>Ga0164305_10000001_pt1 | contig 60425 bp, 42 predicted proteins | sample Whisoiple_237_MG_FD_110215 | JGI IMG/M metagenome (GOLD analysis project Ga0164305, IMG submission 110215) | Soil microbial communities amended with pyrogenic organic matter from upstate New York, USA - Whitman soil sample_237_MG | ecosystem: Environmental > Terrestrial > Soil > Agricultural...
ATCAGTTATCCGGCGGACAGCGGCAGCGGGTAGGCGTCGCAAGAGCACTAGCGGCTGACCCTCCGATATTGTTAATGGACGAACCGTTTGGTGCTTTAGACCCCATTACTCGTCTGGAATTACAGCGGGAATTCGGTCAATTGCAGCAGCAACTTGGCAAAACTGTGATTTTTGTGACTCACGGCATTCAAGAAGCTTTTTTGTTAGCTTCGAGAATTGGTTTGATGCAAGACGGACGGTTGGTTGAATTGGCAAGACCTCATGATTTTCTCAAATCTCAGCATCCAGAAGCTGGGGCATTTCTTGAATGTTTGCAATTACCCGGGACGGGGTAATAATATAATGTGCGCTCGCATCATTAGTTTATGGGTATGGCTGGGTTTTTGAAGCTGATGGCGGGAAATTAAATATCTTGGTGAAACCACTTCTATGAGATATTCCATTATACCATAATTTACAATTCCGAATTCCTAATTACTAATTCCCACATGATGCAATTTATCAATCGGTATGGTGCGGAGATAGTTCAGCGCGCGATCGAACACTTGTATTTAGTAACTGTTGCAATTTTTATCGCTATTATTGTGGGTATTCCCATGGGAATTTTAACCACGAGAAAACCAAAATTGAAAAAGCCAATTTTGGGATTTGCTAATATTATGCAAACAATTCCCAGTTTAGCTTTGTTTGGCTTGCTAATCCCGGTGCCGGTAGTGGGTGGAATAGGCGATCGCACGGCAATTATCGCCCTCACTCTGTATTCTTTACTGCCAATTATCCGCAATACTTATACTGGTATTGTCGGCGTCGATCCGGCGATTACGGAAGCCGGAAGAGGCATGGGGATGACTGATATGCAACTGTTATGGCAAGTGGAAATTCCCCTGGCACTGGGCGTGATTCTGGCGGGCGTGCGAGTTGCTGCGGTAATTGCGATCGGACTCGCTACAATCGCCGCTGCAATTGGCGCGGGTGGCTTGGGGGTGTTTATTTTTCGGGGCGTTGCTACCGTCAACAATCAGTTACTTTTGGCTGGGGCAATTCCGGCGGCTTTAATGGCCTTAGCTGCGGATTTTGGGCTGGGTTTGGTAGAAGCGCGCCTCTCGAAAAGTACATTAAAAACTATTAAGGAGGACTAAAATCCTGACTACCTTCCGTCAGCGTTGTCACTCTCTGCAAACCAGAAGCATTCGCAGGATTCGCTATCAGATTGCGGATTTCATTTGAGCGTTCAATGTACTCTCCATCGCTCAAAACAGCTTGGCTTCCCTCCAGCGAAATAGCATCAGCCAAATCGAGCCAAGAACGGCAACCGCCGTATTCAGGAATGTAGGGGATTTCGCGGATTTCTGCAAGGCGATAAGCCCGCAGCAATAAAATATAAATTGGCAGATTTTGTTTCCATTTCAGGCGATCGCTGACAAAATTTTGATTCCAAATATGGTACGGAAATAGCGCAGTAATTGCTGGTTCCCAAGCTACCAAAAAAACATCAGTAATCTCCGCCCAACTGCCAATTGTAATAACTTCAGGATGCCAACCAGATTCGACACTCTTGACTTGATGTGCAAACTCCGGCTTTAATAAATCCGGCTGTTGATGTTCAAAAGTTGGATACAGCAAAACCACTTTGTCAGTGACATTAAACTGTCCTGCTTGCTCGCGAATTCCCCCCTTCCGCAACAGCACAATTGTTTGACCTTTTTCCAAAGCATTAACTGCTACATTCCATTCTTTCAGCGCCCTAGTAGTTGATTTCATAGGAACTTAGTTGGGTTTTAACAATAGTAACAAAAATCGGTACTTTCAAGCAAGTACAGCCACTTTTTCCTGTTAAAATAAAATTATTGGCGTAGTCCTGACTATGCAGGACTACCTTATTTTGATAAAGACAATCATTGGTTGGACTACATCGTGGGCAAACTGCTTTTATCTTTATTACTCTAACCGATAAAATAATCGTCTCTTCTGTGTCCACTATCCTCTACTATCACACCGGATATATTTAGCAACTTTGCCGTTAATTTTTTTAGGATTTCACTTAAATTTTAATAAAGACTAAATATTATAGCATATTAAGTAACAAACAAGCATATTGAGATTTGTTAAAATTTAAAGGTTATTCAAAAAGCTTAGATTATACTTATTTATAGTGCATTGAAAATTGTCATACTTATTTATAGTGCATTGAAAATCGTCTTTTAATTCTGTTCAGTCATAAATATCAGTAGACCTACTGAAATACCTACTGCTCTTCAATTTTTTATTAGTGAAATTACGCACATGAGTATTACTGTTTTCGGTTACAACCTAAGCGAAGCTATTTACGAAAGTGTCAGTACGATTATTTATCGCGGCACCAAAGATATCGATCGAACATCAGCAATTATCAAAACCTTCAAAGCCGAGCATCCGACACTCGAAGAAATTTCCAGATTAAGACACGAACATAAAATACTCCGACATTTAGACAGTCAAGGAATAGTCAAACCCATAGCCTTAGAAAACTATCATAACGGCTTAGCGCTGATATTAGAAAATTTTAGCGGTCACTCTTTGAAAGATTTTCTTAACAATCAACCCTTGGCTATAAACGCATTTCTAAAAATCGGAATTCAGTTGGCAAAAACTATTGGAGAAATTCATCACAGTAATGTGATCCATAAAGACATTAAACCCCAAAATATTCTAATTGACTCAGAGACAAAAGAAGTAAAAATTATTGATTTTAGCATTGGTTCTCTTTTAGAGCGAGAAAATCAAACCGTCACAAATCCCAACTTATTAGAAGGAACTCTTGCTTATATGTCGCCGGAACAAACCGGCAGAATGAACCGCTCAGTGGACTACCGCACCGACTTTTACTCCCTCGGTATTACATTTTATGAAATGCTGACGGGTAAGCTACCTTTTTCCGCAAAAGACCCCCTAGAATTCGTTCATTGCCATATAGCTAAAGCACCAATACCACCTCAAAAGCTGAATCCCAAAATCCCGGATGCAGTTTCTGAAATTGTAATGAAATTATTATCTAAAACCGCTGAAGATAGATATCAAAGCGCTTTTGGACTAAAAGTTGACTTAGAAACCTGCCAGCAGATGTTTTCTTCAGGAAAGATTTGCCAATTTATTATAGGTCAACTAGATTCCTACAGTCAATTTCTGATTCCTCAAAAACTCTATGGACGGGAAACAGAAGTTGCTAGATTACTAGAAGCCTTCACTCGCGTCAGTGCTGGAACCACAGAAATGATGCTAGTTTCCGGTTATTCAGGTATCGGAAAATCTTCCTTAGTTAACGAAGTTGATAAACCGATAGTGGCAGCAAGAGGGTATTTTATTGGGGGTAAATTTGACCAATTTAAACGAAATATTCCCTATGCTTCTTTAATTCAAGCCTTTCAGGAATTGATGCGCCAAGTTCTGACCGAGAATTCGGAAAAAATTGCTATCTGGAAATCTAGCATTCTCGAAGCAGTTGGTACGAATGGCCAGGTTATTATTGATGTTATTCCCGAAGTAGAAAAAATTATTGACCCACAGCCTGCGGTTCCAACCTTGGGGCCAGCCGAATCCCAAAACCGATTTAATCAAGTCTTTCAAAAATTCATACAAGTATTTAGTAAACCCGAACACCCCCTAGTAGTATTTTTGGATGACTTGCAATGGGCAGATTCGGCTTCCCTCAAACTCATCCAACTAATTATGACCGATCCTGATAGTAAATATCTACTATTAATTGGGGCTTATCGGGATAATGAAGTCAGTCCTACTCACCCCTTAATATATACCTTAGAGCAAATTCAAAATACCAAGGCGGTAGTAAATAATATTATCCTCCAAGCTTTGGAACTTTCCCATGTAAACCAGTTAGTCAGCGAAACCCTACGTAGTCAAGTTTCCGAAGTTTTTCCCCTGGCTGAGTTAGTGTTTAAGAAAACGCAGGGTAATCCTTTCTTTTTAACTCAACTTCTCAAATCCCTTTATCAAGACAAACTTCTATCCTTTGATTTCGATCTAGTTTGTTGGCAGTGGGATATTCAACAGCTTCAAGGCATTGAGATCAGTGATAATGTCGTCGAATTGATGGTCATCCTAATTCAAAAGCTATCGTCCCAGACGCAGAATATCTTAAAATTAGCTGCCTGTATTGGAGACATATTCAGTTTAGAAATTTTGGCAATTGCTAATAAAAAATCTCAGTCAGAGACGGCAAGAGAGTTATGGGAAGCGCTACAAGCTGGTTTCGTTCTACCACTAAATAATTCCTACAAAATCCCCCTGCTATTTGAGGAGAAAACATCTACAGAAAAGTCAAATGAACAGTTTAATGTCACCTACAAATTTTTACACGACCGAGTGCAACAGGCTTCTTATTCTCTAATTCCAGACGAAGAGAAAAAAGAAACTCACCTAAAAATAGGTCAACTACTACTGCATTCCACAACCTCTGAAGAACAAAAAGAAAATATATTTATACTGGTTAACCAGCTCAATTACGGCAATGATTTACTCACTTTAGAAAGTGAAAAATATGAACTAGCAGAACTCAATTTTATCGCCGGACAAAAAGCCAAAGCAGCAACAGCTTATGAGTCAGCAGTCAAATATTTGAATATGGGTTTAGGACTCCTCGCTGCTGATAGCTGGGAGACTCAATATAAGCTGACGTTAAACCTCTATTTAGAAGCAGCAGAATCAGAATTTATCACCACTAACTTTGAGCGTTCTCAAGAGTTGTCTGCTGCGATCGTCAAACAAGCAAAAACCATACTAGAAAAAATTAAAGTCTATGAATTAAAAATTCAGTTTGATATGGCTGAAAACAGGACACAATCAGCCATAGATACTGGTATTAATGTTCTTGAAATGTTCGGTGTTTACCTAGAGCAAGAACCCCCTCAAGGATTGATTATTGAGGATTTAGCCAATCTGCCACCAATGACAGATATGAATAAACTTGCGGCTATGCGGATATTAAGCAGCATTGTGATCTCGGCATATCTTGGTAATGGAGCTATGCTGCCACTAATTATATATACAATGATCGATTTATCGCTCAAGTATGGTAACTCACCGGAATCTGCTTACGCTTACGTTTTCTATGGCTCTCTTTTATGTGGACCAAAGGGGGATATAGATTCTGGATATAAATTTGGAAAACTATCCATTGTTGTATTGGAGAAATTTGAAACTAACTCGCTCAACTGTAAGGTTGGGTTAATATTTAATGCTCTTCTCAGATGCTGGAAAGATCATAGTAGGGAAACCCGAGAGCCTTTGATTAAGGCTATGCAAAGTGGCTTGGAAGTAGGTGATTTGGAATGTGCTTGTCACTGTCTGATAAATTATTGCTACATGAACTTTTTAACTGAAAAAGAGCTAGAAAAAGTTGAGCGTGAACAGGAAAAATATGTTGCTATTAGCATTAAATATAAGCAAGATTACGATACTTTTGCAATCAAAATTTATCAGCAATTAGTTAAAAATTTGCTTGGCAAAGCCTCAGATAAATATCAGTTAATTGGTGAGAGTTTTAATGAAGAAGAAATGGTGCCGATGTTCCTAGAATCTAATAATGGGACTCTGCTGTTTTTTTACCATGCCGCCCAAGCGATGCTTCGTTATTCTTTTAAAGATTACGAAGGCACAATAGTCAATGCTAATTTAGTATCAAAATATGCCAGTTGCGGTGTGGGATTAATTCAGAATGCACTTGGCAACTTATACCATTCTCTTGGCCTCCTAGCAATGTATCCCAAAGTTTCAGCACAAGAACAAGAAGAATATTTAATTCAAGTAGCAGTAAACCAAGAAAAAATGAAAACTTGGGCGTTCCATGCACCGATTAATTTCCAGCATAAGTATGACTTAGTAGAAGCAGAAAAAGCGCGGATTTTGGGACAACCTTTAGAAGCGAGCGATTATTACGATCGCGCTATAGGAGGAGCCAAAGAACAGGGATATATCCAAGAAGAAGCCTTAGCTAACGAACTGGCTGCAGAGTTTTATTTTTTTCGCGCGAAAGATAAAATTGCTCTGATGTATTTAACCGATGCTTACTACGCATATAGTCGCTGGGGAGCTAAAGCTATAGTCAAAGATTTGGAAGCCAGATATCCTCAAATATTTTCCCGGATAGCCAAGCCAGAAACTCAACGTAGCCAGATCGCTATGAGCACTAGCTCGACAAGTGGAGGGAGTGGCGCACTAGATTTAGCGACTGTCATCAAAGCCTCTCAAGCTCTCTCTGGCGAAATTGTGTTGACTAATTTGTTAGCAAAATTAATGAAAATTGCGATCGAGAATGCGGGTGCTCAAAATGGCATTTTCATTTTAGACAAAGCTGGAAATCTACTAATTGAAGCCTATGGCACTGTAGATAGCGATGTAGAAGTGCTGCAAAGAATACCAGTGGAAAACAGTAAGCAACTACCCATATCTTTGATTAACTATGTTGCCAGAACTCAGGAAAATATTGTATTAAACGATGCGAGTTGTGAGGGAACCTTCACGGCGGATACTTATATCGTCAACCAAAAACCCAAGTCAGTATTATGTACTCCCATCGTCCATCAAGGAAAACTTACTGGCATTCTTTACTTAGAAAATAATCTCACAACTGGTGCTTTTACTCCCGATCGTTTAGAAGTTTTACAACTTTTATCTTCTCAAGCAGCTATTTCGATTGAGAATGCCCGTCTTTATAACGATTTGGAAGCAGCCAATGCTACTTTAGAAGTGAAGGTGGCAGAAAGAACGCAACAGTTACAAGAAAAAAATATCGATTTACAAAAAGCAGAAGAATTAGCGAAAGCCGCCAACTCTGCCAAGAGTGAGTTTCTGGCTAATATGAGCCACGAGCTCCGAACGCCACTTAATGGCATTTTGGGTTACACCCAAATCCTCAAACGACAAAAAAACTTGGCTGACCAGCAAAAAGATGGTCTGAACGTGATTAGTCAGTGCGGCGAACACCTCTTAACCCTAATTAACGATATTTTAGATCTCTCCAAAATCGAAGCCCGAAAAATGGAAATCCACTTGAGTAATTTCCATTTCTCACAATTTTTGGAAGGCCTGGCTGAAATTTGCAATATTCGGGCAGAACAAAAGGGAATCTCCCTTATTTACGAGCCCATTACCCAACTACCTATTGCAGTCCAGGGTGATGAAAAAAGGTTGCGGCAAGTTTTAATCAACTTACTCGGCAATGCGATTAAGTTTACCGAAAAAGGTGGGGTGGCATTCAAAGTAGGATATCAGGATGGCAAGATTCGGTTTCAAGTGGAAGATACCGGAGTTGGTATGGCACTAGAGCAATTGCAAGACATATTTTTGCCTTTTCACCAAGTAGGAGAAGCCAACCTGAAGGTTGAAGGAACCGGGTTGGGGCTGGCAATTAGCCGCCAATTAGTCCAGATGATGGGCGGTGAAATAAAGGTGAAGAGTACATTAGGACAAGGGAGCATTTTCTGGTTCGATTTAGATTTGCCAGAGGTATCGGAATGGGCGACTAATTCAGCCCAAGCGAATGCCCACACAATCGTTGGTTTCAAAGGCCGAAAGCGAAAAATTCTCATAGCTGACGACAAGTGGCAGAATCGCTCGATCATGACGGGAATGCTTCAGCCGTTAGGATTTGAAATTCTGGAAGCAACGGAGGGTCAGGACTGTTTAAATAAGGCGGTGGAGTTTAAGCCCGACTGTATTTTAATGGACTTAATGATGCCAGTAATGAGCGGCTTAGAAGCGACGCGCCGGATTCGCAAATCACCAGGTCAGACTAATTTAGTGGTGATTGCTACTTCTGCCAGCGTTTTTGATTTCGATCGACAACAAAGTGCTGAGGTAGGTTGCAATGATTTTATTCCCAAACCCATACGAATCGAGGAGTTTTTAGAAAAATTACGTACTCATTTAGGGTTAGAATGGATCTATGAAGAAAATCTGGAAGAGACGACGAAAGCAGAAGGAGAAAACAAGTCTTTAAGTTCTGAAATTGTAGCTCCCCCCGATGAGGAAATCGCCGTTCTATTCGATCTAGCGATGATGGGCGATCTCCGAGGAATTGCGGAGCGAGCCGCAAAACTAGAACAACTCAATGAGCAATGGGTTCCCTTTGCTAGCCATCTGCGCCAGTTAGCGAAAGGATTTGAAGAACAACAAATCCTAGAGTTTATTAAACAATATAGGACGACAGCCAATGAGTAGTGAAATTGCCGAACAAAGCACCATTTTAATCGTAGATGACACCCCGACTAATTTAGGTGTCCTGTTCGATTTTTTGGCTGATTTTGGCTTTAAAGTATTGGTAGCTAGGGATGGCAAAAGTGCTCTCCAGAAGGTCGCATATGCTGCGCCAGATCTGATCCTGTTGGATGTGCTTATGCCAGGAATAGATGGGTTTGAAACTTGTCGCCGTTTGAAAGCGAATGATTTAACGAGAGACATTCCCGTGATTTTTATGACGGCTCTTGCTGATACGGTGGATAAGGTTAAAGGTTTGAGTCTTGGTGCGGTGGATTATATTACTAAGCCTCTTCAACATGAAGAGGTTTTAGCTCGTGTTAATGTCCACATGAAGCTCCGCAACCTGTCGAAGAAACTTTTGGAGCAAAATGTGTGCTTGCAAGCAGAAATCGAACAGCGTGTCAAAGCGGAATCTTCGCTCTTGAAGCTGGCATCGGAGTTGGAAAGGCGAGTTGAGGAAAGGACGGCTGAACTTTTCCAATCCAATCAATTGCTAAAACAGGAGATTCAAGAGCGTCTGCAAGCAGAGGCGGGATTGCAACAATCGGAAGCTCAATTGCGAACCCAAACTCAATGTTTAGAAAAGGCTTTTCGAGACTTACAAATCACGCAGACTAAACTTGTGCAGAGCGAAAAAATGTCTTCTCTAGGTCAGCTTGTTGCAGGTGTAGCCCATGAAATCAATAATCCCGTTAATTTTATTTTTGGGAATCTTTCTTACGCCCATGATTATACCCAAAATCTGATCGATCTAGTCAATCTTTATCACCAAGAATTTCCGGCGGCCGGGCCAAAAGTTGAACAGAAAATAGACGAAATAGAACTAGGTTTTTTGGTTGAAGACTTACCTAAATTGCTGAGTTCAATGAAGGTAGGTGTAGACCGGATTCGCGAAATTGTTCAGTCGCTGCGAATCTTCTCGCGATTGGATGAATCGGAAATGAAACCGGTGGATATTCACCAGGGTATTGATAGCACTCTGTTAATTTTGCATAACCGTGTTAAAGGAAGAGGAGATCGACCTGCAATTGAGGTGGTCAAAGAATTCGGCAATCTACCTCTGGTAGAGTGTTATGCGGGTCAGCTTAACCAGGTGTTTATGAATCTTGTTGCTAATGCTATTGATGCCATAGATGATTATAATACGACGCGATCGTTAAGTGAAATGAAAGCTAATCCTTCTAAGATTTTTATTCGCACTGAGGTCACGGAATCTAATCGAGTGTTAATTCATTTTAAGGATAACGGGCCTGGGATGACAGAAGAAATTAGCCAACACCTATTTGAGCCATTTTTTACTACTAAGCCTATCGGGAAGGGTACTGGTATTGGGCTGTCTATTTCCCATCAGATTGTAGTGGATAAACACGGGGGCAAGCTCAATTGTATTTCAGCTCCTAATCAGGGGGCAATGTTTATTATTGATATTCCAATTCACCAGAAAATTTTTGCTAATAATTTAATTGCGATGTCTGAAACAGCTTTGGGTATTTCTTAGTTGATTTTAAATGAAGGGGAGTTAAATAAATTTTAATGGTTGCACAACTATATCAAAATCGATAGGGCAGGGGGATATTCCAATACTTTAGGTAATGAAGTAAGAGACGGATAGAAGCCTTCGGTAGCATCTCTATGAAAGCAGCCCAGCTATAAATTGGAGTTGTGAGGCTCTCTTGCTGCGAGGCAGGAGGCATAAGGAAGGAAGGAGAAGAAATGTTGTTACAAATATGAGATGCTTCCTTGCTATTGCGGATAGGGGCGGATTCACATTTAGGACACATTTAGGACAGTTCATACTTCCATTATGCAACGCCGGAAAATAAGCCGGACGGGCGGGACGCCCATCCCACAAAAAAATCAAAATCATCCCGCTATTATCCAGCGCCTAAATTATTGCTCTCGAAGCTAGTTTGCGACTAGCCTAGAAGGGATGAACGGACTGCCTTCCATTATGCAACGCCGGAAAATAAGCCGGACGGGCGGAACGCCCATCCCACAAAAAAATCCCAATCATCCCGCTATTATCCAGCGCATAGTCATGACTAACTTTAGTGCTAAATTCTCACTGCAAAAGATGCTGCTAGTTCCCGTTCTGGTTCCATACCAACTGTAGGCGGCATGGAACGATTTGCTACTTGCTCGATCAGTTGTAAATGTTGTGGCAGCATTTTAGCTAAACTGTAGCGTTCTAGGACGGTTTGACGGGCTTTGATGCGAATTTCTGCCATGCGGGTAGGATGGTCTAAAACTTCATCAATGCGATCGGCTACTTGTTTCGGTGAGAAGTAATCGACTAGCAAACCGTTTTCTCCGTCGCGGATCACTTCTCTGACTGGCCCTGTGTCGGAACCGATTACTAAACATCCGGTTGATAGAGATTCAATCATAGACCAAGATAGCACAAAAGGTCGGGTCAAATAAACGTGTACGTCGGATGCTTGAATTACTTTTAAATACAGTCCGTAAGGTAGGGGGCCGACAAAGTGAACTCGCGACAAATCTAGGGGTACTTTTTTGAGCATATAGTCTTTGTAAGACTCGCCGTTGGGTAAAGAACGCCCATAACAAACTCTTTCTGAACCAACGATTACGACGTGACAGTTGGGGCGGCGTTCTTGTAGATAGGCGATCGACTCAATGAATTCGGGAAAGCCCCGGTAAGGTTCCATTCCCCGCGATACGTAGGTGACAATTTCATCAACGCCAGACAAGTCTAAGTTGGGCAAAATTAGTTTAGCACCGGGATCTGGTTTGAAGTAATCTGTATCTACGCCGTCGTGGAGTGTGGATAATTTTTGTTGTAATTCTGGCGGAAATTGCGATCGCTGCCAATAAGTGGGCGACAAACCCCAATCGCAAGAGTATAAATCTATTAGAATCGGCGCATTTTTGATTCTAATTCTGGCCATATCGTCAACTGTTAAAGGTTCCGCAGGGTCAAAATCTGCGTCGGAACCAATCGCATGATAAAACCACTCGAAATAACACAAAAGCGGCGTATTTGGAAAGGCTTCTTTGACAAACAATGTCGGCCCCCAACCAGAATGTCCGCAGATAATATCGGGTACAAAACCATCTGCTTTGAGTTGTTCAGCCATTCTAAATACGGCTTGTCCGTAGATGACGGCACTTTCTAAAGGGCGGACGTATTGGTGAGTCTGCGCGTGGGGTTCCCGGCTGGGGGTAAATGCTGCTTTGCGAACGCCGGGAATGTTCCACTCTGGGCGCTCGTTTTTAGTGCCGAAAACAATTTGATTTTTGGGATCTGCGCCTAAAGCCGTGATAATGTGGCGGTATTGGGCGGGGAAGTTGGGATGGAGAAATAATGCTTTCATTGTCAGTTGTCTGTTGACTGTTGACTGTTGACTGTTGACTGTTGTTAGTTGAAAGAAAATATTTTGAGGCGGCTAAAAAGCTTTGGTTTTATTCATTGGGTGTTGGTGCTTTGCAGATCCAGACACAATCTCGCGGTACAGAAGATGTATTTTTCAGGATGATTTCATAGTTTAAATGATGGAGAAATTTTTCCATAATTGTATCGGTCATAACTGAAAATGCTGTGCCATCTCTGTGCCCTAGCAAGTTTTTGTCCCACTCGCTGGCGAATTTTTGCCACCCTAATTCGGTGAAAATATTGGTGTGGTGAAACACGCAAATTCGATCGCCCCGCAGCAGTTTGGGAATTCGAGTCAGGTAGTTAAATATATCTACCGGCTCTACGTGTACCATTGTATCGTAACAAAAGCAGACATCGGCTGAACCTGGAGCGATGCCGTCCAATGTTAAACCGTCGAGTTTGACGTAAGAAACGCGATCGTCTCCCAAGCGCGATCGCGCTGCTTGCAGCATTTGACTGGAAATGTCGGCACAAATTAGTCGATCGCAATATTTCAGCAGCAGCGAACCTGTTTTTCCGCCGCCGATACCAATTTCTAAAACCGTATGTTCTTTTTTGATGTACGGCGCAATAAATTGCTGTTCTATTAGCGCTTCGTATTCGGCTAAGGAGTTGGCGGCGCCGGCAGCTTTACCTATCCATTCGTCCCCAATATGGGCAAGTTCGGCATTAGTTTTTTGCCACTGTTGGGCGTAACTGTCCCATGCCCTTTCATAATCTACTCTTGGGCGATCGGTCATTTTATCATCGTTCATTTTTGATTATTTTATAGTATTGATGGCTCAATTTTCAATATGTTCCGCAATTCTTGGCAAATTATATTAAATCCTGCCAAAAGTCTACGATGTGAGTTACTGTCCTTCACTGGGGGGACGCTGGCACTGTAAGATGACTAATGACGGCTGAAATATGCTTCGCAGAAAATCTCTGCATAAGCTTGAGTCATTTCCTCAAAAGTATTAAGTGAAGCCAAGACATATTTAGCGTTTTCAGCTAACTGCTGCCGCAAAGATTTATCCTCCAATAAACTAATCAAAGCTGCAACTAATTCGTCCGGGCGATCGGGCGTATAAAACAAACCATTCATTCCCGGCCGCACTTGTTCTTTGATCCCAAAAACCGGCGATGTAACAATTGGCAAATCGCAAGCCATCGCCTCCAAAATCACTCTGGGAAAACTTTCGACGCGAGAAGTGCAAACAAAAATATCAGCCGCTTTGTAATATTTTACCGTCTCCCCAGTTTCCGGGACTACTGTCACCCTTTGCCGCAACTCTTGCGGCAATTCCCCCACCAACTCGGCTAATTTATTGCTGTAAATACTCGGACGATCGCCCACAATAAAACACCTAATTTTATTGTGCAATTTGTCAGGCAAAAGTGAAAGTGCTTTAACTAAATCCTGCTGTCCTTTGCGTTCGCATACCGTTCCCAGCAGCAAAATAACCACATCTTCTGCAGTAACACCTAAACTTTTTCTAGCCAATTCAGAATTCTGCGAATTTTCCAGTTTGCTCAAATCTAAGCCGTTGTGAATCACGGTAAAATTGTGGTGGCTGTTGAGAGGTAAATACCTATCTCGCGTTGCATCTGCCACAAAAATAACTTTGTAAGGAAAGCGAAAACACTCTAAAGCTCTCGCCGCAATCTCAGAACCAAACCTGTTAAAATAAGTTTGCCAAGGTTCGCTTTCGTGCACGTTCCACACCACAGGAATTCCCATTTGGTGCGCCGCATCAACTACAAAAAAGTTTTCTAAAGTATTGGCATAAATTGCATCTACTTTTAAACTTGCAATTGCTGTGCTAAAACTGCGGATGGCTTCATCATAAGCATCGCGCTGGTAGATGTGTTCGAGAGGATTGTCGCGCACAATTACTTCAATTCCCTGCTGTTCGTAAGCTTGACGCAGGGGCCCGTCTGTTACGCAAAGTACGATCGGCTCGATCGCACCCTCAGCCGCCAATTTCACCGCGATTTCGTACTGATGCAGCGGGGCACCCGTGAAATCCAGCGAATTGCTGCACATCAAAACTCTGATAGGATTTACAAAATTATTTAGTGATATCAAATAACCAAAATTACCACATTTTATTTCTTCCTTCTTCTTTACATCCGTTACATCCCGTACATTGCTCGTTTTCGAACCTTCTTCCTTCATAAAAACCCGTCGAGGTTGAATATGAAAATACTCATCTTCTAAAGACAAATGAGGACTGTAAAAACTGTCATTTTTACCCGCATACTTGCGCCTAAAAGCCGCCACTTCTTGAGGATTGTCGGTAAAACCTCTAGAAGTTCCTTCTTTATGCAACAATTCGGCATCGGGACAATATACGCACCGATAACCCCCTTCTAACAGCCGGTATCCGTAATCTGCATCATTGTAAGCAACAGCAAAATTCTCCTCATCAAAACCGCCCAATTCTAAGAACAATTGACGCGGAGTAATCATGCAAGCCGCTGTTACCGCAGAGTAATTTCGCGTTACCATCGCTTGAGAAAGATAGCCTCGATTGTCGCTGTTCATCAGCTTAAAAGCGTGACCGGCCAAGCCGTGATGCAGCCCGTGAATTACGCCCGCGTGCTGAATTCTGCCGTCGGGATATAACAGCCTCGCGCCGACTGCACCCACGCCCGCGATTTGAACGTATCCAACCATTTGACTCAGCCAGCGCGGGTTAATTACTTCAGTATCGTTGTTCAAAAACAATACATATTCGCTATCAGCTTGTTCTGCAGCGCGGTTGTTAATTGCTGCAAAACTAAACTTGCCACCAGGATTTTTTATCCTCAAAACTTGGCAAGTTAATTGGTTTAAATATTCCAGAGTTTTCGGGTCGTCGCTTTCGTTGTCGATGACGGCAACTTGAAAATTTTTGTAGGTGGTACTTTCCAGAGAATCTAAACAGGCTTTCAGCAATTTAAGCTGATTTTTAGTAGGAATAATCACCGTTACTGATGGGCCGTTATCCGGGAAATCCTGGGCAAATATGCCCAGATTTTCTTTAATCGCCCATGCGTGCTGAGCGACATTGCCGTTAATTTGGCGGCGGTTTAGTGCGTCTTGAATGGCTTTTTGACCTGCGGCAAAACTGGCGGGTTTCGCGGCCCCAGATATGGCTGTAGAACCTGGTGCAGTTCGCCAGTGATACAGCACTAACGGCAGGTGCGCGACGTGGCGAGAAATTTCGGTTGCTCTCAAGGCAAAATCGTAATCTTGCGAGCCTTCAAAACCTATCCGCAAACCGCCTATTTGTTCAAAGATTTGTCTTCTCACGGCGCACAAATGACCGAGATACATATAGGAAAGCAGCAGTTCCGGCGACCATTCGGGTTTGAATTGCGGGGCGAACCTGCGACCTTTGGTGTCGATTTTGTCGTCGTCTGAGTAGAGAAAATCGGTGGCTGGATGCGCTGCAAAATATAGGGCGACTTCGCCTAATGCGTCGGGAGTTAGTTCGTCGTCGTTGTCTAAAAACAGGATGATGTCGCCTGTTGCGAGGGCGGCGGCGCTGTTGGTTGCTGCGCTGATGTTGCCGTTTTCTGTACGAAATGTAATGCGGATGCGATCGTCCTTTTGGGCCCAGTTTTTCAAAGTGTCAGCCACAGTGAAATCGGTACTGCAATCGTCCGCAATGCAGAGTTCCCAGTTTGGATAAACTTGATTAATTACGCTAGCGATCGCACTTTCTAAAAAATCTATCTGCGGGTTGTAAACTGGCATTACTACCGAAATTTTTGGCAGGGGTTCCCGGCAGGATTTTAACCGAGAAATTAAGTAATCGCGCGCGCGATCGTTCCACTGATTCACCTCCAGCCAAGCGTCATACCTATCAATGGGTTGAGGCAGCACAAAACCCGCAGGCGGCAGCAAATCTCCCGGCGCACTAAACTGTTTTTGCTGGCGGTAAATCTTCCCCAACTGGCGAATCACCTTCACAATTTCCCAAGGCATCGGCACAATTCTGCCGAGACGCTGTTTTCTTTCCTTCGCCCGCTGCTGAATGGCGGCTGTAAACCTTGATAACTCCTCAAACTTATCTGCACTTCGCTGCCAGATATGGTACCGCCGCACAGTCAATTTTTTCGGCGCTTGAAAATACAAAATTTCCCCGGTTTCTAACTCAGCTTGCAGAGAAACGTGCCATTCCCCTGGCGGCAAATCGACAAGGGTCTCAAAACCGCTTTCCGAACTGTTAACCCAGTCGGGAAACACTTCGCCGACATCTTTTCGCCGCAAACCGTAGGCGCATTCTACAGAAGTATCGCCGCACAACAAGCTCAATTTAGCAATTTTGCGATCGTGGTGGCAGCACCAACCGGCAAACAAAACTTGACCCTGACGCTGTTCCCACACCACCGGTACATCTAAGGATGCTTGAATAGTTGAAACTAACAGCGGATAAGCTGCTAAAAGATGCCATTTACCTCGGTCATCTTGGGCTTCCAGTAGCACTTCGTGCCGTCCGGCAGGCGCTTCTAATTGAATTGTAAAACCTGATTTATTCGCAGCCGGAATATTAGAGTGTGCTAGCGCTATATCACTTCTCTCTATGCCATAAACGCCTGCGAAACTCTGGCCTTCAATTCTGGCGCGGACTGCTGTAGTCTCTCTTTTTTGGTTAAAAACCCAGCCGACAATTAGCAGGTTGGAATCACAAACTTGCCAAGTAGTGGGTCGATCTAACGAAAAAATAAATTTAGGGAATAAGTCGCGGATTTTGCGCTGAACTTCCCACAACTTTTCTCTCACTTGCCACCATATTGAAGACTTGATTATAGCAAGTTCTGCCCGAAAAATTTCATTTTCCTGGCGGGAGTCTTTTAATCTTTCCTGAGTTTGACTTTGTGCTGTTTCTAACTTAATTAACTCAGCTAACTTTTGCTGCAATATAAATTCAGTCTCGGCAAATTGTACCTGAGTTTGCCCTAATTCTGCTTCTAATTCTAATACTTTCGCTAAAGCTGTTTGAAATTGCGATTCTTTGCCTGCAAGCTGTACCTGAGTTTGTCCTAATTCTGTTTCTAATCCGAGGAGTTTCGCTAACGCTTCTTGAAATTGCGATTCTTTGCCTGCAAGCTGTACCTGAGTTTGCCCTAATTCTGCTTCTAATTTTAAGACTTTTGTTAAAGCTTCTTGAAATTGCGATTCTTTGCCTGCAAGCTGTACCTGAGTTTGTCCTAATTCTGTTTCTAATCCGAGGAGTTTTGCTAAAGCTTCTTGAAAATTTGATTCTTTGCCGGCAAGCTGTACTTGAGTTGCTCCTAATTCTGTTTCCAATCCCAACACTTTCGCTTGGGCTTGGTGAAATTGTTCTTGCCACTGTTTGAGTTCGGAAGAGCTAGTTTTTTGCTGTTTTTCCAGCAAGCGGATTTTTAGCCAATCTTCAAATGGCCAGACTGGAGAGGCTGGGAAATTAATAACTCGATCGATCGCACCTTTCGATTCGCTGCTCAGATTGCCAGCTTGGCTTTCCAAAAGTTCATATACTTCTAATGCTTCGGGAAAATATTTTTCTATTAAAGTTGGTCTGTGACTGTTAACAATATCGTTGACTAATAAAGATTCTTCAAAATTGTCGGCAGGTATCGCACCTAAGTTAACATTAAATTGTTCGTTGACTCGATCGAGGAAAAGTTCAGGAGTGTTGCCGATGGGATAAACGTTGGCTAGGAGACAGCGATGGGGGAAACGTTCGTAAAGTTCTAAAACTTTTTGATTGTAGTGAATCCACATTTTTACTGCCATTTCGGGATTTTTCAGCAAGCTGACATCGGTTCCCCGGCGGTAAAGGGAATCGACTACTTCCCAGGGCGATCGATAAACACAGATAAAATTAGCTTCGGGGAGTAAAGTCAGCCAAAAATCCCAAAAAAGGGCTGTTCGCGGGTCTTTCCAACCCCAATGTTTGTTACTTTGTTGATTTTGGTCGATCGCCCTTTTGGCGATTTCGACGTATTCGGGTGCTACCGGAATCGTTTTTTCAAACGTACAGCCGAGTTCATCAATACCGTGCGATCGCAAAACACTTTTGTGAAACTCCACAAAATCAACATTCTCGAAATGACCTTTCACATTTCCGTCGGCCGGGCCCACTAACTTTTTGCCAATATCAACCCCGACTTTCTGAAACAAAGAAGCTGTTAAAGACGTACCCGAACGGTGCATTCCGGTAACAATAAAAACCGACGGTTTGCTGTCATTTGTACTCACAATTTATCTCCCTCGCCCTAATTCCCACACCCAATTTACTCGCTAATCTCCCGCTAAGCCCAGGGATCGCCTGACTTGAAACCACGCGCTTCTGATCTTCCAGAACTTGCTGCTTTCCATTGCCAAAACCCGACACTTCGCTTGCTCTAGTTCTTGCTTGAGATTAATTAGCTGATTTTCTGTTTTCTCCAACTGTGTTTGCACAGATACTAACTGATTTTGAGTTTCCTCCAATTGCGTTTGAGCTGAAACTAATTTAGTTTGAGCTTCTTGCAAATCAGTTTGAGATTCTTCCAACTTTGTTTGAGTAATCATTAACTTACTTTGGCTTTGCTCCCATTCTATCCTAGCTGACGCTAACTGAGTTTCGAGTAATTTGAGTTTGGTCTGAGTAGACCCCAACAAAGACTGCGATTGTCTTTGGTTAATCAGCGATTTAACAGTGCAACTTTCCAGAATCCATTCCAAACCATAGTTATTGATTGCTTTGACTATTAACACATCCTGCTGCGCTACAGTGTTTTTGGGTAAATAACAGCTCCACCCCGACTGCAAAGCCCCATCAGTTTCAAAATATCCAGCCACATCCGGGCGATCGTAAAAAGGCTCGCACCTCTGTACAACCTCGCCGTTTACCAGCACTTGCATATCCTCAATTCGACCGTCGAGATTCACATCAGCCACCCATCCTTCTAGATACAAATTCTCCTTATTCGTAAAAGCAGCAACATCAATATATCCTTCCGGGTGATGATTAAATTTCAACTCCGAAAAATCTCTAACTAGCTCATTTGTGACAACATACAAATCCTGAAATCTGCATATGCCTTTTTTGATGCGGTGAACAAAAGCTTTGCCGCCGCTAACTCGCGCGACACATTCTCTCACAAACTTTTCAGTTACATAAGTTGTGCCGTACTCCTCCTTATCTAAAGACTGGCTTTCGCTTTGAGGACTAAACAAAATACCGTTGGCCGGCATTTCTATATTAGCTAGGCGCAAACACTCATCGTGAACGCTGAACATCAAAATGCCGTTAGGAGTCAACAAATCGTACAGATTTTGCAACCAACTTGTAAAAGTTCTTTCCGGCATATGGCTGAAAAAAGAATTAGCCAGAATGCAGTCAAACTTGCGGTCAATTAAATAATTTTCTGGTTTTCCCGTCGAGACAATACCTTTGACGCCCAAGTATTCAGTTTGAAACTTAACCGCGTTAGCATAAATGTCAGAAACCCAAATTCGTTCCGGCGGGATTTCCTGAATCAAAAACCGGGTAAATCGACCGTAACCGCAGGCAAAATCTAGAAAAGAGGGTACATTTTCAAAACTGCCAAAATGCCATTCTACAACTTGTTTAACCGTATCCAAGATGCGACGCCCGATCGAATAGTAGCGCACCAAAGCCCGATCGCGATCGTCTTTGACGTTGTTCAAGCTGAACAAATACATTTCATCGTCTTCGCAGATATTCAGTTTAAAATTTTCGGGAAACTTAGCTTGATCTTGAATAAATGCTTTGATTACGGGATTTTCGACTAAATCTAAATTGATATCGTTCATTGTTTTTACAAAATTTTAGATAACCTCTGTTGACTGCTCTTTCACTAGAGAATCAGCATTAACAACAGTTAAACACGGTTCGATCAGCAAGTCAACGATGCCGTTACCGCAGGACTCAGTACAAGACTGAACTCTAAACATCGCCACATCAACACAGCGATCCAGATAAGTTAAATCTCCATCTACCGTTCCCACAACCCCAGCATTCAGAAAATAAACACCCGGATTCAGCAAACATTTAAAATGAAACTTAACTACAATTGTCGTTCCCGCTTCCACATACCTAACTGACTGAGTAGAAGCCTTCAAAGAAGCACCCGCCAACTCAAAACCACTAATTGTTTTAACCAACATTCCAAACCTAACTTTGGAAGTTGACCGAGAGAAAATGACAGAGTAAGTATAAATATAATCTTGACGGCCGATCAAGTGATTGACCAGATTTCCCTTCAGCGTCTCAATGTGGGGGTTGATAATTTCCGCTCCGCGAGACGGATACCTTACCGTATTCGACGGTATCATCCCCGGATCGTAAAATTCATCGTAATATTCCTTGGGGTTAGAAAGATGTTGCTCCGGTTTAACTTCCCTCTTTGTGCTTTCTAAATTAGCATCCTGAAGCTGGTCTTGACTTTCCTGTTTCGTCAGTTGGTTCAGAGCTCGAATATCTGACTTCAACCCCAGAACCTGATCCGGATCGGCATAAATCAGCTTTTGATACTTAGAAATTACCACCTTCGGCGTGTGAGCGAGCAGCAATTCACCGCTATCCATTAAAATCGCCGACGTACAAAGTTGCACCACAGAAGTAGCAGCGTGAGAAACAAATAAAATCGTTCCGCCACCTTCTTGAATGCTTTGCAAGCGGGCAAAACACTTGCGTTGAAAAGCTTCGTCGCCCACCGAAAGCGCTTCGTCAACCACCAAAATATCTGGCTCGACGCTAGTCGCAACGGCAAAAGCTAGCCTGACAAACATACCGCTAGAATAAGTTTTGACTGGCTGTTCAATGAAATCGCCAATATCAGCAAAAGCAGCGATATCGTCAAATTTTTCTTCAGTTTCTTTTTGATTGAATCCCAGTAACTGAGCGTTAAAAAACACATTTTGTCGCCCGGTAAATTCCGGGTTAAACCCGCTTCCGAGTTCCAACAAAGCGGAGACTCGCCCTTTAACCTCGACGCTTCCTGCGGTAGGAGTCAGCGTCCCCACAATTATTTGCAGGAGAGTGCTTTTCCCCGAACCGTTGCGACCGACGATTCCCAGAGTTTGTCCTTGAGGAATTTCCAGATTGATGTCGTGTAGGGCCCAAAATTCGTCAGCCAGTTTTTTGCTGGGGTAAATAATTTCCTTTAAGCGGTCTCCTGGACGATCGTACCGCTTAAAGCATTTGGAAACATTTTTGAGTGAAATTACATTTTCTGTCATCCGATTTTAGATTTTAGATTTTAGATTTTAGATTGATATTAGGTCCGCTCGAACAAAACATAGGTTTGTAGTTAGTACGACCGCCCTCTGATTTTTATGAGGACTTGCATTCCTCACTACAAACACCTTTATTGGGATTTTAGATTGAAGAATTGACTGTAGATCTCAAACATATTTACAGCACGTCAGCAAAAGCGGGACGCAAACGCCGGTAAACCGCCAAACCTCCACAAAATATAGCAGCAGAAATTAGCGTGGCGACACCCCATTCGCCCCAATGCTTAACTTCTCCAAGCAGTATGAGGTCTCGATAAACCTCCGAGATGGCGGCCATTGGATTCAGCCAAAATATCCACACTCGCCACTCTTGGGGGATTACTGATGCTGGGTAGACGATCGGCGTCAAATAAAACCAAAAATTTAGAATAACACCTAATGTCTGAGGAATGTCTCGCAAAAATACAGTCAAGCCCGCTGTCAAATATCCCAAACCAGCAGTTATCAGCAACTGAGGTAGCCACACCAGCGGCAGCAAGCATAAAGTAGCGTTGAGCTTTTGCGACGACACTGCTACTATCACAATCAAAGCTGCTAAACCCAGAGAACTTTCAAGAAAAGCTGTAAAAATCGGCACTAGGGGCAGCAAACCGAGAGGAAATACCACTTTTTTCACTAAATTCGGCTGCCCCACCACGGATACTCCCGACTTGATCAAACCGCTGGTGAAGGCAGTCCAAGGCAGCAAACCTGCAAACAACCAGACTCCAAATGTAATGTCGCTGTTTTCTGGGAAGCCTGCAAGGCTTAGCTTTACCTTGAGGACGATCGAAAATACGTATGTGTAAATCACCAATTGCGATAGCTGATTCAGCAGCGGCCACAAATTGCCCAGAATCGAGCCTTTGTATTGAGCTTCCAAGTCCCGGCGCACCAATGTTGCCAGCAGATTCAGCTTCGCCCACCGCCGGGGCGTGCTTGTCGGCCGCCTGTCGCCCAGCCTTCGGGGCTTTTGGGCAAATCCTTTGACAGTTCTCTGCAATTTTTTCGCCCTCGTTCACTAGCTTCACACCTAAATCAACTCAAGCTACAATTGTGCAGCTTTTGCTAAACCGCAATTATTCCACAGCCCCGTCGCTTTGATCAAGCATCTGCCACCCTGGCTTTGGCTTCTTCCTTCTTTCTTCTTTCCCCTTCCTTCGGAGGTTATTTTAGCCGATCACCGATCGAACTGCCGAACCGATCGCTAGTTTTTGCTCGTCGTCGTAGCCCCACCGCCGGAAAAATTCTTCGTACTCGCCGTTGGCATTCTGCAAACTTTCTAGCATTTGCGACGCTATAGTTTGACAGGCCGGCATTTGCAGGATTTGAATTAAATTGCGCGATCGCTCCTGCACTCTAGCAGAACGGGCCGCCATTTCCTCCTTTTGCTGGCGTGAATGATGCACGACCATTGCCGCCGACATCGCCAAATTTTTCACCAGCAGTTCTGCTACGATCTCAGGAGCCGATCGCAGCGCCTCAACTACTCCGGGTGACGGGCGATCTGCCTCCTGTCGATCGTCCGTTAGATAGGTGACAAAAAACCCCCTAGCACCGTTCTGTGTTTTCACCAGAGAAGCCACAGCTTGCTCGATGTCGGCTTGTAAAAGTCGATCGGCCTCCATGAACGAGAGTAAAGATTGAGTCAGCTCGATCGCCCCCTCAAAAGTTATGCTTTCCGATGCTAATAAAGAAGATGGAATACTCATAACGAACTCAATAATTGTCAAAATTCTGCCAATAATTGTAAACAATTCCCGCTGCCTGCTCGCAGATAAATATGGCTATTATCTCCTCCAAACAACAGCCCTCCGACCAAAATCTACCCGAAGACATAGCCCCAGCCCGGGTTCCCCGCAAAAAAGCCGCCAAACCCCAGCCAGAATCTCTGGTAGAAGCGCAAGAGTTACCCGACGAAATCAACAGCAAACAAGACGACAAAATCCGACCCCAGCGCTTAGCTGAATACATCGGGCAAAAAGACTTAAGAGAAGTTTTGGCGATCGCAATTGCAGCCGCCAAATCTCGCGGCGAACCTATGGATCACCTATTACTCTACGGGCCTCCAGGGTTGGGAAAAACCACAATGTCGCTAATTCTAGCAGCAGAAATGGAAGTTGAATGCAAAATTACCACCGCCCCTGCTTTAGAAAAACCGCGAGATATTGTCGGATTGCTGATCAACCTCAAAGCAGGCGACGTGCTGTTTATCGACGAAATTCACCGCTTATCTAAAGTTACAGAAGAAATCCTCTATCCGGCGATGGAAGACTGTCGGTTAGATATTACGATCGGTCAAGGCAAAAGCGCCAAAATCCGCAGCATTCCCCTGAAACCCTTTACCTTAGTAGGAGCAACCACAAAAGTCGGCTCCCTCACATCTCCATTGCGCGATCGCTTCGGCTTGATCCAAAGATTGCGCTACTACGAAATAGACGAACTCAGTCTAATTGTCCAAAGAAGCGCCCAAGTTCTCGACACTCAAATCACCCCAGAAGGAGCCACAGAAATTGCCCGCCGCTCTCGCGGAACCCCCCGGATCGCTAACCGCTTGCTGCGACGAGTTAGAGACTACAGCGAAGTCAAAAATTTAAAGCCAATTGATGCAGAAGTTGCCTCAGTCGCCCTGGAATTATTCAACGTCGATCCGCTAGGTTTGGATTGGACAGATCGGCGGATTTTAACAGCAATGATTGAGAACTTTAACGGCGGCCCAGTGGGCTTAGAAACCCTCGCAGCTTCTACAGGAGAAGATACTCAAACCATTGAGGATGTATACGAACCTTATTTAATGCAAATCGGATTGTTGCAGCGGACAAGTCGCGGAAGAATGGTAACGGTGGCTGCTAGAAAACACTTGGGTTTACTCGATGAAAAGGAGTAAAAAATGGTACAGATACAAGAAACAAAAACACTAACTTTGTCAGAGTTTCTAAAACTGCCAGAAACAGAACCAGCTAGCGAATATATCAACGGTCAAATCATCCAAAATCCTATAGTACAAGGAAAACATAGCCGAATTAAATCTGAATTATTTCCAGGAATCAATGTCGCAGTTAAGGAGCAGAAAATTGCCTTAGCTTTTCCTGAATTGCGGTGTACTTTTGGCGGCAGATCGATCGTGCCAGATGTCACAGTATTTGCTTGGGAAAGAATACCAGTTGATGAAAATGGGGATGTTGCTAATGTATTTGAAACTTACCCAGATTGGAGAATTGAAATTCTGTCTCCAGGTCAGAGTCAAACTAAAGTAACTGGGAATATTTTAGACTGTCAGAAAAACGGCACTAAAATGGGTTGGCAGCTCGATCCGATGGTGCGCTCGATATTAATTTATCTCCCGGGAAAGCAACCGGAACTTTTAGCAAAACCCGAAGAATTGTTGCCAGTTCCAGATTGGGCAGCAGAATTGCGGCTGACGGTAGGAGATTTGTTTGGGTGGTTGAAACTATAGCAGAACTCAGTTGAAAGTTGACAGTTGACAGTTGACAGTTGTTATTGGTTACCAATACTTTTCCAGGCTCTCCATACAATTAGCAATTACCAATTACTAATTACCAATTAACAATTAACAATTCCCAATTCCTCATGTTGCTATACCTCAAAATAGAAAACTTTGCCTTAATTGACTGCCTGGATCTAGAATTTGGCCCGAGTCTGAACGTATTTACAGGGGAAACCGGCGCTGGTAAATCGATTATCCTAGATGCGATCGATGCAGTTTTGGGCGGGAAAGTCGATCGCCGATCGATTCGCACCGGAGCAACGCGGGCAATATTGGAAGCCACCTTTGAGTTGGACAAAGCCGCAGCTTTGTGGCTGGGCGAGCAAGAAATCGAACCCATAGACGGAAATTTAGCCGTTTGCAGCCGGGAAATTAACGCATCTAGCGGTGTTCTGCGTACCAGATCCCGCTTGAACGGAATTCTCGTCAACCGCCAGTTAATCGACCAACTGCGCGATCGGCTGGTCGAAATTACCGCCCAAGGGCAAACCGTCCACCTCGGACAAGAAACCCTCCAGCGAGAATGGCTCGATTTATACGGCGGCAAAAAGCTTACTGAAGCGCGATCGATCATCGCCTCCGCGTGGCTGGGAGCCAACAGCGCCAAAACAGCCCTCAAACGCAGGCGTCAGTCGGAACAGCAGCGACTGCAAAGACTTGATTTGTTAGAATACCAAGTCCGAGAACTCGGCGAAGCCCACATCGAAGACGCCGACGAACTCGAACAGCTAGAACACGAATCAATCCGGCTAGGTCACGTCGTCGAATTGCAGCAGCAGAGTTACCAAGTCCACCAAGCCCTGTACCAAAACGATGGCGACAGCGCATCAGCCGCCGACTTGTTGAGCAAAGCCGAAGTAATTTTAAGCGACATGGCCGTTTACGATGTGCAGTTGCAACCAATCCTAGAAATGGTGAGCGATGCTTAGCTCAAGCCACAGAAGCCAGCAGGCAAATTAGCAGCTACGGCGAACAATTAGAGGCAGATCCCGAAAGACTCGAAGAAGTAGAAGATCGCATTCGCGAACTCAAACAAATTTGTCGCAAATACGGGCCGCTCAAAGAAGCGATCGCCTACTACCAAAGCATTCAAAACGAACTAAACGAACTTTTAGAAGGAGGCGAGTCAATGGAAGCCTTAGAACTCGCATATCAGACCGCTTTAGAGCAATTAAAAGACGCTTGCAGCCACCTCACCACCCTGCGACGCGAAGCAGCCCTCAAACTAGAAACGCACCTCGTAGGAGAACTTAAGCCGTTAGCAATGGAAAAAGTGCAATTTCAAGTCGAGATCTCGCCTTGTACCCCAACCGCTACCGGTGCCGACCAAATCGCCTTTTGTTTCAGCCCCAATCCGGGCGAACCTTTGCAACCCCTGGGCGCGATCGCCTCCGGGGGAGAAATGAGCCGCTTTCTGCTGGCCATCAAAGCCTGTTTTTCCCAAATAGAAAGTGCCGGTACGCTGATTTTTGACGAAATCGACGCTGGAGTCTCCGGGAGAGTCGCCGGGGCGATCGCCAAAAAACTCTACCAACTTTCCGACAAACACCAAGTTCTCTGCGTCACCCACCAGCCGCTGATCGCCGCGATGGCTGATTTTCATTTCCGCGTCAACAAACAGACGATCGAAGCAGAACCAAGTATCGGCGAACCCGCAGCCGACTCCGAACCAGTCGAACGTACAGTAGTCAGAGTTGCCGCCCTCAACAGCGAGCAGCGGCGGGAAGAACTCGCCCAACTCGCCAGTGGCCGCTCAGCAACAGAAGCCATCGCCTTCGCCGAATCCCTGCTTGTCGAAGCCGCCGGATTGCGCCAAACTCAGTCTGCCCAACCCTGATCGGACCCTCAAGCCGATCGGGGGGTTAAAAGGCGGAGTTTTTTTAGAGTCGGAGGTTACACTAAAAATGTCAACCGCAAATTTTACAAAAAAAAGCTGAAAGCCCCGTGAATTTAGTGGGATGAAAGCTAAGAGTACCAAAATAGAGAGAAATTCTAGTTAAAAACCACAATTGTGTAGAGAAGGGCACACATCACTAACAACTGGTAGTGTCACAATTGCGGCTAGTCCCACAAGATAACCCCTCTTTCAGCAGTCCTCCCGCCAGTACGCATTCATGTTACTGCGGGCGATCGGCTCAAAGATCGGCAGAACCTACTTAAACCAGGTACGCACAATGTCAAAATCAGTTAATAAACAATTTAAACAAGATTCGCGATCTCTAAAAAGATTGCAGCACTCCCACCGCCTCGTTACTCTCCCAACCTCCGTTCAGCAGTAAGGTCAACTGAATTTCCCTTGCCTTGTGGTCGGAGTTCTGTAAACTGGGAAATACTTTCACACATAATTGAGTTTTGTGCGACAGGTGACTCACCAATGAACTTGCCCGCTCTCCTAGCTTAGAGACTAACCCTTACGCTTAAGATTCTGTAAAGGTCTATGAAATCTGCATCTCCCAATCTGCCAGCTATGGAAAACAACATGACAGTGACAGTAGAGGCTACTGTTGTCAGTGAAAAGGATGATTTTACTGGTGTCAGTGAAAAGGATCATTTTACTGGTGTCAGTGAAAAACATCAGGAACAATATTCTCAGGATTCCTCTAGCAATAGCGCCCTTGTTAAAAGTCCAGGATTATCCAATGTTCTCGATATCCTAAATAAGGAGAGCTTTACAGAAGTAGTTAAGGAAGTAGAAGACAAACTTAAGGTTGTCAATCAAACCCTGGGAATGCTCGACAATATCCTGGAGAGCCAGGGATTTGACGCCATCCTCAACGAGATGTTGCAGTCGATTACCCGGAAAACCGGGGAATTGCTGAATGCCGATCGCAGCACGATATTTTTATTAGACGACGAAAAAAATGAACTCTGGGCGATCGTCGCTAAAGACGAAAATGGCAATAACCTAGAAATCCGAGTTCCTGCCCACGTCGGTATTGCGGGAGAAGTAGCCACGGAAAAAAAAGTGGTGAACATTCCTTATGATTTTTATAACGACCCCCGCTCTGCTAACGCCAAAAAAGTTGAGGAAACTACAGGATATCGCACTTATACAATGCTGGCGATGCCCCTGATTAACGAAGAAACAGGAGAGTTAGTAGCAGTCGTTCAACTGATTAATAAACTTAAGCCCAACCACGAACATTATGGTACTTTAGAAGCACAGATTGACAAGGCAGGATTTACTCAAGAAGACGAACAAGTTTTTCGAGAATTTGCCCCGTCGATTCGCCTAATTCTAGAGTCTTCTAAATCTTTCTACGCAGCAACTCAAAGACAACGGGCAGCGACAGCGTTGATGAACGCCGTCAACGCTCTTTCTAAGAGCAGTTTAGACTTAGAAGATACCCTGAAAAGCGTGATGGATCAGGCAGCCAAACTGATGAACGCCGATCGCAGCACCCTGTGGCTAATCGATGAAGATCGAGATCAACTCTGGACAAAAATGCTGATTGACGGCAAACTCCAAGAAATTCGCATACCCAGAACGGCGGGTTTTGCAGGTATTGTTGCCCAATCCGGGGAACCGCTGCTGATTCCCTTTGACGTGTACGACGACCCCCGCGCCGAAACTTCCAAACAAACCGACAAAAAAACTGGCTACCGCACTTGCAGTATGCTGTGTATGCCAGTGTTTAACTCCGACAAAAAATTGATTGGTGTCACCCAATTAGTTAATAAAAAACGGCAAGGAGAATACCCCCCCTACAACCCGGTAGATTGGCCGCACGCCCCCGATCAGTGGAAAGCGAGTTTCAATCGCAACGACCTGGAATTTATGAAGGCGTTTAACATTCAAGCAGGAGTCGCGCTGCAAAACGCCAAACTGTTTGCAGAAGTCAAACAGCAAGAACAAAGACAAAAAGATATGCTGCACGCCTTGACTAACGGCGTGATTTCTACAGATAAAAAAGGCAATATAGTAGCGACCAATCCCAGTGCCAAAAAATTACTCGGTGTCAGCGATGCAGAATTAGCCGAAGGTCAATCTTTGCGAGAGTTAATTAAGTTAGAAAAAGGAGATTTTGCTAAATGGTTTGATGCGTCTTTGTTTCCAGAAGACGATAAAGACCGCCAGCAGTATTATCCGGATCAAGTTTTGCTTTCCTGGGAAGGAGAAGCGCAGAGTATCAATCTTTCGATTAATTCAATGACTGACGCTACAGATCCCAGCAAGGTCAACGGCGCGTTAGTTGTCATGGAAGATATTAGCAGCGCCAAGCAAGTCAAAAACTTGATGTACCGTTACATGACTCCAGAAGTAGCCGAAGCTTTGTTAGCTTCAGGGGATACTGGATTGGGCGGCAAGCGCAAAAACGTTTCGGTGCTGTTCTCAGACATTCGCAGCTATACCACACTTACGGAAAAATTGCAAGCCGAAGAAGTGGTAGTGATGCTCAACAAATATTTTGAAGTGATGGTAGATGTCGTATTCGAGTACGGAGGGACTCTCGACAAATACATCGGTGACGCTCTGATGGCAGTTTTTGGCTCTCCAGCGCCCCTAGAGGATCATGCTTGGTGCGCCATGCAAACGGCAGTGAAAATGCGGGAAAAACTGGCTGAGTTTAATCGAGATCGCGTGGCAAATGGCGAATTGCCGATCGGCATTGGTATGGGCGTACATTCCGATGAAGTTGTCAGCGGCAACATCGGTAGTAGCAAACGCATGGAATTGACTTCTATAGGAGACGGCGTTAACCTCGCCTCTCGCTTAGAAGGCGCTAGCAAGCAGTACGGCACCGACTTGATCGTCAGCGACAATACTTACAGAGATTATGCCGATCGGCTCTACGTGCGAGAACTCGACTTTATTACTGTCAAAGGCAAAAGCGAACCCGTAATCGTTTACGAACTCGTCGGCATCCGCGAGGGATACTCGCCAGTGGGCAAGTCACTAACCGAAACACAGCAACAAATTATAGAACATTACACCAAGGGACGCGAACATTACAAAACTCCAGTCAGGCAAAAACTCTCAGAAAGTGAGGTGAAAAACATCTTAAAGGATGTCGCCGAAATGCCAGAGACAGAGATTAAAAAACTGTCCTACAATCTAGAGCAACAGTTGGAACACGAACTAAGGAAGCTGTTATATCAACTGAAAAAGCTGTCAGAGTACGACCCAAAAAACCTGTCCGAAGCAGACAAACTCATCGTCCTGTTGCAGGCAGAAATCCAACTGCTGAAATTGGAAGGCATCAAAAACCTCTCGGAAGACGAAGCCAAAATGCTGCTGCAAGCAAAAATCAAGCCCCTATCAGCAGACGATATTAAATACTTGCAAGAAGGCGAAGTCAAAAAGCTGTTGGAAGCAGACATCTTAGAACCATCCAATCCCCAAATCAAACGGCTGAAACCTGCAGAGATCAGGCAGCTATTGCAGGCGAAAATTAAAAGTCGTGCCTGCGAGACAGTTGCAGAAATGTTAGATGAGGAATTTGAAAACCTGGGACTTGATCGGGTGAAAAAACTGCTGAGCGAGTTTAAGAAAGCTTTAGAACCAAAAGCCAAGCAAGCCTTTAAAGACGCTGAACGCGAATTTAACGCCGTTCTGGAAGTTGACCCGAAAAACAAGGCAGCTAAATTGCACGTCGATCGCTGTATGTTATTTCAACATCGGTTTTCAGACGTACTCAACTGGGATGGTGTGTGGAATCTCACAGAAAAATAGCAGTAGCCCACAGCAAATCCTCGCGGTGGCGTCAGGGATCGGGGCGGGGGCGATCGCGATCGGGGGTGCGCCTCCCATCCCACCACCACTTAACCTTAATATCCTATTGAGGTAATTGTAAATAAGCTCCAACAGGTATTATGGTTATATAACCGGATTTGAACTTGCCAGCGAGATGCCGGGGTTTCACCCTACGTGTTTCGTTCGCACTACATACCGCAACAAACTTAGCACTTATATTATTTGAAGCGCTTAAAAATAGTTATGACTGGCGGCAGCGTTACCCGGTTTCTGAGAAAAATATTGGAGAAAGGCGACGAAACATCCGATCGCAAACCGGGTTTATCACCCCGCCCGCCTAAGTCTTAATAGCGTTAGCAGCTCCTAAAAAGAGCTTCCTTCGCAGATAGTCAATGTTCTAGTCTTAGATATAGAAAATCACTAGCGTCAGTTATGAATAATTGGAATTCGCAATCGGGAGATGTTGAGTGGGTAGATCAGGTTTACCAACTATTGCTGGAGATTGCTCGGAGCTCCCTGTCAGATATCCCCAGAATCCCGGAAAACATCACTGTTAAGGCTATCCCTCTGATCCAGAAGGTACAAAGCATTCAGCAAAGACCTGACGGGCAAGTGTTCAAATCCGGTTCCTTTTCAGTAAACGATCGCGAATGGGTCGATCGAGTCTGCCAACTATTGGTAGAACTAACCAGCGCGTCTTTGTCCGAACAGCCCAAAATGCCGGAAAACCTTGCAGGCAGATCTTTAGCCCTCGCGGATCGAGCACAAAAAATTAAAGAAGATATTGAAGAAAATGCAGCCAAAACCCCAGCAGATGAAGATGACAATTCCTTACAGTCTCCAGACGCGCTGCTTTCCCTCTTGCACCACAGTTTGAAAACTCAGCGCGCCAAAAGCTACAACCCCGATGCCCCCGAATGGCAGCAACTATTGAGCCTGCTCGACGTAGTGCAGTCAATTTACAAGCAAATCGAAAATTAAATTCAACGTTAACTCAGGCGCGTCTTTATTGTGCGAGAAAGCTGGCTCTTAAAGGCAGTTGCTCTTTGACAGAAATTTTTTTTTCCGTAGCCCGAACATTTCCGATTATTGCGCTCTTGTCAACTACACTAGGTTTAATCGGTTCTAGGGCAAGAGAACATGAGCGGACAAAACATCGGCGATTTGTCAAAAGAAATATTAGCCGATCGCTATCAGTGCGATCGGCGGCTCGGCAAGCAAGCAGGACGGCAAACTTTACTCGCCCGCGACTTAAAAACCCAACAGCAAGTAGTAGTCAAACTCCTCTCCTTCAGCAGCGACTTTAATTGGGAAGACTTAAAACTGTTCCAGCGAGAAGTCGAAACCTTAAAATCCCTATCCCATCCGGCAATTCCCCGATATCTCGACTCATTTGAAATCGACACCCCCAACCGCAAAGGCTTCGCCCTCGTTCAGACTTACATCGAAGCCAAATCCCTACAAGAATACCTCTCAGACGGCCGCACCTTCAGCGAAAGCGAAGTCAAACAATTAGCCACAGCATTATTAGACATCCTCGCCTATCTACACCAGCGACAGCCCCCGGTGATTCACCGCGACATTAAACCTAGCAATATTTTACTCAAAAATCGATCGGGCAACAGCGTCGGCGAAGTTTACCTAGTCGATTTCGGTGCAGTTCAAACCCTAGCAACGCAGCAGGGAAAAACCGTCACCGTTGTCGGCACCTATGGCTATATGCCACCCGAACAATTTGGCGGGAGGGCGGTTCCCGCTTCCGACTTGTACGGCTTGGGAGCAACATTAATCGCCTTAATTACCAAGCAGCATCCAGCCGATTTACCGCAGAAAGATTTGCAGATCGAATTCGAGCAATTCAGCCAACTGAGTCCAGGTTTTACCAATTGGCTGAAGTGGATGACACATCCCAGTTTAGAGCGCCGTCCTGTATCAGTCCAAATAGCAAAAGAAGTTCTAGAAAAACCACAGGAAATAAATAAATATTCCCAGACATTGAGACAGGGAAAAATAGTGACTACCTTTAGCTTGTTCGACAATGCAATTGATCGTAGCCTTGGCATGGGAGCCCTAGCTGTAGGAGCTTGTGCAGCAATTTACAGCACCTTTATTATTCCGGTAGTGGGGACAATTTTAGGAGGATTTATCGGTCTTTTTCTCGGCTTGCTGCTGGGGGTGGGGAACGGAATAATCGTAGGAATCGTCACGCGCTTGTGGTTTTTTCCCCTAACTAATCCCAAACTTCACCGACAGGTTTTAACTGCAATTAGTATCGTACTCTGTACCTCGACAAGCATCGTCTTCTTTTTTATCGTGAATGTGATTATAGAGGTGATAATGGGGGGTTCGCCGAGCCCCAGTATTCATATGGATATTATCTTCCTGTTTGCACCGTCGCTGATTGCAGGACTGTCAATGGGGGCAAGTAGCAAGTCTATTGCCCGGTGGTATCAAATAGAAAGCGGACTGTAATCTACATTTTACAGTCCGGGACGCACTCCGACTCCTAGAAACCTGGTTTTTACGAAAAGACGCGCTGCCACCGCCAGACTCGCTAAACAACCAGGTTTATGGACTCCGACGATAAGCTTAAATTAAAATTAATGTAAAAAAACATGACCAGCCAAATATTAGCAGAACGCTATGAAGTGTACCGACAACTGGGAAAACAAACTGGTCGGCAAACTTTGCTGGCTCGTGACTTACAAACTCATGAATTAGTTGTCATCAAACAGCTATTCCTCGGCAGCGATTTTGAATGGCAAGACCTCAAGCTATTTGAACGAGAAGCGGAAACTTTAAAAGCACTTTCTCACCCAGCAATTCCGCGCTACCTCGACTACCTGGAAATTGACGAACCAGACAGCAAAGGATTTGCCCTGGTACAGACTTATGTAGAGGGTAAAAATTTGGAAGAGCATTTGCGTTCGGGGCGTACTTTTAGCGAAAGCGAGGTGAAAGAATTAGCTAAATCGCTGTTAGAAATTTTGATTTATTTGCACCAGCAAGATCCGCCTGTTATTCACCGCGATATTAAACCCAGCAATATCTTACTGCACAGCAGATCCGGTAACTCGGTGGGACAAGTTTATTTAGTTGATTTCGGTTCGGTGCAAAACCAAGCTGCAAAATTTGGCGGCACAATTACAGTAGTGGGAACTTACGGGTATATGGCACCGGAACAATTTGGCGGGCGCTCGGTTCCGGCTTCTGACCTCTACGGTTTAGGTGCAACTTTAATTTATTTGGTAACGGGTTTGCATCCTACCGAATTGTCGCAGCAGGATTTGAGAATTAAATTTTGCGATCGGGTAACGCAGCTCAATTCTAATTTAATTGATTGGCTGGAGTGGATGACAGAACCTAGTTTGGAAAAACGGTTATCTTCGGCTGGCGAAGCATTGCGATCACTTAAAAATCCCCGCCCTATCAACAAAAGTCCTATGGTGGTACAGCCACCACCAGGTAGCGATCTTAAACTAACAAAAAATTCGGAGTTTATAGAAATTGTAATTCCGCCACAAGGAATCGGTTTTGGTTTAATAGCCCTGCTTTCTGCAGCGGTACCTGCGAGTATTTTCTTATTGCCTGGTGTTTTTTCCACATATAATTTAGGGATAAATCACCAATTTATTATGCTAATATCAGGAAGTTTTTTAGGTGCAGTAGGAGTCATGTTTCTGTTTGCAATATTTCGGAAATTGCGTCTCAGAATCGATCGCCAGCAAATCTCCTATAGCAGCCATCTGCTGGGGTTGAGATGGAATAATTCCAAGGCATCCCCCAGACCGGACATTTGCCAGTTGGAAATTGAACAAATTGGATACAAAGTTTCTCAGATGATTATTCAAACCGGCAACCAAAAATATCGATTAGGAGTGAAGCAGGGACTAAGCGAATCAGAAATCGAGTGGTTAGCGACAGAACTAAGCCAGTGGTTGCGATTGACAATTCAAAGAACTTTGACAGACGGTCAAAAGAAGATATCGATGTGAAAATATCTCCCTCGCCCAAACAAAGGATTCCCCCCTCAAACTGCTGGATGGGCGTCCCGCCCCTCCGGTGTATTTTCACAGCAGGCGGGACACCCCACAAGCATCATCCTCAAATTGTGCCACGCCGATCGCACTCCCCCGCTTTCGGTCAATCTCATGCAGCCGGAAGGCCCCATAGCCCGTAAAATGCTATCAAAGGGGTTTGGCAAATAGCACTCATCCCAATCATCTGTTAACTTGGAGATATTGTTGTGGACTTATCGCTAATTCCGGCACAGCCGAAACCAGGACTGCTCAACGTCCTCATCGAAATTACCGCCGGTAGCAAAAACAAGTACGAATTTGATAAAGACTTACAAGCCTTTGCTCTCGATCGGGTGCTTTATTCCTCAGTCCAATATCCGTGCGACTACGGCTTCATACCCAATACCTTAGCCGATGATGGCGACCCCCTCGACGGCATGGTGATGATGGATGAGCCCACATTTCCAGGGTGCATTATAGCAGCCCGTCCGATCGGAATGCTGGAAATGATCGACGGAGGCGACAGGGACGAAAAACTTTTGTGCGTTCCCGACAAAGACCCCCGCTATGCTCACTATAAGTCCCTCAAAGACGTAGCACCGCACCGCTTGGACGAAATAGCCGAATTTTTTAGAACCTACAAAAATTTGGAGAAAAAAGTCACGGAAATTCTGGGTTGGCAAGATGTCGATCTAGTAATGCCCTTAGTGGAAAAGTGCATCGCAGCCGATCGCAAATAAGCCCCTAGCCCGCACTCCTCGACTGCAACCCGACTAAAAACTCAGGGGGCCGAACTTAAGGCGATCGCTGCACGTCTAGGGATGTAGTCGAGGAACGGGTAGCTAGAAGGTCAAATCAGTCGTCAATGCCGAGTCACCGGAACAGCATTCCTGAAAACCCCTCCCCGGCCCCAATCTTGAAAAAAATACTACTCCTAAAGTAAGATGAAGCGCAAATTCTACCCCTGGGGAATGCGTTCTACGTTTGAGGAAATTTTACCCGAACAACTCGGGTTCGGCGCTATCTTAATCTCAGAACACAGAACACGCCGGGCAGCCCGCATGATGCAAAAAATCATCTCTCAAGCGTGACATCTCCTAAAGGAATCGGTAAGGTTGAGAATTCTAACAGCCCAAGTATTAGGCACTCGAATAGTTTCCCGATCGAGGGCTTTATTATAGTACAGATTGCTAAAAACTAAAAAGTAAAAACTAAGATTTCAACTCCCAAGTTCCTGCCGCCAAAACTAAAAAAAATGCCAGATTCCGCACCCTCTCTACCCAATCCACAGCCTTCCGATCGCAAAGCCACTATGGAAAATAGTCCTTTGACCGAGTTTGTCGTTCAGTTTTGGGGCGTGCGGGGCAGCATCGCCACCCCCGGCAGCAAAACACTGCGCTACGGAGGCAACACCTCCTGTGTAGAAATGCGCTTGGGCAAAAAACGCTTGATTTTTGACGGCGGTACGGGCCTGCGAGTTCTGGGCCTCAATCTGCTGCGGCAAATGCCGGTGGAAGCCCATATGTTTTTCAGCCACACTCACTGGGATCACATTCAAGGGTTTCCGTTCTTTACTCCTGCTTTTATCCCGGGGAACTGCTTTCACATTTACGGTGCGATCGCCCCCAACGGCACTACAATCAAACACCGTCTTGCCGACCAAATGCTGCACCCCAATTTTCCCGTCCCCATCCAGGTGATGCAATCAGACCTCAAATTCAACGATTTGACGCCTGGGGATATTCTCGAACTCGACGATGTGAAAATAGAAACAACACTGCTCAACCACCCCAACACCGCGATCGGATATCGAGTCACCTGGGAGGGACACACAGCCGTCTACTGCACCGATACAGAACACTTTCCCGATCGCCTGGACGACAACGTGTTACACCTAGCTCGCAACGCCGACGTGCTGATTTACGACGCCAACTACACCAACGAAGAGTATTACGACTTCAAAACTCCGAAAGTCGGCTGGGGACACTCGACTTGGCAAGCAGGAGTAGAAATAGCGAAAGCTGCTGGAGTCAAAAAAATCGTGATGTTTCACCACGATCCGGGTCACGACGACAATTTTCTCGATCGTACAGAAGCAGAGGTGCAGGCAGCGTTCGCCAATAGCTGCTTAGCCCGCGAAGGCATGAGCATACCAGTAATTTAACCAAAAATAAATTCACAATTATGAAACAGGAAAAACCCCGCAAACGTCGCAGAGTAGGCTTGCGGGGGCTTTACTCAACGTTGCTAGTATTGATAATTATCTGCTGTACCTGCGGCGGATGGGTTGCAGCTCAGACTGCCTACTCTCGCACCCCCGCGCGACTTGCTCAGGTGTCTTCGATCGAGGATAATGGTACGGTCGATCGCATCCCCCAAAGCTACCAACTCGGACAGCAACTGTACCTAGAAAACTGCGCCACCTGTCACATCGGTTTACCGCCGCAAGTATTACCTACAGAAACTTGGCGCAGGTTGCTGCAAGATTCCCAACACTACGGGCAAACCCTCAAACTCCTAGTAGACCCGCCCCGCCTGCTAGTCTGGAACTACCTGCAAACTTTTTCCCGTCCCCAAGCCAAAGACGAAGAACTCGCCTATCGAGTCGCCAGTTCTCGCTATTTCAAAGCACTGCACCCCAAAGTCAAACTGCCACAACCCGCAAATATCAGCAGTTGCGTGACTTGTCATCCCGGTGCATCTAAATACAATTTCCGCAAGCTTACCGCCGAGTGGGAAAACTCTCCGTAGCGAAGATTAAGTTCGTAATTATATCCCAGTGCGATCGTCTCGCTCGCACTAACCAGAAAACGGCGATCGCATTCTGAACTAGAGACTTATCTCAAAGTGTGGGTGCGATCTTTCTATTTATGCTTACTGGGCATCACACCTTACAAATAACCCCCGATCGAGAACTCTGGCGGCTAACGGTGAAGTTGTGCGACTGCCGATAACGTCTGTTGCCAAACCGGCCAAACTTGCTAGTCGTTTCCAACCGAGTGGTTAGCTGCGGCTTAAGTGGCATAGAAGTAAAAAATCTGTGCCTTTAACTACTTTTTGAGCAATTGTTATGATATCTTAACTTTACCGGAGGCTAGTTCAGACAATTTAAGAACCCTGGTTATCAAGTAACCTGATTTATGATTGACAGTAAAAAAATTCGACTGAAATGGGAAAGTTATTGGTTTAAAACCTTTGGGAGATGGGGATCGTGTCCATTGACCTGCCCAATAGACCGACCTCATCCTCGGCATATTGTTTGGAGTTGGATTGGCAGTTTTTTGGCAATTACTGCAACGTCCTATCTTGCTGTAAAAACTAATTCTCCTTTACTAATGGCTCCGTTTGGCGCTACCAGCGTTCTGATATTTGGTGTCCCTGACAGCCCTTTGGCTCAACCCCGGAATGTCATTGGGGGCAATTGCTTAGCTGCTCTCACCAGTTTAATCATTCTGCATTTTCTCGGTTCTTCTCCCTGGGCGATGGGAATGGCTGTTTCTAGTGCGATCGGAATTATGCAGCTTACCAGAACTCTACATCCGCCTTCGGGAGCAGTTGCCTTAGTCGTCATGATGACCCAACCAGACTGGAAATTTTTGCTAACACCTGCTTTTGAGGGCTCAATAATCTTGGTCTTGTGCGCCGTCATCTTTAATAATTTAGCGGCAGAAAGGACGTATCCCAGCCACTGGTTATAGCCTTGTCTCTAATGATTTCATCCTGCCCTTGGGAGCACCACCCAAAATCTGGATGCTCCCTCGATTCCTTCTTCCTTCTTTCTGCCATCCGTTACATCCAGATCGCGTGCTTCGTTGCCGAACTTCCTGCTGCTAGATCAATCAAAAAACACTGATTTGTCCGGCGTTGGTCGAGAGCCCTTTTGAAAGCGTTCCCAGGACTCCTTTAACTGAGCCGGCGCTGGATATTCGCGATCGTAAACCACCAGGACATTCGTCAAATTCCGTCCCGGCGGCAATAAAATCTGCCCATGATGAGCCAAACCCACGGAAGCGCCCCCGTCCAAATTCATCGCTTCAAAACAGCCGATCGCCTGCATAACTTTAGCTTCTGCTTCCAAAGACAAACTATCAAGAAAAGTCACCAAAAATAACTTATCTCTCGAAGGCGGAAAGCCGATCGCCGTTCTCGAACCCAGGCCCAAAACATGAGAATCTTTAAAACCTTCCGATAAAGGAGACAGCCAAACTTTCCCCCCTTTAACCAATCTCGGCCCGCAAGTCAGAGAAAACCAATATTGACTCCAATCCGGCTTACCTTCGATTCTAGCCGTCACCATTTCCAATTGATTTCCCGCTTTAATCCCCAAAGTCGTGCCGTAATTTTCCCATCGGCTGTATTTCAGAAACTTACCCGCCGCCACCATATTTCCCAGCACAGATTTCTGGTCATCTTTACCAAAAAAAGTCCCGTTAGCAACAACAGCAGCCCGGTAACGTGCCACCATATTTTCAAAAGGTTCATCACCCCGCGTTAATTTAGAAGTATTTGCAAAAGCTGCATTATTAGCTAACCCAATTGTGATATAAATTTCTGGGTCTGCGAGGTCAATAGTTGTGAGATAAAAACTTGCGCCAGCTACATTTTGGCTGCTGACTTGTACGGGTTTTGCTTGCTTAGCAGAACGTTTGATAATTGGAGGTTGAGACGGCTGCACAGCAGGAGAATTTTCGGGAGATTTTACAAGAGGATTACTCGGCAGAGGTTGATTGGTTTTTGCAGATTTTACAATCGGATTGTTACGGAGATGTGGAGGAGTTTGATTTGATTGTATACTGGATAAAAAAGCGAGTGACTTTTGCCACAGTTGACCCATGAGAGTCAAGAAACTATCTCGGTTTTGGGCGATCGCAAAATAGTCAGCCGCAAGCCGCGCCAAAGCTATGCCCGTTAAAAATAAAAAAGTGCGCCGCAGCATCGGGCGACAACCTTCAGACTGTTTGCGTTTAGACATAAAAAAATCTCAGCTAGGATAGCGAACAGTTTCCTATGGCTGTGACTACAATGGGCGATCGCGCGAATTCTGAAACTACCAGTAGCAAGGTGCGTAAGCGCGCACCTTGCTACTAATTCAAAACTCAAAACTATTTCCCTAGCCGGTATTCCGCATCCCCGCAGCAATACCATTAATCGTCAGCAAAGCTCCCCGCAACAATTCACCCTTGCTGTAACGCGAGTGAATCACCCCCGGAATCCCGCTACTACCGTGCTGCCGCAAGCGTTTCAGCAGCGAAACCTGCAACAAACCCAAAGGTACAATCGTCGCATTTCGCAACTGCACCGAACGCTGCAGCGACGGATCTTCGTCCAACAAACGCTGGTGTCCGGTAATAGTTAAAACCAAACCCCGAATCAAGTGAAATTCCGCAGCAATTTGCTCGAATAAAGTCTGAAAACGCTCCTTGTCAGCCGGCAAAGCTAACTCCTGCACATAGTGTTCTGCAATCTGCAAATCCACCTTAGATAAAGTCATTTCTACCTTAGAAATTACCATTCTAAAAAATGGCCATTTTAAATAGAAATACTGCAAAAGTTTCATGTGTTCTTCCGGTTCCTCCAGCAAAAACTCTTGCAAAGCCGTGCCGACACCGTACCAAGAAGGAAGTAAAAAGCGGCTTTGAGTCCAGCTAAACACCCACGGAATTGCTCGCAAACCGCTGATATCTTTTTTGCCACCGCGCCGGGCCGGACGAGAACTAATTTGCAACTGGCTGATTTCTTGAATCGGGGTAACTTGGTGGAAGAAATCAACTAAATCCGGCTGTTCGTAGATTAAATGGCGGTAGTGCGATCGCGATCTCGCCGACAACTCCTCCATAATCTCATTCCAAGGGTCGATGCCATCAAAACCAGTGTGCAGCAAACTAGCTTGAATTACCGCCGTCGCCACAGTTTCCAAATTGTAAAGCGCCAACTCCGGCAAAGAATATTTAGAAGCCAAAACCTCGCCTTGTTCAGTAATCTTAATGCGCCCGCTAATACTCTTTCCAGGCTGAGCCAAAATTGCCTTGTAAGCAGGCCCGCCGCCGCGCCCTACAGAACCTCCTCTGCCGTGAAAAATCCGCAACTCCACACCGTGTTTTTCCGCAACCATTTGCAAAGCCTTTTGAGCTTTGTGGATTTCCCAATTGCTGCTGAGGAAACCAGAATCTTTATTGCTGTCCGAATACCCCAACATCACCTCTTGCAATTTGATATTTTCGATTGGACATTGGATATTTTCTTCGGTTTTTTCCGCTATTTCCTGCGCGTATCCTCCTGCTAGCAAAGCTCGATAAAGTGGCAGATCGAAGATTTTTTCCATTACTTCCGGCGCTTTTTTCAAATCTTCCACCGTTTCAAACAGGGGAACTACTTGAATGTTGCTAATTCCTGTTGCCGGATCGTAAAGTCCCGCTTCTTTTGCTAACAGCAAAACCGCCAGTAAATCGCTGACATCGTGGCTCATGCTAATGACGTAAGTTTGGCAAATTTCCGGGCCAAACTCCTGCTGCATTTGCCGCAATATTCGGAAAGTATTGATCGTCTCGCAAGTTTTGGGAGAAAAGGGCAATTCTGCTGGAATTAAAGGGCGGCGAGTTTGCAGTTCCGTTGCAAGCCAAATAACTCGATCGCATTCCGACATTTGATTGTAAGACTTGGGCAAAATTTGCAAGTATTCAGCAATTTCCCTCAAAGCGTCCGAGTGTACAGTTGACTCTTGGCGAATATCTAGGTAAGCCAAATTAAACCCGTAAATTTCTACTTGGCAGAGCAGATTTTCCAAGTCCCGACAGCTCAAACCTGTTTCCACTAAATTGTGCTCGATGAGCTTGAGTTCGGTCAAAAACTCAGCGCCCGATCGATAAAGGCCGGTCATTCCGGGATGTTCTGACAAAGCTTCGCGTTCCCGCTGCAACTCGTCTCCTTTGTAGAGCCGCCAATTGCGATCGCGCGTATTTTCCAGTCGCTGCTGCACGTAGGCCAGCTTCAACCGATAAGGTTCTTGCCGATAGCGAATCGCCCACTGCTCGTAAACATCCGGGAATTCCGATTTGTCGCGATCGAGAGATTCCAGCAATTCCGGCAGCACGTCGCTCCAGTGCAGCGACAAACTCAAAAGTTCGTTCAGCCGCTTCACCGCGCTGATGTACTTCTGCAGCACTAAGTGGCGCTGATAGCAAGCCGTTTGCCAAGTAACTTTCGGAGTCACAGAAGGGTTGCCGTCCCTGTCCGATCCCACCCAAGAACCGAACTTGCAAAAATTGTAACTAGGCGGTTTCAGATAAGGGTAAGAAGCGTGCAGAGCTTGCTTTAAGCGGTGGTAGAGTTCGGGAATAGCATCAAACAGAACTTCCTCGAAGTAGTGGAGAGTGTATTCCACCTCGTCGAGCACAGTGGGCTTGAACTGGTGCAGTTCGTCAGTGCGCCACCAGAGGCGAATTTCTTCCATCAGTTGCTCTTGGAGAGCGGCCGCTTCCCAGCAAGACACCGGGTAGGGGCTTTGAGAGTCGGTCCCGATCGCCTGAAATTTCTCGTCAACTTGGTCTAGCTGTTGGAGAATCTTCGCCATTCGCCGCTGCTTGGTGCGGATCGTGTGGCGGACAATTTCCGTGGGGTGAGCGGTGAATACTAAGCGGATGTCTAACTGATCGATCAAGCGCTGGATTTGCTGGCTGGGCACGTTCAAGCGCAGCAGCATCGGGAAAAGTTGGTGAAAAGTGCCGGCATCTCGGGCGATCGTCTCGCTGCTGTCTGCCTTACTCAGAGTCATGTGGGCGGGGCCAGGGCCTTCCCGGTGGCGGGGGCGATCGGGGGCATCCGTTGCTTGTCCTGGCAGCTTAGAAAACATCCGCCCGCCAGCGTCGTTGCTGCTAGCGTAAGCTAGCTGTTGGTCTCGCTGTTCGTAGTGCTGTTCGACAATGTTGATCAACTGAAAATACAGTGCAAAAGCCCTAGCCGCGCGGATGGCGGCGTTGAGGTCGAGCTTTTCGATTAGCTGTACGACATTCGACTCGCGAAAGTGAGTGGCTTGTCCCTCGGCGGAATTGACCGATCGCATTTGTTGGAGCAAATCCACCAATTCCTGCCCGCACTCCTGTCGCAGCACCGATTCCCACAAGTCCTCTACTACTTTGAGGCGATTTCGCAGAAACAGGTCTGATTTTGAGTAAGCGGGAGAATGGGAAATAGATGTTGCATCAATAGCCTGTTCTGAAGACTGGAGGACTGAACTCATCGGGCTGTTCCTCAATAGCTGCGGGTGTCAAGAAAATTGTATGGTTTAGTTTCGCCTAAAACACTTTTGTTTGCAGTCAAATTTGAGACAACTTATTGCAAGGTAGAAAGTAGAAGGCACTTATGTACAAAGTATCAGGAAAGATTAATTCTCATACCACAGATTGTACCTATTGTCAAGCTTTCATATCACTTGACTTGCGATTTTAGATTTTAGACGATCGGCGTGAGACGTTCGGCCAGGGGTCAGTTGAATCGCGCTAAGTCGAACAATTTGAGATTTACTCCAAAGATGAATCTGGGAAGTTGAACTAGGGTCGAAAATTTTCATCTCTCCCCGACAGAAGTACGTGGCACCGTATCAATTTTTGGGCGGGGTCACAAAATTTAACTTCTAGCTGCAGGATCCTTCCTTGGGCTTTCTAATCCTGTGATTGAGGAAAGTTGAGCACGGGAAGGCGCGAACCCCGAAAGACTTCTTCGCTTTCAACGCCGATCGACGCAACAAACTCAGCAGCAGCTTTAGCCACCACCAAACCGCCCAACATGGGTAAGGCGACCAAGCTCAATAAAATGTCTGAGGGAACTGGCAATTTTGGACTGTTAGGTGTTTGAGTTTTGAGCAAGTCTTGGTTTTCTGACGGCATAAATTCCTCCTGTGTCAATCCCTAATCCTCAGTTTACAAGGCAAATAATCATCTTGACCGCTGCTTTCTGACTAATAACTTCCGAGATCAAATCCGGTGACATCCGAATCAGAGCCTGCAAGCGAGGGTGCCCGCGCAGCCAAGCCTATACATACAGCGTATTCCAGGTTTATGAAGTAGGGACAACCGCCGGACCCCGTGTCCCTACGGCGGGGATAGATATATAGGTGGCTGTCGTTCATAAACGTGGAATTTGCTGTATAAGCAAATATTTTTAATCGCAGCTCTATTGCAAAAAAAACTCCTCCTTTTTTTTCTCAAACTTTTTATGAAAATTTTTGCACAAATCAATAATTTCGTTTATAATGGAGAAAAGCTGCTAATAATTTTGCAAAAATTTTTAGCGCTTCTTCAGTAAAATTAAATTTTAAAAAAATGAAGAAAAAAAGTCGATTAATGCCTGGAAACTAGAATCCTGGGGACATAGTTCCAGAAAGCGGTCAGTATACTATGGTTTTTTCTTATTACAAAGGTGGTCGCTTGCTTGTAGGTAAAAATCAGATTACTTGTGTAAAAGGGCGTCGCTTTCCCCCTTACGGAGTGCTTGTGCTATTAGCAAGTCATCGTGTTTTACTAACATCGAAGCTTAAGCCCAAGGGCTACTCACTAGTAGATAAAACTAAACATTTGTCTTAACTCCAGTATGTTCCAAGTTAGAGCGCTTTGCATCTAAATGGAGTACACCCCTCCCCAACCCTCCCGGAAGTTTGGGGAGGATGCCCTATAGGGGGGCGGGGTGAATGTACTTCACTCAATGGGAATTTGCTGTATCTGGCGAGATCTTAAGCTCGCACTCGGAAAAAACGTTTTGTATAAAATCGGGATACTCCCCAAATGCGATAGTCGATCGTGCGACTCTCTCCGCGTAGCCCAACGAAACCACAGCACTACAGTCGGAAAATAATAGACATTTCCAGAAAAGCCAGTCTTGAACCGGCAGGATGCCTGTTCCACAAGAATTATGAGAGAGGTCTAATTATTATTCGGATGCAAACGGAAACGATATGACTAATGACGAATAACTTGTTGCTTGGCTTAATTTGGACCTATCTGTGCCAAAATGTCGAGGTATTATCAAAAAATATTCCCCAACGGCTCGCAGCCGACGGGATACAAGGCAAGACACTAAGTCCAGCACGGCTTAAACCAGACAAAACGGTTAGGCTCGGCAAATCAAATAATTGTCTGTAAAATCTGTAACTGTGCTATTTCTAGAAAACAAAACCAGCTTTGGCAAAATTTAGAGTTTCATGTTGAATGCGAACGGGAGCATATTGGCAGACAATCGATCGAGCGCGTCGCAGTGGGCGCAAGAAGCTTTAGGGCTTCCCGAAGTTCAAGTACAAGCGCGTTTGCGGGGAAATCACCTGCACATTTTGTGCGAAGCAGCGCAGTGTCCGTCTCAAGAATTGGTGACGGCGAGATTTACCAACGCCCTCGAACACACTGATTTAACGCGAATTCTGCCCGATCGACCTAAAATTTACCAGTTGTTTCTGTGCGGCCGCAAAATCGGTTCCCGACAAAATGACTGGACAGTCCGGCTCGATTGCAGCAGTCCCAAGCGACAGCAACAGCCACAGCAACCGGAACCAAATGCTGCCGAAATGCCGCCGCCAGCGAGTTCCCCCGACGGCGAACCGCCAGCCAGCCCTAAAAGAGGCGGATTTTTCGGCAAATTTAAGAATAACAACCAGAAACTCAAACAGACACCGCAACCGGTAGAAACAGCAGCCCCCCCGCCGCAAGTACGGGAAGAACTGGATTTTGACGCCGAAAGTCTGCCGATTGCCTCCCGGATTCAATACCCAGAAGCTTTTGAAACTTCCCCCGTGACGATCGACACTTCGGCTGCTGCGACGCGAGAAGCTTTCGGTTCCACCGTTCCCCCGCAGCAGAAAGCGAACCGTGGCGCGGTGGCTTTGATTCAATCCCCCGAATCTGACTCAGGCGAGGGCGATCGCGGTGGAACATTGACGGTTTCGCCGGAAACGTTGGCGCGCCGGGGCTATCCAGATGCGATCGCCAGCTATCTCAGCGAAATCCTCGGGCCGATGGGAGTTTCGGTGAAAGTAAGCATTCGCGAAAAAGAACTCAAAAGCAGCCGGGAAACCCTGCCGGTGAACGGGCAGCCAAATATCAAGCCCAAAGAACGCCGACTGCTGGTGCTGTGCGAGTCAGCTTACAGCCCCGACCCCTCCTTGCTGGCAGAACCCATCGCCGGCAGGCTGCGGAAACTGCAACTAGAGGATTTCCGGGAAGCATTAATCGGCAGCCAAGTCAGCGGCGAAGCGAAGCCGGACTGGGTGCTGCGGGTGGATTTGACTTCGCCGGACAAAATTCTCAAGGAATGGGCCAGGTGGGGAGACGTACAGTCGATCGCCAAACTGCTAAATCAACACTTGGCTGCATCGAGAGTCGAAGTGCGGGCTACCCTCAAAGAAGCAACCCTCCACCTGTTTTGCAGCAAAACTGCCAAAAAAGGACAAAAGCCTAAAAGGCAAGAATACCCAGACAAGCAGCAAACCACCGACGCGATCGCCCCTTTGTTAGCCTCCTTTGCGCCCCAAGGCATCCGCGCAGCTACTATCTACGGCGTAGAACCAGCCAAGGACTCTCAGGCGGCGCCGGAGTCCCCCGTGTGGATAGACTGGGTGGACTTGCCTGCTGCCCACCACCCCGACTTAGCTGCAAACACCAGAACGCTGGCAGTCGAGGGCGACCAATTGGCTCTGACTTTTTTATTGAACAGGTTGCTCAACCCCAATCTCAGACGCAAGCTAGAAACAGGAGGGATTCGGGCTGTCGTGCTGCAAAAAGCCAACGTGCTGCACGTCATGACTGAAGCTCTGACTTGCCCTTCTCAGTCGAAGGTAGGCCCGCCGGTGGCGAAATTTTTGCGGCACTTACAAATTCCGGGAGTGGCAGGGGTGCGAGTCTACGGACGGCGCGCCGGTCAGAAACTGCCCCTGTGGCGCTACGCAATCGACCTCAGAACCGCTGTTGACGAGGAATCAGCGACGGCACCCGCACCGGCTCCCTCCCAAGTGGCTGTGTTGGCAAAGGAACCGGTGCCGGAGTTTGCGCCGGTGGAGGATGGGAGTTTTTCGGGTTTGGGCGACAATTTGGTGTTCGATCCTCCGATGTCCAAATCCTGGCGGCCCCGCTTCAAAATCAGACTCCCCGGATACAATCTGGGCGAGCAGTTAGTTCAAGCTGCGGTGCAACCGCTTGTCGCTTCGGGTTTGTTTGTTCCCAACGATGGTTTGTCAACGAATGCTGCTGCGCCCGGTGGCGTGAGAGCCGATCGCGCCGTCGGCATGGCTTTGATTTGGGCGATCGCCGGCTGTCTGCTGACTTTCAATACCGATTGGCTCCTAGGTCTATTTCTGCAATCTGCGGCGGTCAGTCAAGCTCCTAGCACCTCAGAAGTTTGCAGCGGCCCAAATTGTCAAAATTCATCTCCCAAGGCTGCGGACGACGTTACAGCCAGACTTCCGAAGGAAACCCCGAACCCCGTTCCCTCTGCTGAGGAGGTGAATTTGCCTCAAACTCCGTTGCAGCCGTCGCCGGAAGCCAACCGGGAAGAGGCTTTTAATGGCTCTGGGTTTACGAAACCGGGAAATATTAGCGTTCCTGTAGCTGATGTTTCTGCTCCTCCGGTGTTCCCCACCTTGAGGAGCAAGCAGCTTGACGATCAGATAGCGCGCTATCAAGAGTACATTCACCTGCACAAAAAACCGCCGGATATTTTAATTGTCGGTAGTTCGAGGGCGCTGCGGGGGATCGACCCGGCGGTTTTGGAAACCGCTTTGGCAGCTTCGGGCTACCCGGGGCTGACGGCTTACAATTTTGGGGTTAATGGAGCTACTCTCCAAGTTGTAGATTCGATCGTCCGCCGGATTTTGCCGCCGCAACAACTGCCGAAATTGCTGGTGTTGGCTGACGGGGCGAGAGCTCTCAACAGCGGGCGGCCGGATTTGACTTTTAGTGCAATCGCTTCTTCGGAAGGTTACAGGCAATTGAGCCGGGGTAGTTTTCTGATCCGCACCAATCAATTAGAATCCGAAACATCGAAAGAAAGCGCCAAAAATCCGGTGGCGACTGCCACTGAATTGGTGAATAATTTGGAACAAACTCAAGCTAACGTTCAGCAATTGGTGAGTCAAAAGTTGGTGGAGGGTTCTGCCATTTACAAAAAGCGCGATCGACTCAAAGGGTTTTTGCGATCGATCGTTAATCCCTCAGCCCCTGCTGCAACCGACAGCCCCCAAACCGCAGCCCAGGGTCAACAAACAACGGAAAATGCAAATGCCCAGCCAACTGCTGTGAGTAAACCCGTCAGCGAGTATCAACCAAATGGCTTTTTGCCGATCGATATACGCTTCAATCCCGAGACTTACTTTCAGAACCACCCGAAAGTATCTGGTTATTACGACTCAGATTATCAAAATTTTAAATTGGTAGGCGAACAAGCTCTAGCACTCAAAAATCTGATCGAATTTACCAAGGTTCGCAACATCAATCTCGTGTTTGTGAATATGCCTCTGACTGAAGATTATTTAGACCCGGTGCGGACAGGTTACGAACAAGAATTCCGGCAATATATGCAAGAATTAGCAGCTCAAAGCGGACTAATTTTCCTAGATAAGAGTTTATTGTGGCCCCAGGCGCGGGAATCTTTTTCCGACCCCAGCCACCTCAACCGTTACGGTGCTGTTGCAGTTTCTAAGCGGTTGGCTCAAGATCCCATGATTCCCTGGCCGGCGAAACAGTAGTTTTGAATTTTGAGTTTTGAGTTATTTTAGAAGTGAAAGGAGCCCAGCGTGGCGAGTGGGGCGCGGCTCTTTCAAAACAATTCTTTCCTGCGGCTAAATACTGAAAATGAAAAGATTGATATTTCCTAAAAATAGCAAAAATAAACGCATAAAAATTCCGATAAAAAATCTGCCTTTGATATTTTTTATATTATCTTTAGCATTTTTCTGTTTCAGTTTGTATAAAGGTTTCTTTTTACCTTTAGCTTTATCATCTGGGCCGCCCAGCAACGAACAAACTAGCGAACAGCCCACTCTGGCGCCCTTTGAACAGGTTGTTCAAGACGCGCAAAAGTTAGAGGGATTATTTACCCTTTACCGCAATCAAGCAACTGATAAAGTATATCTGGAAATTAAACCGGAACAACTCAACAAAAAGTTCCTGTGCTTTGTGACATTGGCATCGGGTTTGGGGGAAGCGGGCATTTTGAGCGGAATGCCGATCGGCGATTTCTTGTTTCAACTGCGGCGCGTCCAAAATAATGTGCAGTTTGTGATACCAAATATCAACTTTCGCACAAGGCCGGGCGACCCGCAAGCAGGTTCGGTAGAACGGGGATTTAGCGAGTCGATTCTCTATTCTTTGCCGCTCAAAAGCATTCATTCGCAAAGACAAACTCTGCTGATAGATTTAGGCGATTTGCTGATGAGCGAAAAGCGGGATTTACCAGGGGTAAAAGCGATTTTGCCGATGATTTTGGGCGCTTCGTACTCGATCGATGAAGACAAGTCTTATTTTAAAGATGTTAAAGCGTTTCCGCTGAATGTGGAAATTGCTTCTATTTACGGTTTTTCTAGCGATAATGACAGTGCAGTTAACTATTTACCTTCGGTTCCTGACAGTCGGGCTTTTAACCTTCGCATTCACTACAGTTTCTCGGAAGTCCCGCTAAATAACGGCTACCGCCCCAGACTTGCGGACGAGCGAGTGGGCTATTTTCTTACAGCATATAAGGACTTTTCTGACAAGAGCAGCCGGGAGCCTTTTGTGCGCTATATCAATCGCTGGCATTTGCAAAAGCAAATCCCGACGGCGCCGATGTCGCCTCCGGTACAGCCGATCGTCTTTTGGATTGAAAATAATGTGCCTGTGGAATACCGAAACGCAATTCGCGAGGGCGTTTTGGAGTGGAACAAAGCTTTTGAAAAGGCAGGTTTTACTGAGGCAATTCAGGTAAAACAAATGCCGGACAATGCTAAATGGGACCCGGCTGACGTTCGCTACAATACTATCCGCTGGTCGAGTTCTTTTGAGCCTCAGTTTGCCGGCGTCGGGCCGTCTCGCACTAACCCGCTGACGGGGGAAATTTTGGATGCTGACATTCTGCTGGATGCTAATGTTGTCCGGGAAATCAAACAGGGTTATCGGTCTTTGGTCGAACAAAATAGATCGCTATCTAAGAGTTTTCAAGGGCGAAACGGTTCTAATACCAATCCCTGTCAGTTTGGGATGTATTCTCGCTATTTGCAGGTGCTAGAAAATGGGGATTTAGGAAAAAGCAGCGGGGAAAATGGTCAAGGTGGAATTGCTGATGATTTGCCGACTTTGGTAGAAAGATACCAAGAGCAAAAGCGAGATCCTTTAGCGCGGTTGATGTCGAGTTCGGATATGTGTTTTGGGTTGGAATCGAGCCGCCAATTCGCGATCGGGGCAATGTCGATGGATCTGTTGGACAATGCAGCGCCTAGCAGTGGGACGATTGACAATTATGTTAATGAATATATCCGATATTTGACTGCCCACGAAGTCGGTCACACTCTCGGTTTGAGGCACAATTTTCACGGGAGTACGATGCTGCAACCGGAGGATTTGAACAATACTCAGGTAACTCGCACGCAAGGTATGATTGCGTCGGTGATGGATTATTTGCCGATTAATTTGGCACCTGCCGGAACTGTGCAGGGCGACTATTTTCCAACGATTGTAGGGCCTTACGACGATTGGGCGATCGAGTACGGTTACAAGGTGATTGGCGGCGTAAATCCCAACAGCGACTTACCAGCGCTGCAACAAATTGCCAGCCGCGCTGCAGAACCCCAATTAGCTTACGCGCCGGATGAGGATTCTGTTGATATTCTCGATCCCGCTGCAAATACCTTCGATCTCAGTGCCAATATGCTGAGGTACTCGCAATGGCAATTGGATAATGCTAGGGCGATGTGGAAGCGTTTAGAAAAGCGAATTCCGGTTGGGGAAGACGGTTATAACGAACTGCGGGTGATGTTTGATTCGGTGTTCGGGTATTATGTTCAGCAGGTGATGAATGCTACTTTGTACGTGGGGGGACAGTCGTTTAGTCGGATTCGCCCTGGAGATACTAATGCGAAGTTGCCGTTTGTGCCGATCGAACTTTCTCAGCAGCGAGAAGCTTTAGCAACATTAGAGAAGTACGTTTTTGCCCCGGATGCGTTTAGTTTTGCGCCGGAATTGCTCAACAAATTGGCGCCTTCGCGCTGGGAACACTGGGGAAGTCCGGCTTTGGTGTTTCCTCTAGATTACCCGATCGGCGATCGAATTACTTTTTTGCAGCGGTTTGTGTTGCGAGTTTTGCTATCTCCGGTGCGTTTGGCGAGACTGCGGGATGCGGAGTTAAAATCGGCGCCGGAAACTGCTTTGAGGTTGCCGGAAGTGTTGGATACTGTGCAAAAAGATATCTGGCAAGAGGTTTTGCAGCCGGAAAAGAAGATGCAAATTTCAACTTTTAGGCGTTCTTTGCAACGGGAACATTTGGCGATTTTGATCGGAATGGTGCTGCGAAAAACGAATGTTCCAGAGGATGCGCGGAGTTTGGCTTGGTACGAGTTGCGGCAGTTGCGAGAGGGTTTGAGCAAGAGTATTCGGAATTTGGATCGGAATGCTGATGCTTATACGCGGGCTCATTTGGAGGAAACGCGCGATCGTATTTCTAAGGTTTTGAATGCACAGATTCAGTCGAATTAAAGAGACTGAAACAAAAGATTAGTCATAAACAGAGTAAAATTTAATCTAACCCCGGCATCGTGCGTAAGTCCCGATCGACAAAGTAGCGGTAGGGTGCGTCGTCACCCTTAACTCCTAAAGGCGAGCGACAATTGATGAGCGAGTGCACCTACTCGGGCCCTTGAGCGCAAACAAACAAAATACCCATGGTTGTTGCAAGAATTTGGAGAATTGGTATAAATATATGTCTAATTTTGAGATCGTGCTAAAGCTCTTGCTACAACTAACGATTATTTTGGGAAGTTGTCGTATTGTATCAATGATTGGGCGTTATTTAGGACAAACTGAGGTTGTTTGTGAGATGATCGCTGGGGTAATGTTGGGTCCATCGCTATTTGGTTTGGTGGCGCCGGATTTGCAGCAATGGCTATTTCCTCATACTTCTCTATTGTTGGCCACAGGAATAAAAATTCCCCATCCTTCCATGTCTGTTCTTTTCGCTATCAGTCAGATAGGCTTAGTAATTTATATGTTTTTGATCGGCTTGGAATTGAACGCCGATTTGTTAAAGAGTAATGTCAGGAGTGCGGTTCTGATATCGGCTGCTGGTATCATAGCACCATTTACATTGGGAGCGATCTTCGCTTTGTTTTTGTACAGCAATGCACAACTTTTTAATCCTGACATAACCTCTTGGGCTGCGGCTTTATATTTAGGCGCTTCCATGTCAATTATCGCCTTTCCGATGTTGGCCCGGATGTTGTACGAAAGAGGCATTGCGAAAACCAGCTTTGGAACTTTAGCATTAGCAGCAGGTTCAATCGATGATGCGAGTGCGTGGTGTTTACTGGCAATTGTATTAGCAAGTATTAAGAATTCTGCCAGTATTGCCGCCTTGGCAATTGGTGGCGGAATTGGCTATGTATTGTTAATGATTTTTGTCGGCAGACCCATGTTTAGTATATTTAGTCGTTGGACTAAACGCGATCGTAAAGTAACCATGCAAACTCTCACATTAGTCTTAATAATTCTTATGTTATGCTCCTGGTTTACCGATTATATGGGTATATATGCGGTATTTGGGGCATTTATTTTAGGTAGCGTTATGCCTCGCGGGGAATTTGCCGAACAGGTAAGACAATACACTGAGTTTATCACCACTTCTTTTTTATTGCCAATCTTCTTTGTATTCTCGGGTTTAAATACCCAAATTGGGTTAGTAAATACCCCTACACTCTGGGTCATTACCATCGTAATTATAGGGCTTGCTATTTTAGGGAAAGGGGTAGCTTGTATGTTAGCAGCCCGAATCTCAGGGGTGAATTGGCGGGAATCTGCGACTATTGGTGCATTAATGAACGCTAGAGGGTTAATGGAATTAATTATCCTCAATATTGGTTTAGAGCAAGGTGTAATTACTCCTACTTTATTTACTATTATGGTAATAATGGCGATTTTTACTACCCTAATCACATCTCCCCTAGTGGGTTTATTGTTACAGGGAAATAACGATGTACCAGCCCCAAAATACTAATTTAAAATAATCGGTATCAGCATAACTTAAAAATATCTGATGCAGATCGTGTTGAGAATTGGCTGCGGATCGAGATATCGGAAATTGCATCGTAGTTTAAAGAGGAAGCTGGGAAATTGCTGCTAGAAGAACCGGGTTTTCGCATGATAGTTTTTGACCCAAACACGGAGGAGATTATCAAATGGCAACCGCAAATCAACCCCTAGACCAATGGCGCGAGACGTTGGAGAAAATTCTCCAATACTATGCGGCTCTTCCTTACACTTGTGGGGATGTAATTACCTATTTGGTTGTCAGCCGCGATCGCAACCATTTTATGCTGATACATGAAGGTTGGGAAAATCATCTGCGAGTTCATGGTACTGTGGTTCACGCCGAAATCCGCAATGACAAAATCTGGATTCACTATGATGGGATTGAAGACGGCATCACTGACGAACTCGTCGCCGCTGGCGTGCCCAAAGACTGCATTGTTCTTGCTTTCCATCCACCGGAAGTCCGAGAGTATACTGGATATGCTAGCGCATAGCTTTTAGCCTTGACCGAGATTTTAGATAATATTAGCTTGGTAGCAAATATTCACGATCGCACCTGCTGTCTTGCTGCTTTAGCTGCAATCAGTTTGTTGTACAAAGCTCGATCGCTGGTTTGTAGAGGTTGAGGCATGGCATCAAATGCGGCTTCTTCGGCGGCTAGGTAAGCGTCGATTTCAGCGCGGTTGGCTAGATAAAAGGCGATCGCACCATAAACCTGTTCCAGTGTCAGTAGTGGGAAAGACTGAACAATAGTTTCGGGCGATAGTCCTTGTTGGAAAGCATAGGCGATCGAGTCAAGAGAAATCCGAGTTCCTTTAACCCAATAGGCATCATTCCGATATTCTATGTAAGTTTTAACTGCTACAACTGGCATAAATTTTTTTAGACTCTAACTACTTCTTATTGCAGACGGATTCGATCGCCACAAGCCTTGAAAAACTAAGAGAGCGATCGCCCATCAATTGACAAAACCTCCGTTATCTCTGACTTTAACCAAGGGGATGGTGGATTGCTATCGTAATCGATGAAATAATTGTATGCCAATTGCTCGTACAGTTCGTCAACTAACGATTGCAAGTCTAATAATTTGCCAACACTAAACTTGTGTCATTGCAACGATTTGAGCGGTGGTTAATACCAACTGAGGAAACGTTGGAGAAACAATAATGGCTTCTCCTTGATATCGCTGTGCCTGATATTCACCATCGATTAAGCGGTTGACGGTCACCGTAGACTGTTTTGGAGAACCAATATACTGAACGCCTCCCAACCCTGCATAATCAACGATCCAATACTCCAGGATTCCTAAAGTTTCATACTCATTCAATTTGATGCGGTAATCATCCCGCCAATTCGTACTGACAACTTCGATCGCCAAGGGAGGTGGAATATAGGCAGCAGCAGAGGCAGAACTTTGACGCATTCTGACCCATTCTTCCTTGGCAAACACCACAATGTCGGCTTTACGACTCGATTCACTTTCACCCGGGGCAGCGTTCAATCTGACTTGTTTACTTTGTCGAGGAACGTAGGGAAGGTTCAAGGATTGGCAATGATCCACCAAGAGACGACATAAACCATCGACGACATCCTCATGTTTGGCTGTGGGTTCACTCAGGGGCATGGCAACTCCATTGACTAGCTCGAATGACCTGCCGGACTCGTCATCCCAGTTGAGAAATTCCTCGAAGGAAAGGGTTTTTTGGGCGATCGCAACCATTGATATTAACCTTTTGCGTAGGTTGGCTCTCTGTTGTCTGTTTCTAGCTTAACGTGAGGTAGAGAGATAGATCGCTGCTCTTGTAGGGTGCGTTAACGAAGTATATCCTAAACTTTGACACCTCTTCTCGGTTTTACTGCGCGCGTCCTGGTTTGCAATCTACGAAACCTAATGCTTCTGTGTCGAGAAAACTGGCGATCGCCATTTCGATCAGCGCTTCGATCGGATATTCAATTTCCCCAGCACGCGCGATTAGAGCCGCTTTGATTCGTTCTGGCAAACGTCCCAAAATAACTTCGGCATCAGCAGGAGAAAGTTGTTCTTGAAGTTTGGCTTGCATGGCATTCACCTTTGGGTTGGAATTTGAACGTTGTTAGGTTGCGTTTGCTATCAGATCGTGACGTTTGAATAGGTTGATAAGAAAATGCTCTACTATTATTTCCGCGTCACTCTCGCTATTAAGTTCATAACCTCCAAATCGATACACTTCATAACCGCATAGTTTGAGCCGTCTATCCTCAGCAACCATTTCAGAATATAGCCTTGGACTGGGTTTATCTTCTTCAGCATAATGCTGCTTACCGTCAATTTCTATTACTATTCTTATGCGATCTGATAGCAAAAATAAAAAATCCATTCTTTGGCGCACTAAGCGACGCTGACCCTCCAAATGCTTAAGTGTATACGGGTCATAGTGCAAATAAACTTGTGGGACTAGAGCAGGAAGTTTCTCGTTGAATGACTCATAAAACTTATTAAAATAAATTCTCCAAAATAACTTCTCCGGCTTAGAATCCAATGATTCCCGCAAACGAACATATAGTTTTCTGCTGACCTCTATATCTGATTCTTCATTTAGTTGTTCTCTTTCCCTCCACCAATCAACAAGCTCCTTCCAAAGAAGACCGTGTGACTGGATTGGACGATCGTATATGAGACAATAATCAGCATTTTTGACGATCTCAATATCGTTGCTGACTGAATCAGAGAAGATGATTTCTGGCTTTGGTCCAGTCGATGCAAAAATCAAATTCTTAACGCTGTTACCTACCCCCTGAGTGGTGAGGTGAATTCTGTAACCATCTTTATCTACTGCGAAACCATATTTTTTACAAAGAGAGCGTAATATTGGTTTTTGTTGCTCATCATCTCTCCAACTTCTACGTAATGTGTTTTCTAAAACTTTCACGAACTTATGGATCGACTCCCTACTTTCCCAATTGAGGGATGCGTAATAATCTTCAACAAGTGTTCTACGAACACTACTGAAGCTCTTTTCTGATTTTCCCTGTGCAATTCCAGCAGCAGTAAAAATATCATTGATGCTAGCTATCACCAAATTCTCTGCACAGAAGTCACGGAACTCTGTTTTCAAAATTTCAACATTTGGTGTCATCAGAAAATAGTCTCCTTGGGACAATCTCATCGCTTGCTTAAGATTTTAACAATTTTTTTGTCATTGCAAGCTAAGCGCAAAGCAATCGCAATATCTGTTTTTCACAGAGTATTGCTTTCATGACTGTCTTATCTCAAGCATATTGGGTGATAGACGAGAATTCAACCAAATTGTCATGTGGCTAAAACCGGACGATCGAGTTTGCGGAGTGCATAGAGAAGCGCAGCTTTGAGATCGTCAACTTCCAAGTCTGGCAATTCTTCGATAATTTGCTCAAAACTCAAACCAGCAGCTAGCAACTCTAGGATATCAATGACTCGAATCCGCATTCCCCGGATGCAGGGACGATCGCCACATTGTCTTGGGTTCACTGTGATTTGGTCAAACAGATCAGCAACGGATGCTGGCATTGGTTAAAATTGTTTGAAACCTTTGTCTCTAGCTTACTTCATTTATCGCCCCAAACTCACACCACGATATAATTCTGCGATCGCCACTTCCAGCTCAATACTCTGTAAAGTATTATTGGCAGGCTAGGCGTAGGCAGGAAGTGGCTCATAAACAAGTTCCATGAGTTTTTCAGAGGGAATGGTTTCCATTGCATAGGTATTACCTTGAGCATCCGCAAAATCTACTAGATAAGCGCGATCGTCAAAGCTCATGAGAATAGTGCCAACTTGTCCCGGTCGGAGCAAAATTGGCTGAGAGGTTGCTTTATGGATTGCCTTAATTTCTTCGGTCAAGGCAACAACATCATACTCGTGTAACGTCATCACAGTATCCTCACTTATTGACAGGATAGGTATTAGTTAGCCGGGGAAAGTCTTCATCGCTGCGAATCATCCAACATGACAGCACCCAAGAGCTTCCTGTTTCCGTAGTCATGAAAAATTTGATATCATACTGGGTTCCATAGTTGTCTGTTTTGTAAATTTCCGCCTCCTGATTGACCGCAGATTCTAATATAGCGGCTTCTAAAATAGTTTTGTTTTCTAGTGTAATTCCCAATCGATTTCTAAACAGGATGGCTTTATCTTTTCCTTTGGGATGCTGCATATTCAGTGAGTATCGCTCAAGCTTGTCGCCAAGCAGTGCCTTATCTCCGTTGGGTAGTTTCATCTGTCGAAATGGTTAAGTCACTGGGTGGAAAATTTTCATTTGCCAGAAACCCCATTAACTTGCCTCAGCAAACAGTAAAGGCGTGTAAAATACGTCTTCTTTGAGGCACTCCGCCGCGAAAGCAAATACAGCTTGTAGAGATTCAGCATTAAGCGTTGGGTAATTTTCTAGAATTTGTTGCTGCGTCCTACCTTCTGAAAATAGCCCTAGAACGAACTCCACTGATATTCGTGTCCCCTTAATTACAGGCTTGCCAAGCAGAATTTTAGGATTTGAGTGAATGTGTGCTTTCCAGTTCATCACCAGTGCGCCTCTATAGGGTTTTCATCTATTATGAGTATAGTTAAAATTATAAAATTTATCACCGCAGTAATATCTATTGACAGTGGTAAGCTCATTACACGCACTCCCGGACTGCATGGTGGATGTCCCCACATCCTCGGTAAAGGCGTTACCGTTCGCCGGATTGTAACCTGGTACAAGCGAGGATTGACTGCTGAAGAGATTGGCGATCGCATCCGACATCTCTGCCTCGCCGAAGTTTACGCCGCACTCACCTACTATCATGCCAACACCCAAGAACTTGAAACTTATTTGCTCCATCAAGCAGCAGAAGTTAAGCGTCTTGAAGCTTGGCACAGCAACTTTGGTAAATATGAAATGCTAAGATAATAAATAATACATCGCCAACAGAAAAATCTTCTAGATAAGCACTATCCTCAAACTGGGAAAGAGAAACTGATTTTTACCGGGTAAATTTAGCGGGTGTAGGAGCAATATCGCCAATGAAGTAAAGTTGGGTAACAAAACTCAACACTTGTGCTTCTTGAGTAAACCGTAAAGTTCGAGCTCTTCAAACTGCCCTCGGTGAAAAACACGCTGTTTTTGGCTACCTTCCTGCGTCATTCCCAGCTTTTGTAGCACCTTAGCCGAGGCTATATTCCGCCTGAGACAAGTTGCATAAATGCGATCGAGCTTTAATGTTTCAAATATTCAAGACTGATTTAGTGTAATTGATTCGTTTTTTTCTCAAAAATTATGTCTGCTAACACTGCAAAAAATCATTACTTCCGATTGGCATTGTTCTGGGCGTTTCTGGGTAGTTTGGGAAGCTTGGCGGTGTTCCCTTATGCGCTGTCTCTGAATCCGGAACTAAGTCAATTGCCTGCACCACAACCTGTTTTGGCGATCGCCTCCGCCCTGCAAACCGGAATTTTTCTAATTCTCCTTTGTTGGATTGGACTTCGCCTCGGTAACTCGATCGGACTTGATACGCCCATAGCTCGTGCTTTGGTATATCGACAGCCTTTCGCGCCAATATCTAAATCTGCCCTTAACACGGCGCTAATTGTAGGCTGTATCGGTGGAATCGTCCTGATAGGATTGAGTTTAGCTTTCCAACCTTGGATGCCGCCAATGGTAACTCCAACAACGCTCGAAATTGACCTCTGGAAACGCATATTAGCTTCCTTCTACGGAGGCATCACCGAAGAACTCTTGTTGCGACTGTTCGGTATGACATTGATGGCGTGGCTACTTTGGAAGATTTTTGAGCGAGACAAACCGCAACCCTCTACATTGATTTTTTGGCTGGCGATCGTGGCGGCTGCAATATTGTTCGGTGTGGGTCATTTGCCTGCGGCTGCGAATGTCTGGGCATTAACCCCGATCGTCATTCTCCGCACCATTACACTCAATGCCCTCTTAGGGATTCCCTTTGGTTTTCTTTACTGGCGTTGGGGATTAGAATACGCAATGTTATCTCATTTTTTTGCCGATTTGGTACTGCACGGAATTGGAGGCAGTTAGCAGGATCTGCAAACAATGCAATGGTACAACGAACCTTTACAATGGCATGAGGATAACGATGTTATCCACGTTACCGCAGGCGCAAAGACTGACTTTTGGCGGCAAACTCATTACGGATTCATTCGCGATAACGGCAACTTTTACTACCGTCAAGTGTCAGGCGACTTTACAGCCGAGGTCAAAATTACTGGTTGCTATCGATCGCTCTACGATCAAGCAGGATTGATGATTCGAGAGAGCGAAAATATCTGGCTCAAGTGCGGCATTGAGTTTCTTGAGGGAGTGCAAAACGTGAGTGCGGTTGTGACACGAGACTATTCCGATTGGTCTGTTATGCCGCTTGAAGTGCCGCCTATTTCCCTGTGGCTGTGGGTAAAGCGCCGAGCTGAAACGGTGGAAGTGCAATACTCGTTGAATGGGTCAGACTATTCAATGATGCGACTGGCATATCTAACTGAGTCACCAATCGTTCAATTTGGGTTAATGTGTGCGGCTCCCCAAGGTGAAGGCTTTGCAGTCGAATTTGAAGGGTTTAAGCATAGTAAGCTGCTCTAATGGGGATGGTAAAACCACCGATTTTTGCGCCACTTTATATATAAAATTAAAATTAGGGGTGAGTGCTTTTTACTTACCCCTACATTTTTTTTGGCTGTGTTTTTAACCTACTAAAAATTGTAGCAATAAATCACCACAAAAGCGACGCCATTTTTCCTAAAAATACTTGTCAATATTGAGGGTCAAAATCAGGAATACTCCCAGCAAATGACCTGCGCTCATGCAAGCCAGAAATGCCGGTACGCTCACATTGTTGAACAAAGACGGGAAGGGCAAAGGCATTTTCGGCCCGACGTGGGGATACCAAATTCTGTGACTGATAACTAGCAATGCTAAGATATTGCAAACAAACATTACCAGAGCCTTTTGCCAAGTTCCTGATGCTGTGTCAGTCACAGTCGATGCTACTACTGCCAGTAAATTTGAGTTGATCATCGTTGATGCTCCTATTTTTCATACACTCTGAGAAATGCTCGATGAGATTGCTTGCCAAAAATACAGCAGGGGCGATCGCCTTTACGCAATAAATATCTGTTGCTATTAATATTCACCGCGCCAGCGACAGCGCCCCTACCCATAATCATCTAATCACAGCAAGAAGTCTTTTAATGCCATTCAAAAGTAGCGAAAGATACAAAGGAGCAAAACCATACTTTCTGCCATTTGTAACTTTTAGCCTGTCTGGCAGTGGCGGCATTTACTCATGCTGCCAGACAGGAAAGACACCTACTCATTAGTTAGCAATGTAGGTAGGCAGAAAGTGAAGTATGTCACGCAGAACGCTATATCCAGCGGCGTCCCAAAGCAAATAAGCTAAGAAACCTATCATCGCTAAGCGACCGTTCCAGAGTTCTGCTTGCGGGTTGAAGCCAAACAAAAAGGCATTCCGATCTTTGCCGTTGTAAGCATTAGCCGTAGGAGGCAGGTTAGTAGGACGAGTTTCCATGTTTTTACATTCCTTAACAATGTTCGCTTCTCATGGTAGCGACCTAATTTCTGCTTTGCTATCTGTCTCTAGGCTCAAGATACACACAAGTCTAAAGGAGGATTTTGAAACAAAAAAGAAAGTGTTAAGTTTTGTTGAGGGGAATTTTTCAGCGATCGCCTGTATCTGTAGATACTAAATACAACTGCAAGTGGAGATTGCTACTGTGAAAAGCCCGATCGCGCTGCCTCGACAAACAACGGCGCTTTTGACTCTTCAGTAGATTTGAGATTTACTCCACAGATGAATCTGGAAGCTGGAACTAAGCTCGAAAATTTTGGCAGACTCACGACTGTTGTCGGAAAGCAAGTATCCGTTTTTGAGCGCGCCCAGACTGAATCCGCCCGATCCTAGACGCAAGAAAATTTAGTAAATTTCAACTCAAAAGCCGAACAGATCGCCCGCGAGTTAATTAAAATAGGAGATAAACAGAGCGATCGGGAGAAACAGTTATCGAAACCATCTACGGCAATCTTC
>Ga0164305_10000002_pt1 | contig 55415 bp, 52 predicted proteins | sample Whisoiple_237_MG_FD_110215 | JGI IMG/M metagenome (GOLD analysis project Ga0164305, IMG submission 110215) | Soil microbial communities amended with pyrogenic organic matter from upstate New York, USA - Whitman soil sample_237_MG | ecosystem: Environmental > Terrestrial > Soil > Agricultural...
ACTGATCGCATACGTTAAACTTAGTCGTATGCATAGACATCAAGTAAATAAGCACCACCTTACAAACAACAAAAAAAAATGCTGCCAATTTTTGGAGTGGCATATAGAACACTATATTAATTGTATGATAATCATAATAATCTTGGATAAAATATTTGCCAAAATACATTTTATTTTAAATAATATAGAATAAGAAATTAACGCAAAAGGCTATCCGTATTTAAAGACATTAACGCTGGTTGTTGTGGCCTATAAATCCGAAGGGATAAGTTCACAATGCCCGCGTAATTAGTCATCGATGAACGAAATGAGAAGGAATCTTCCTCCAATTTGCTATGAGAGCATTCGGCCTTATGTGTAGGCCTTCTTCTTTCAACCTATCTCTAGCTAATTTGACGTAGTCTTCGATGATATCCATTCCAACATATCGTCGTTTAAAGTGTGAGGCGACCTTGGTGGTTTGACCGCTGCCATTGAATGGATCTAGGATTGTGTCACCTTTGTAAGAATACAGCTTCATCAATCGATACGGTATCTCCTCGGGGAACGGACACGGATGGTTTATGTAACCTGGAGGGACAGGGGCAATATGCCATACCGAATTTGCTATTTCCTTAGTCCATTCTTCATGAGTCGCTGGCAATGCATCTCTTCTTTGGTTTCTACCTGAGTTCACGTTTCCTTTACGGAGGACCAGAATAAACTCGTGCATTATATTGGCTCGGTAATACTTTGGATAGGGATTTATTACAAACGATCCATATCTATTCGTTCCGCCCGTAACTTTATGCCAAATAATTTCCTCATGTAGATTCCACTTCCCATAAGGTTCAACGAGTCTAGAAAGGAGCATATGAGGCAAAGGTAACAAAGTCCCATTTACTAATTCGTTACCAATAACTATGCAACAATATCCACCCTCTTTAGTTACGCGAAATATGCTTTCGTTAAATATCTGCACCATATCAGATAAGTAATCTGAGGTTTCCTGTCTCAGTCTACCACGAAAGTATCCTCCATTCCTCGAAACATGCATATCATAATCAATTGCATTTCGGTATGGAGGAGAGGTGATAGTCAGCTGGATAGATTCTGGAGCGATCTTTTCTAGAACTGATTTGCAATGACCTACTGTGATGGTATTGAGAAGGCTTTCTTGAAGTAACATGGATATTAAGAAGTAAGTGTATCAATATGGCGTATACTTTAAAATAATAAACATCCAGATAAATAAATATTATTTTTTCAGAACATCATATATCTCATTTCTCTATCAGATATTCTTCTATTTCCATACCGAAATGTCTGCCTGAGCCTTGCTTTACCGACCCCAGGATCCTATCACCAATTTTCAATTCCGTGACTGAGACTATTGATCCATTAGATTTCACAAGTCTAATAGTTTCTGCATTCTGCAGGATTGTAGTACCAACTATGCCCTCAGTCTCACCTTTGATTAGCCTAAGGGGCCGAGTTTCAATTTTTGATCTACCAACGATAACCCGTCTAGATGCTCCATTGGTATTAACAGCCAAAATTTCAGAGCCTGCTTCAAGTTCCGATAGATACATCGTCTTACCCTCAGGGGTAAGAGTGTAGCAATGTACTGCTCCAGCATTCACCCTGAATGGTCGCGGTGATGTAAAAGACGATCCTATAGATTCGTTATGAACCAAGAATAGGAAGTTTGATTTGCTACCAATCAACATGCCTTCGCCTGTTGCGAGTATTGACGTAGTATCTACACAAACTCGTTCTCCTACGCCGACGTCGATTACATCTGTGATGTTAATTTCTTGAATAGGTAATGTTCTGTTCTCCATATAATTTTTAGAGTCACTTACTTCTTGCTCACTGTTGGTATCAAGTATTACTCCGTCGACCCCGAGCTCTAGAATTCCAAACATTGTTCGTACTTCTTCAGAATTTTTGGCGGTTGTATAGATTTTTGTCTCTGACTTGTGTATTCTTGCTATTATATTTTCAAGGGGAATAATTTTCCAATCTACTGAATCAACGATAACAAAATCTGCGCCCTTCTGAGATGCTAGTAGTATATCTTCTATATCGCCATCGCTTTTTACCTCTTTATAAATTCCAATTGATTTTCCTGAACCTCTCGATTTATTTAATTCTGTACTAGATTTACAAATCACCATATTAGCAGCTTCAGATTCGTACATTGTCTTGAATTTTGTTCCCTGCAATTTTCTTGGATCGACATATAGTACCTCGATTTCAGTTAATTTAGAAAGAAAGTTTGGAAGCTCTGATTCGGAAACTCGGGGCTTGATAACTAAAGTTTTCTTATTCATGTGTCGAGTCAAGGATTTTCATCGCCTCGTCCGATCGTTTACCCTTCATTATTATCTGATATAAAGCTCGCACCATTACTGGAGGACAACGGTGTTGAAATATATTTCTACCAAATGTTACACCTCTAGCTCCAGCTTCCATTGCATCATAACACATATCTAAAATTTCCTTATCGGTGTCAACTTTGGGTCCGCCTGCAATAACTATTGGCACTGGACAGCCCTTGACTACCTTCCTAAATGACGACACGTCTCCTGTATATACTACTTTAATGAGATCTGCACCTGCCTCTGCTCCAATTCTCGCTGCGTGGGCAACTACTTCGGGGTCATTTGGATCCTTCACATTCTCTCCTCTTGCGTACATCATTGCGACTAGGGGGACGCTCCATTCATCACACTTATCAGATATAGTTCCTAGCTTTTGCAGCATTTCCGGCTCCTCTTTTGCGCCAACGTTAATATGAACAGATACAGCATCAGCACCCAGACGTATTGCCTCTTCAACGCTCCCCAAAAGCATCTTTCTGTTGGGCGCAAGTCCCAGACTCGTACTGCCTGACAAATGGATTATTAGACCAATAGAAGTAGGTCTAGGCATTGACTTGACTATTCCCTTGTTAATGAGAACACATGTAAGTCCTACGTTTTCGCAGGAATAAATAAGGGTGTGTGCACTTTCCAAGCCTTGTATCGGTCCTAACGTTAGACCATGGTCCATTGGTATGCAGAGCATCTTTCCCTCGTTTGTTATTCGGTTTAGTCTTATATCTCTGCCAAAAACCATTATTGTAACAAGAATTCCTTACCTCCTTAAAAGTCATCTGGCATCGTTATCTTTGTTGTTTTGTACCCACTATTAACACTGGTGGCTGTCGCATCATTACTTTAATATACAAATTCACAGAAATAATGATTATAGTGATTGACGCCAGAAATATAGGCCTTAGGAACATAGAGGTCGCTGATACAAAGATAAGTTCAATCGATGGAGAAAATGGGAAGTTAATTTACAGAGGTTATGATATTCTAGATTTAGTTAATCATTCCACCTTCGAAGAAACTGCATACCTGTTAATATTCGGTGAACTGCCAAATTCGGACGAGTTGGATGACTTTACAAAACGTATGATAGAAGCAAGATCCTTACCAAGTCCAATTATCAGAAATCTCGTTAATAGGCCAAAACGAGCCGACCCTATGGATGTTGTTCAATCTGCCATATCAGAACTGCCAGATCATGATCTCAATATGGGAGAAGACTCAAAGAGTGCAAATATCAGAAGAGCAATTACTCTAATTGGTAAGATTCCTACGATCGTAGCCGCTTGGGATAGGATTAGGCATTCGCAGGATGTGCTTGAACCCCTAGAGGAAGGTAGCCATTCAGAGAATTTCCTTTATTTACTCCGCGGAGAACATCCTACTAAAGAAGAGGCAAAAATATTTGATATATCGCTAATTTTGCATGCGGAGCATAGCTTTAATGCTTCAACCTTTGCGGCAAGGGAAATCGCGTCAACCAGGGCGCATATGTATGCGGCCATTGCAGGTGCTGTTGGTGCCTTGTCAGGAGAACTTCATGGAGGTGCCAATGTTCAGGTGATGAAAATGCTTCTTGAAATAGGGGAGTCTAATAGTGCCAGAAATTGGGTACGCAATAGATTAAAAGAGGGGGGTAGAATAATGGGAATGGGTCATGCAGTGTATAGGACCACGGACCCTAGAGCAGAGGTCCTTCGGACTCTGTCACATATAATTTCTAAAGAACGAAATACAAAATGGTTTGAAATAACAGAACAAGTCGAAAAGGCAACTCAAGAATTCATGATTGCGAATAAGGGACAATCGATCTATGCGAATGTTGATCTCTATAGCGCTTCCCTTTACTACAGTCTGAACATCCCCTTAGATCTCAATACTCCAATTTTTTCAATTGCTAGAGCAGCAGGATGGACCGCTCATGTTATAGAAGAAAAATTTGCGGAAGCGGCGCCAAAGCCAGCCCTATATCGACCAAAGGCATCGTATGTAGGTAAGTATTGTGGCCCAATGGGGTGCGAATATATACCCATAGCCAGCAGATTGAATGAGGATCCGGATAACAATGAAACGAGGAAGAGAACATAGAGTGGAAAAACAAATCAATTTAGGATTCAGCATTAACGGGCTAATGCAAATTTGAAGGTAAGCGTTCTATCCAAGACAGAAACATCTAGGATCATTGATTCGCTACGTATTAACTGGCCATTTAATAGCATTCCAAAAATAAAGACATTAAAGGTATATGAGGCTGAAAAGAACAAGTTTTTACTAAAAGCTGAGAACTTTGTAGCAGTAAGGGTTGATGAGCATCTTGTCCCATTTGTGGGAAGTGAGGATCTTTTGCGGCATTTTCCATTCGTTACTGTTGATATGAAAGCAGTCAAGTTCGTGTGCAACGGGGCCAATATTATGAGACCTGGTATCACTACTTTTCAATTCTTCGAAAAGGATTCTATCGTAGTGATCAAGGACGAAAGTCACTTCAAAGCACTGTCCGTGGGCATCGCGCTAGAGAGTAGCGCCGATGCAACTCCCAAAAATAGGGGCTGCATAATTTGTAATATTCATTACGTAGGCGATAAGGTTTGGGAAGTGTATAAGGAAATAAGAGACTAAAAGAACAGGCCTTGTTCATCTTGTGTAATTACTTGCTGTTTGTTCGCGATCCAGTTAATTGGTCTCTTTCGTAATCACGTTATTGAATTAACAGTGGAAGACAATCTCTTTCTGATACTTGATTGTGCAGCTGACAGAATAGCAATGGGTATACGTCTTGGTGAGGTGCTGATATAGTCTAGTCCTAATTCGCTAAAGAAATCGATTGAAGCAGGATCGCCTCCGTGTTCTCCACAAATGCCAATCTTGACTCTCTTTCCTGTCTGCCTAGTGTACATGGTGGCTAATTTCATTAACATTCCAACTCCTTCTCCGTCAATCGTTTGGAACGGGTTAATGGAGATAATCTTCTGATTAATGTATGCCGCAAGAAACTTGCTTTCGGCATCCTCCCTACTAAAGCTGAAAGTAGCTTGGGTAAGATCATTAGTACCAAAACTTATAAAATCCACACATGTCGAAATTTTATCAGCAATAAGACAAGAGCGGACCACTTCAATCATGCTTCCAAATTCGATGTTCAATCTAAGTTTGTACTTCGATTCCACTGTTTTCTTTACATTTTCGAAGATGCCTTTGATGGCTTTCAATTCTTGTATCATACTTACCTGAGGAACCAAGATCTGAGGATGTACTGCAATACCATTTTGCTTTAATTCTGCTGCGGCCTCACAAATAGCATTAATCTGTGATTCATATATTTCTGGATAGGAAATTCCGACTCTAACTCCGCGGTGCCCCAGCATCGGATTGGATTCTTTCAGTTCGCGGACTCTTTGTAGCTCTAGTTTCTTTTCATGACCCACTTGAATATCAGAACCGGGTCTTGACATTATGCCCTCGATTTCAGATATGAGATCTTCCTCTCTAGGAAGAAACTCGTGTAGTGGAGCGTCGAGTAATCTAAGTGCCACCGGAAGATTTTGCATTTGTCTCAGAATATTTAGAAATACTGATTTCTGATGTATATTCAATTCCAGTAACATAAGCTTTCTTTCGTTGATATCATCTGTTAGAATCATTTTCTTAAACGTATTTCCCATATCTTGCTCGGCAAACATTGTCTCGGTTCTACATAGTCCTATGCCTTGTGCACCATATCTCTTAGCAAGGGCGGCATCATCTGGGTTATCGGCATTGCCGCGGATTTCTATATTTTTTTCATTATTTGCCCATTGGAGTAATTCCATTAGCTCTTTAGTAATTTTACTCGAAGTACTCCTGATTTCTCCTAGGTAAACTTTGCCTGTTGTACCATCTATTGTGATCTTTTGTCCTTCTTTGATGACGTACTGACTCCTGAACGAATGATTCTGTCCTTCCAAGTCTCTAAATATTTGTGAACAACCTACGACGCATGGCTTTCCCATCCCTCTTGCTACGACAATTGCGTGGGATGTTTTACCACCCCTAAGAGTAAGTACCCCTGCAGAAAAAATAAAGGCATAAGCATCTTCCGGTCGTACTTCATCTCTCACCAAAATTATTTGTTCGCCTACCCCAGCCATTTCTTTTGCTCTCATCAAATCAAATACCGCAATTCCACAAGCAGATCCTGGTGAGGCCCCTATACCTAATGCAATTGGTTTAACGTGAGCTTCCTGTTCAATACTCGGGTAGATCATCTGTTCGAGCGCGACAGGATCAATCCTAGATATGGCAGTAGTCTTATCGATTAAGCCTTCGTGACAAAGATCGACAGAAGACTTAACAGTTGCGACTGCGCTCATCTCTGCGGGTCTAGTCTGCAATATATATAGATCATTCTCTTCCACAGTAAACTCTATTTGTTGAGGTTGCTTGAGTTGTTCTTCCAGAGTTTTGGCAATGTCTCTAAGCCTTGTTTCAACCTTTGGAAATTCCGAAGCTACCTTTTCGATTGAACACGGAATTGATCGTCCAGAAACTAATTCTTCTCCCTGGCTATTGATGAGATACTCTCCATACAGTTTTTTTTCACCAGATTCAGGACTTCTTGTAAACGCTATACCAGACATGCTCGTGCTTCCCAGATTTCCGAATACCATTCTCATTATAATAACTGCTGTCCCATTTGCCATCTCAGGAGGTATACCGGTAAACTTCCTATAGTCAGTTGCTTGCTTACTAGACCATGATTTTAAAACTGCATTTATAGAAAGTTCGAGTTGTTTATACGGATCTTCTGGGAAAGCTTTTCCTGTTTTTATTTTCCATACCTCCTTAAGAGATTGTACAATATTTTGAAGGCCGTTTACATCTTGAACTTTGGGCTCTCCGCATACTTTTAAAAGTACGGTTTCGTCAAGATCTAGTACGCTTTGGGTAAGCATATGAACAAATCTACGATAACAATCCCAGGCAAAGGATTTCGATTTTTTCTTTGATGCTAATCCGACAACGTTCTCCTGGTTTAGGCCAACATTAAGAATTGTAGCCATCACTCCAGGCATAGATATTGACGAGCCGGATCGCACGGAAACCAATAGTGGATCATTTGGATCTCCATACTTAAGGCCGACTTGAACTTCCAATTCTTTTATCGCCATCTTAACTTCACTCATAAGACCGTCAGGCAAACGTAAGCCTGCTTCGAAGAACTTTTCACATACCTCGGTTGTAATTATAAACCCCTGCGGGACGGGCAATTTCATGGCAGACATTTGAACCAGACCTTTTCCCTTTAGTCCCAATAGTCTTGGGCTTTCATTAACGCCGCGCTCAAAGGAGTATATTGGCATAAGTAAACTCTTGTGCATATTTTAGGGATAGATATGCTCCAACTTAAGTACTCCCAACGTTGTGGATATTTCGTCCTAGAAGTAGAATCAAAGATAGCTCCAAGTTTATACGAAATTAGTTATGATAATCTTCAGTTCAGAGTGGCTAAACAAAGGGTCGGATACTATAACAAGCGCTGATTTGTCATATGATTAAAAACCATGGTCAAATTAAGATAATTTTTTTAACGTACCTGATGCTCATGGTTAGTAGTAAATCTGTTTGAAGGATCAATATTTGTATGTGTAAATAGGACTTTAATAGCCAACAGGTTAAATGAAGATACGAGATCCTGTTGTCGCTTGCTTTACATAATTTAAGGCAGCACTCGTTTTGGACTCGTACTTGGCTAGCACTTCGATATCACGTTTCGTGTCGATATCTATCATTGTGTTATCAGATAACAGCACAAAAATGGACGCCTTAGCGTCGAGTGCTTCTTCGATATGTTTAGTATAACTATCGTCATCATAATGTGTCTTTATCACGTCAATTGGTTTCCGTAAAAGCAGGTTTGTCCCATCATGTCTTAACGAGGGACAGATTCCAATGCACTTATTGCAAGATTCGCCCAATCTAGAGATCATGTCGATCTGTGACGGCTGGAGAAGAGGCAGATCATGTGGGACTATGATGGTCGCATCTGCACCATTCTTGTTACTAAAATCATCACCTGTAGTTACCGCTTGATCGACCCCTGAATCAACATCTTCCTTCAAGAATTTAGCGCCCATTCTAGTGCTAATTAACCTTGCCCGCTCATCTCCGGAGACTATAATTACAGTATCAACCGATTTAGAATTATTTAAAGTCGAAACCGTATCAATTAGGAGTAATTCTGTTAATCTTATGCGAGATTCTACGGTTAAAAATAATTTTAGTCTAGATTTGCTCGTTTCAAACCGTTTGACAGGCACAATTGCAAAAATTTTATCATTCAATGCTGTAAACAATACGTTAAAATATAATTAGCAAGCGAATTTTCCTCCTTTCTGCTTTTCATAATGATGTTTGTACGATGAACGCAAATATTGAACTTAGATATCTTTTCGACTATTTGGCCATCACTTTCAGAAATAATGAATTTACCCAATATGGTTCTGTAGTGCTTTGCAACTCCAAGTGGCGAGACCTCTACATTCATACATTTCATGTATTTCTCGGCTGGTCCGGAAATTACTCTGTTACCAATAATAGGAGATATAGCTACTATTTTTTCCCTCATTGATCTAAGTTTACGTCTAAATTCCTTTAATGACAACATCGGTCCAATACTGCTGATCGGATTAGCCGGAGCGATGACTATCGCTCGTGACTTTTGTAGAGCATCGATTGCGATGGGATTTACTTTGACATTCCTACATCCACTATAGCGTATAGATCGAATTGTTGGCCTTCCCTTTTCTCTTACCCAGAATTCCTGAATATGCAAATCACCACGATTAGTCATTAACCTTGTTTCCATATGATCATTCGAAGCAGGAATAATTCTTGGTAAAACCTTAAATTTTCGCCTAAGAAGTTCAGTTATCTGCGTAAGATTCTTACCTTCCTTTAGCAATTTAGTCCTGAGCACATGGGTTGCCAAGTCTTTATCACCTAGCTTAAACCAAGTAGGTGCACCGAGGATGGCTAGCTGCTTTAGAAACGAATAAGAATCCTGCTTTATTCCCCATCCATTAGCTATATCCAAGATATTACCAAGGCCATAGAGAACGGTGTCCAAATCTGGACAAACGTACATTCCGTGCAACCAAATATTGTCAGCCACATTTGATATCACTACCAGATCTTTGACTGACCTGGCCAGCCCTCGAATTAGTTTTATAGAGCCGGTTCCTCCCGCTATTACTGCTATCAAGTTTGGATTTCTATTGTATATGCATAATGTATAACTTTCGAAGTCCCATAGTTGGAACACTTTGAAGTAAAATGAGCTCTAAATGACATTTACTGAGCCGTTAGGATCCCTCTTCCACACAATCAATCAAAAAATTTTTCCCCGCTGATCGGTTAGAAATAGACGCAGTATCGCTTCGGATATAGACAACCGAAAGAATTATTAATGCTAGAAGGAGTATGGTCGCAACAAAGATTATAAACAGGACACATGAGAGTTTTGATGTGAAGGCTGTAACATTCTCTTCATATGCGTTTATCGTATTTGTTTTGTTGGGGGGTGCTGTGTCTTATGTAAAGGGTGTGCAGATGACAACATTATTAATTCCAAGTGAGAACTCTGCCAAAGGGGATTTAGTTGGAGTAAGATTTATTGATCTTAAATACGATCCCGGTAGTACGATTTCTAAGCAACTCGCTGGAAAAACGGAAAACGTTCGGTTTACACTAAATTCTTCTGATCCTGCCATGGCAAGGATTGTATCTATTATAAATAGTGATATTGCTTCACAGAAAAAAAGTCCAGTGAGATTTACTAATGCTTCTTTAGTGTATACTGGCCAGATACGTGGTGACGCGGACAGCGCGACACTATCTTATAAGGTGAATATCAAACCCACCATCAGTAACTTTGTACTCGACAAAAGCAGTCAGGGTACTGTTGTCGATTTGGATTGGCGTGGGTTTGTAATAGATGAACCCTTGGTAGTTAATGTGCCCAAATATGGAAATATGAGTATCAACTATCCAATCGGGCTTTTGCAAGCTACGCATCCAGATTTAGCCAAAAAATTCCTTGCTTCGGCCTCATCTTCGGCTATGAAGACCCCATTGTTGGATTTTCAAGATGTAGCAAAATCTATGGATTCATGGCATTTCTTGTTTGATCCAACTGGAAGTCAGGCCGGTGCTGCGGGCTTCAAAGAGGTCGGAGGTGCTCGTGCTGTCTCTATTTATTCATTAGGAGAGAGTAGTTTCAGAGAAGGGACTATGACAGAAAAAGTGTCCGATACCACAGCCAATATTAACGGCTCTCCTGTAGGGGTTCATGCGAGTACTCCTCCGCCTAGTGCTCAAATTCAGATTACGGGATTTTCTAATATTCGTAAGTCTGGAAATAGCGAACTGGCGTTTGTTTCAGATAAAGCACCGGAAGGGACGGTTACGGCGACAGGTGGATTTCCTATCCAGGTGCTGCTTGTATTAGGTGGGATGATGGGGGCCGTGGCCGTTTTTGTTCTCCTCAAGGCAAGGAAATAAAAAACTTTGGTTGGAATTCTAGTTTGAACAACCAAAGATTACTAGGAGCAGTTAACTTAATTCCTTTCCTTGAAATCTTAGGTAGTATCCAATATCAAGTACGTTTATGACGGTGACAGAGCCCTCCTTGAATATATGCTGGCTTGGAACCTTCGCCAGACCAATTGCAAGGGTTTCTTGTCTACTGTTTATGATTACTAGATTTTGGCTGGCTTTGATATTGGGACTTGCATCGGTAATCGATTGTCCAAATACATCTCTCCCATATAGTACTAATTTTTCCCCCATCTCATTGACGGTTATAAATGGGTACTTGCGGCCTAATTGGTAGATAATTTCAGCTCCTTGCAGAGAAGGAACAAGTCGTTTTCCAAGACGACCAATCATTATGCCCGCATGTGTTGGGCATATTGATAGCGCTATTTCGCCTGCACTTTTCGATGTCAAATAGACCTCCCTTACTTTGGTCTTCGATTGTTCCTTAATTAGTATACATTTATCGTTCCCTTCGAAGTATTCGAAACAACCTAACCTATCATAAGTCCTCCTGAGCACTGTTAGTTCTCTTCGAGTAGGATTCCGGTACAGGTTTATTCACCACTAATTACACGAATTTTCGCAATAAAGAAGCCAGAAGTGTTATGGAGATGGGGATAGAATCGACGTGTATTGGTTAGACGTTGATCCAGTATCAAGTCGCCGTACTTCGTTAAGCCGGGCTCTCCATATTTTTGCGGTTCAATTTTGATCTTATTGTTCATGCTTAGCAGTTTGTTGATCACTAATTCGTTTTCTTCAGGGGCAAAGGTGCAAGTAGAATAAACTATTAGGCCGCCAGGTTTGACGATATTGATAGCGCACTGAAGTAATTCGATTTGTCTATGCACACAATTTGCTATCTGTTGAGGCACCAACCTGGTCTTTATAGTGGGATCTTTTGCGATTATACCTTCGCCACTACATGGCGCGTCAAGGAGAATCCGATCGAACTTTAATCCCAGCTTACCGGCGTGCGCCCCGCTGAGTGCATAAATACATGAGTTTCTGACACCACATCGTAATAGGTTAAATCTCAAAGCATTTATCCTCTTTATACTTGGTTCCAATGCTATGACGCATCCCGAATTTTGCATTTTCTGTGAAATGTATGTTGTTTTGCCTCCAGGAGCAGAAGCCATATCCAAATTCAACTGGTTTGGTAACACGTCCAACTCATCGACTGCGAGGCAGGAGGAAAGATCTTGAATATAGTAATATCCTCGAAGGTATTCTGTCGTTGCGCCTATCGGGTAGCGGGAGCTTTTGATTAGTAGAACTTCATCCAAGATCGTGTCTTCGTACATTATATCCTTTTGTATTAGTTTCTGAATTAGCTCACTTTTGGTTATTTTCAAAGTGTTGATCCGAATGTATTTAGGTGGCTCTTTTTCCATAGCTCCCAAACAGTCTTCCAATTTTGGGATAAACTGTAAAAACCTACATACCATCCATTCTTTATAGCCAAACTCCTGCGAGATCTCATTGGAAATTGTCGAAGGAGGAAAACTGTAAACGCTCAATTAATTGAGGAGTATCTAAATCTCGATTATTTAATAATTTATGAAGGCTAAATAGGAGGCATTCTGGGGTGTGAATTAAATTCAACTGGTATTTTGAAGTTACATCCCAAGCTTCGTTCGATTCAGGACATACATTGTCCGCATGCTCAAATCGTATAAAGCAGTGGTGTGCTAGCAGTAACCCTCCTTTTGTTTTAAGCGAGATTTCGCTGAGCGGCCAACCTGAGGTATTGCAGGAATATTAGCCCTCTATTTGGCCTTGCTCCACTCGGGTCGGCAGTTTCATTCTAGTGTACAATCTTCAGATTATTCACCATCATCAGGACACGGTCATACCTAGATTTCTTTTCTATTCCGTAGCCACCTGTCTCCAGCTAATTATCGCTAAATCGAGTGCCTGCGATGAGGGAGGAGTTTCCTCTCTTTCAAGTGACTCGCTCACTAGCTCACCTAAATTCAAAATGTTCAACAAGCTATATTTGAATATTCTTATCCAAAGTAATCTCGTTCAACTCTCATGACTTCCTCTTGATTGGTTGCATGAGAATATTCCTCTAATGGTTCAGCATTGAGTTCAAGAAAGGTGTGACCCCATTTGAATTTGCTCATAAGTTCGATAGATAAACTCTTGTTTCCGAGTATATAGGTGCTTCCAGCCAGCGCCTCTGCTGTAGATAATTTTCCGACTTTAGAATAGTTAGTGGGATTTCCAGCCAGCAAGAACGGTAACCGCCTGTTGTTTCTGGAACGAAATGCAGTTTGTTTCTCGGCGATGTGGTGAATTTTTTCCCAGGAACAATCGACTGCACAGATTGATTCTGAGGTAGATCTATCACCGGCTGACAGTAAAATGTCTGAAAATGGATTAAGTACTATGCTTTGCCTATGGAACGTTCTAACTTGTATCGCAAGCCTGAATTTGACTAGTTTTAAGGCTGTGCATTTTGACGGATCGTCTTGATTAAGTAGCATTATCTCAAGCCTCACGAATCATTATTAATATACCGACTCATTTAAGATTAATAATATCGATATAGTTCAGTTCTTTAGGGGTAATCCTAAAAAATAATGTGGTAATGTTTATGTGCCGATCCGTCCTGCTCCCAGTAAACAAGCAGCAAGGCTTACGGATTTAGTCCAAAACGATTCTTAACGATTTCATCTATCGTTCCTTTGCTTATTGGAAGATCATTACTACCAGACATATTCATAGGAGCTATTTGGTTGGGCCCAGATGCAGGAATTGTATTTGACTGTGGTTCAGAAGCTGGTTGTGAAGTTGTTGTATTTGAAGCTGGTTGTGAAGTTGTTGTATTTGAAGCTGGTTGTGAAGTTGTTGTATTTGAAGCTGGTTGTGAAGTTGTTGTATTTGAAGCTGGTTCAGAACTTGGAAAAGAATCATTATAGCAACTAGCTAACTCCGTTTCGGTAAGTTCGCCGTCCTTTGCTGCCTTAGATTGGCAACTCGATAATTCTTTTAGAACCTTCTTGGATACACCAGTGGTTGAATGGGAGTTATCCACCGGCGTCTTGTCCTGTGCAAACACGAATCGTGTTACTGAGGTACTTGTCGACACTAATATTATAAGACCTATGCCAATTGATATGTATAATGTCTTTCTTGGTGTACTCATACCTCCGCTTTAATTATATAGATAATATGGAATTTGCTAAACTATATTAGAAACTTGCTCTGGCTAAATGTAAGTCCAGTATCTTACCATGAATATTTTAGTGATAATTGCCCTCAATACAGTGGGGAACTAAACCTGACGTAGAATTGACAACTCAGCACAATTGGAGTGATAGTTTAACCTGGAGGGCCCTGGCCTAATATCGACATCTCAATGCGTATCGTATTCTCTTCTTAATATATAGATCTAAAACCTGCTAGTGCTATCAAAGGTGCTATTATTTTAAAATACGAATCTATATCAGTCTCTATGACTTTGCCTTCGTCTACGTTAATGACATATATCCTATGTAGTCTCGCGTTTACTATCTCCTGAATCTCAAGCTGTGGGGATTTGTAATATTGGTCACACAATGACTTTAGCTGTCTTACCGCGTGAGAATTTCTATATGTTGGGGGCGCAGAAAAAAGGACTGGAATTGGCAGTAGGTTTACGCCGGGTGTTGCCATAATAAATTCAGTTGCATGTTTACTGTACCGAGAAATTTTGCTGACAATTCTAGAAACGTAGTAGGAGAAAGGATCTAACGCATGCTCGGGAGGCATGAAGCCAGTTTCGATTTCTATTATTACCTGTCCGTCGCCTTTTGTAGCAAAGACATCACAAACAAGCGTGTCAGTCAATTGCTTCTCAACATCTACGCGATATCCATATCTTATTAGATGCATTGCGCAGATCAATTCCATGACAGAATGATTAATCTTGACAATATTTTTCTTATAGAGTGCAATCAGTCTTTCCCTCACGAAATTTAACCTTTGAATATGGTCTGGTGAACATCCAGAAATCAATCTCTCTGATAAGTTAGTTACGTCTGCAGTGAACCGCTCAACATCCAATGCGTGTTTAATTACTTAGCGTGATTTTAAGTGTACCTATTAAAAAAGAGTAAAATTATAGTGCGGACAAAAATATCTGACTAACATTGTCTAGCATTAGGAAAATAACAGTCATTGGTTCCGGTACTATGGGTCATGGGATTGCTCAGGTGTCTGCAATGGCTGGGTACAGTATATCGTTGAGGGACGTCGAACAAAGATTTCTGGATTCGGCTATTGCAAAGATAAAATGGTCTCTTGAAAAATTATTTCAGAAACAGAAAATTTCCGAGATGGAAATGCAAAACATACTTGGACGCATTCAATTAACAACCGATCTGAAGGAAGGATTGCACAATTCAGATCTCGTTATTGAGGCAGTTCCTGAGGATTTGGTCCTAAAGAAAAAAGTTTATGAAGGGATCGATGAGTTTGCTGAGTCCAAGACTCTTTACGCATCAAATACAAGTACATTGCCAATCACAGAAATTGCTTCGCTTACCTCTAGGCCGGACAGGTTCATAGGACTCCACTTCTTTAATCCTCCACAATTGATGCAATTAGTAGAGGTAATACCAGGCAAGGAGACTAAAACAAATATTGTTGATAATGCTATGAGTTTCATACGCTCGCTCGGAAAGCAGCCTATTCTATGTCGTAAGGATGTCGCTGGCTTCATAATCAATCGAATCTTTATACCACTAGTTCACGAAGCGGCCTACTGCTTGGAGAGAGACCATACTAGTTTGGTTGCTATTGATTCCGCAGTCAAGGAAAAGATGAAATTTCCTATGGGAATTTTTGAGCTTGCCGACTATACGGGCTTGGATGTAATTTATAAGGCAACAATGGAGATGTACTCTAGGGACAAGCGTGTTGTAAATCCCCATCCTATAATACAGAAATTATTTGAAGAAGGAAAGTATGGCCAAAAGTCAGGTTCCGGATTCTACGAGTACAAAAATGAACAGTATGAGCGAATCAACGTACCCACCAGTGACATCCAGCAATATGATCCTATTAAATTGGTAGCCTTTGCAGCTAATAATGCAGGTTGGTTAATATCCAATGGTGCTTGTGACGAAACCGATCTTGAGAAAGCATTAAAGCTTGGAATGGGGCTTAAATCAGAACTCTTTGGAACAGTTAAAAGCTATGGAATTGAATCAATAGTAAAAACCTTGAGAGGTCTGGCCCAAGAGTATGGTTCTGTGTACGAGCCGGATCAGTATTTAATAAATAACCTCCGGAACTAACGATTCAATATTGAACCCATGATGCATTAATGCGTTGATGCGATGACCTAGTTGGCTTCTAACTCTTATTCAAATACATTTTATAGTATCTGTCGTTGTTACTTTGAACAGAGATCTTGGAAAATCGAGTGATTATAAAAAAAATTATGATCTTAACCTGTAGAGATTACATGGTAATAAGGAATCATTAGGCTATTTAGATCACCATCCGATCGAATAAAATAATATATGGGCTGATTAAGCCTTGAATCACACAATGGTTCACTATAGAATTAAGGATGAATCTCTTGCCCACAAAGGAAAGAAAAAGATCGACTGGGCAGAAGAACATATGCCTGTTTTAGTATCACTCAGAGATAAATATCGTGATAAAAAACCTCTTGAAGGTGTACGCGTTAGTGGTTGCTTGCATGTAACTAAGGAGACCGGAGTATTAATTAGAACCTTGAAATCTACAGGAGCAGAATTATCTTGGTGTGGTTGTAATCCACTGAGCACGCAGGATGATGTAGCCGCTTCGATCGCCGTTGACGAAGGAGTATCAGTTTACGCAAGTAAAGGCGTCTCTACGAGTGAGTATTATAAAGACATAAGTAGTGCAATGGAAATCAAACCTAATGTCACGATAGATGACGGGGCTGACTTAACTATCGAGATCCATAAATCAATAGGCGATTTCAAATCCGCATTGTACGGCGGAACTGAAGAGACCACAACAGGTGTAATAAGATTGAGGGCGCTTGAAAAATTAGGCAAGTTAATGTATCCTATAATCGCAGTCAATGACGCAGAGACGAAACATGACTTTGACAATGTCTACGGAACAGGACAGTCGGCCCTAGACGGTATTATTCGCGCCACAAATATTCTATTTTCTGGAAAAAATGTTATTGTTGCGGGATATGGACATGTGGGAAAAGGTATTTCGAAAAAGGCTGCAGGGCTTGGCGCCAACGTCACCGTTACAGAAGTTGACCCAATCTCGGCATTAAAAGCTAAATTAGATGGGTTTAGCGTTACAACTATGAAACACGCATCAGTATTTGGAGATCTTTTCATTACAACTACTGGTTGCAAAGATGTAATAGGAAGCGAAGTAATTAACGAATTAAAGGACGGAGCGATTTTAGCAAATGCAGGTCATTTCAATGTAGAAATAGCCGTCTCAGAATTAGAGCGACAATCTGTAAACAAAGTTCAAATCAATGAGAACATAACACAGTATGACCTGGATCACAAAAAAGTATATCTTATAGGAGAAGGCCGTCTGGTAAACCTTGTGGCTGCCGACGGTCATCCTTCCGAGGTCATGGACATGAGTTTTGCCAATCAATTTTTGTCAGTGCTAAATCTAGCAGAATCAAAAGGCTCACTTAAGCCCATGGTGTATGATATCCCGAGAGAGCAGGACCAAATAATAGCATTGGCAAAGTTAAAATCCATGAATATAGATATCGATACTCTAACGCAAGAGCAAGAAACTTACCTTAACGGATTTAGTCAAGGAACTTGAAGGTTCCTTGGAAGATGACTTATATCATGAGGTAATTTTGTACAGTAAGACAATTAATATGAGATTTGTTATGCGGGAGCCGGATCAAATGATTAGATATTTATTTCCATGCATGTTTGCATTATTTTTAGCCCTATTCTCGGATGGGTGGTCCAGCTTGGTTAAGATACCTGTCTCACACACAGGTGATCGAGAGTTCAAATCTCTCCCCATCCATTTTCCTGTCGCTCCTTAATCATCTTATCAATTTTTACAAAAATAGTGTAGCTGAATAAACAACTATAGTTACTAACACAAAAATTTTAGAAAGGCGCATGGATTTATTCAAGGCTGTTGCGTATTCATCAAATTGCTTTTTACCCATCACTTTAATCTTCGTCTGTGCAGAGAATAGTTCAAATTTGGATGATGTAATATTTGCTATTGATCTTCTAGATAGGGAATAAAATAGTTCTGATGCCACGCTGGGATCTGTAACACTACCAAATACGTAGTACCCTTGCCTAGTTCTTTTGCCTGATGTTGCGTGGGTGTCCGAGGTGCATATTTCTAACATCTCTAATCCATTATTTGACATATGTGATACTATACGCTTTCTCAATGCATTATCCATATTGTTTGAATCTGCCCAACCAATCACAAAGTAACGACCCTTTACGTAAAGGACGACAGTGGCCAAACCGGATTCTCCCAGATCATCTTTCAATGAATTCGCTTCATAAGGAATGTCGTGAAGATTTGCGAAACCAATCTTAAATGGAAACTCTTCAGATATATTGAGCTCTTTTAGACACTGCTTTCCGGCAGCTAGTAATAATTCATTATTCCTTTCATTTAGCTGCGTCCCCAATGCATTGTGGCAATCCACTACTAGCGTATCTGTAAAACCCAGCGAGCTCGAATAACCCTTCAAACCCTTCTGTAGATCATCAGATAGATCATCCATTCCTTCTGGAGCTCTAGAAAGTAGAAGAATAACTGTACTTCCAAATTTGAGCCCAGTTGCTGTGAAGCCTGAAACATGTACCTGGCAGGGCAATGAACATAAATTATACCCAGATTTGATTTCCTGCTTATCAAGCGACCTTACATATCTATCCAATTCTGATTTAGAGGGTATATTCAAAGAGTGATCTGATATACTATGCAGAACTATTGCTTTTCTTGAGAATGCCGTAAACAAAACATAAGGTAAATTGCTTCCGCCAATAGGGTTGAATGGACCAGGATGGACATCGGGAATAATAATGTTCACAGAATCGCCTTCATTATTCGTAAATCTACCAATCCATGTCTTAACAATCTGTTGTTCGGACCTAGATTCGATAAACTTTTCCATTTTATTAGGTTCGTTATTGGTCCATGCAGCGAGAAATGCCTGCAACAGGTCAAATGTACTCCTAATGTTTGGATGGCCTGCTTTGTCTGCTAGTACAGTCCACAAGATAGTAATACCCACAAATATTATGCCAAGCAAAGGCACAAGATTTATTTGATTTCCAACAAAGTCGTGGGATGGAACACCGAGTATAATAGCTGCCAAAATCATCGGCTGAACCACTCCCACTGTGGCCGATTTTAGTAGTCGAGCACCGAATACAGATCTAAATATTGCAATTCTCAAACCAATTGCAAGGAACATGCCCTCGATTACGTACAAAATAGGAGAACTCTCTTTGCCTAACAATACATGAGAAGCGAAGCCTAATGCTGCTGTGCTAGCCCATAAAACATTCGAGAATGCAGTCACGTGAAAAACCTTGGATAATTTATTGAGAGGAGCTTTACGCAATGAATAGAAGTCAAAGAGGGCCAGTCCTACCATGGGTGGTATCCCAAACAGTAGCGCATACAAGAGTTCATCATCTTGTTTGTAGATCCAACCTCTTACTACTAGTATCAAAAAAGCTGTGCCAATGATTGAGATGAGAAAAGATATTTTAGTAGAAGAGGGATTAAGCCGTGTGAAAGACCATCGACTATGTATACTAGAAACGCTTTCCATGACGTAAGTCTGTTATAGTGAGTACTAGACTGGGAAAAGAATTCTAATTAGCAATGATATTCCGATTAAACCACCAGTAACACCCAGGACAACCTCAGGTTTTATCTTAACACCCTTAGTTTCGTCTTCAAAAAATCTTAACAATCCTGCGCTAGAAGCTGGCAGAGGTGCATTTTTCTTTTTACTGCTCATTAATAATCACAGGAAAGATTCAGTGCTTTAAATACATTGCGCTACTGATGGTAAAGAGAATTGACCTCAGAAGTTCTATTGGGTTGACCTATCTCTGGGATACAAGCAAGTTTTAATAGTTAGAATATGAATAGTCAAAATACCTAGATGGTGGTTATATGCAAGAAATGCGGCCTGCCTGACGACCTTTGTGCTTGTGGTGAACTGGATAAAGAGGAAACTCGAATCGTGGTTCGGCTTGAAACCAGACGCTTCAAGAAAACGACTACCATGATTGAAGGCATCGATCCAAAGCTTGGCGATTTGCAACGGATAGTTAAAGAGTTGAAAAGTAAATTTGCCTGTGGCGGAACCGCAAAAGACGGATATATAATGCTACAAGGAGATCATCGGGCAGACGTCAAAAGTTATCTCGTAAGCATGGCTTTTAATGAAGCTGCTATCGAAGTTCAGTAACATCCTTATCGCATAGCGGAAGAATTCCCTTTAACAATAGAGTCATGTGCCATGATTTTCCTCTTTTCTCTATGATTCCATAATAATCATGATTTGGTATCTCGACATTGATGGACCGAAGTGAGTATAGATTAGACGAAGGCATTTATGTCGGTAACTTAGATCCACATCATTGTTCAAGGGAAAGAAGTCGACCAAAAAAAGCGAGCGTGTTTCAAGTTTGGACAACACATTCAGGATCGCTTCAATTCTCCAAAAGAGCATGAACTCAGGACGTTCCAGCTACGTAGAAATGTCCAAAGTGAATCAAATTGTTTCATTTAATATCAAATCTCATTTGGATTCTCTCAAGCCCGAAATTGCCTTTGAAAACTATAAAGACGCGATTAACCTTTTTGATCAGCTCTCATTTTGTTACGAAAACACTATTACTCCAAATGGCTCAGTTAAGCTAAAGGAATTGAATAGAATGTTGGATTACGATTCAGAAATAGCATTTCAACTTAATATTCTAGGTAAAATTCCTAATTTTGACCGGACGAAGGTTGATTTGGACTATATTAAAAATCTCAAGGATTTGATTAAGGAAAGAGAAGATTTCGTCAAATCAATTAGAGCTTGAGATGTAGCTTTAGCCCCTTGTACCGATTTCTAATGGTCACTTCAGTTACACCTGCTGCCTCTGCGACATCTTTCTGTGTCTTATTTTCCCCATTCATCACACATGCGACGTATAGTGCAGCCGCAGCCAGGCCCATCGGGTCCTTTCCTGCAGAAATTTTTCCCTCTTCGGCCCTCTTGAGAATCTCCAGGGCTTTTCTTTTAGTCTTTTCAGACAGTCCGGCCTTGCTCGCGATTCTGGCTACACATTTCACGGGATCGACAACGGGCATTTTTAAATCTAGCTCGCGAATGAGCAATCTGTAACATCTAGCTACATCCTTTTTCTTTATATTACTCGCATTAGCAATATCCTTGAGTGTTCGTGGAGTCTCAGTGTCTCTACAAGCGGCATAAAGTGCAGCAGCCACCAAAGCAGATATCGACCTGCCCCTTACGAGTCCTCTTTCCAGTGCTTTTCTGTAGACATAAGCTGCTTTTTCAATGACTGCATCGCCCACTGCAAGCTTATCCTTCAATCTGTCTAATTCACTAAACGCCTGCCTAAAATTCCGGTCAACAGGTTCGTGAACTTGACTACGACTGTCCCAAGTCCTTAGTCTTTCAATTGTGCTCTTCATTGATGCCGACAAAGGTTTTCCTGAGGCATCCTTGTCTATAGGGCCAATTATAGTAGCTAATCCCATGTCATGCATGGCTAAAGAAGTTGGGATTCCGGCTCGACTTCTATCTTCGTGCTCTTCTTTTGAAAAGGCTCTCCATTCTGGCCCAGTTTCCTCAATTCTCTCAGTAACAACAAACCCACAATTCCCACAAAACATTTCACCACTCGAATTATCAGTGACCATGGGACCCTTTCCACAGCGAGGGCATCTATCACTAAATAATGAAATATCTTTTACCAGGTCTTTTCACCATAAAAATGCCAAAACTTGCCATCTTATATAAATATTTTATTCTTTTATTTATACTTTTTCCTCGATGGAGTGTGTACATCTAATATTCGTAGGTTTCATTCTTTGCATGCAATAATTATGCCAATTGCCGCTTGTTATTTGAATATATTTTATCGGGAATGTGGTTTATGGTATTCGTATCATTTACTAAATTCCGTATTTTAGCTGTTAAAGCTAGTATTATCCAAATTAGTACAAGATCTAGAAAGCTGTACATCGGTTGTCGCTAATGGCGCAACACTGAATAACGAAACTTTGTACATACATCCGACGTATCTAGGATTATCTCTATCCATAATCTTAATTAAAGGATGAAAGTTTCCTTGAATTATGGAAGATATTACGCAGATACCACGGCGTGTTATCGAAGAAGATCCTTTATGGGAAAAGGATTTCGAAGCAGGACCAAATGTAATTAGATGGAAGAAAAGGGGAACCAATTTGTTTGCTATCTGCAGCGTTAAAAGTACGACGTGTAATCTATTTGATTATACAAGCAATTTACATTCATTTCCGAATTTCTTGCAGGCGAAGAGACAAAGTCAAGGTACTCAGGATATGATTTCTAGTCCAGTTGATCCTACTGATATTAAGCGATATCTTGCCAGTCGGTACCTAAATTCGAATTATGACCTATTTAAGCTTCCTGATAGTAGATCACTAAAGATCAAAGATCGACCTGATTACATGGATATTTCATAGTGCTGCTGGCATAAAAAACCAAAAATGAGAAGTGGCAATGGATAGATAACTTCAATGTTATTTAGACCGCCGATCCTCGGATTTTTGTTTATGATAAGCCTGCTTGCGTCAATATCGGTAGATCAGAGTTTGGGTTCTCTAGCGATGGCGGACGGTCCCCAGGCTGCGACGAAGGGTCCATTTATTGACAGTGCAAGATTTATTCAGTATCTGGATGATAACACAGCCTTGCAAGAAATGAAGAGGGGTGGAATTGACACTTACTATTTCCGAGTACCGCTTGAGGTTGTGTCTGACCTGAAGCAAGATCCAAACCTTGTGGTGTACAACAGAATGGCTGGATCGTTCGGAATTTTATTAAACCCTGCTCCTCCTAAAAGCAATGATACCCTTAATCCCTTTTACTACAGAGGAGTAAGATATGCGGTAAACTATCTTGTTAATAGAGAATTTGTGGTAGATGAGATACTAAAGGGCTACGGCACACCCATGGTAGATCCCTTTGGCGTTTACTCTCCAGAATATCAGAATATAATCGGATCAGTAGAATCACTTGGTCTTAGGTACAATCCGGTGTTAGCAGACAAGATCATTACGAGTATACTAAATTCCGCTGGCGCCATAAAGCAGGCTGGCAAGTGGACCTTCAAAGGCAATCCTATAGTCATAAAGGTCTTGATTAGAAGCGATGACCCGGAAAGGAGGTCAATGGGCGAACTTGTTTCCTCAGAATTTCAGAAGATCGGATTTTCAGTTATAAAAGATTATGGAGATTTGAACAAAGCTAATACAATTGTTTATGGATCAGATCCCCAAGATTTTCAGTGGAATGTTTATACAGAAGCCTACGCAGGGACATCGGCATTTGTTAAATATAATCCGTCTGTAACTTCTCAAATGTATGCTCCATATGCCGGTAACATGCCAGGTGGGCAGAATCCGAGCTTTTGGCATTATCAAAATTCAACAATTGATAAGCTGGCTCAACATATTGCCTTCTTCAATTTTACGTCTTCAAACGAAAGGAATGACTTGGTTCGAAATGCGACCCTAAATGGAATTCAAGAGTCAGTCCGCATTTTCGTTGCACAGCTAATTGAGCCTTACGTTGCAGTATCATCTGTCAAAGGCCTTATAAACGATTTTGGAGCCGGAATAACAAGTAAGTATTCATTGTCGAATGCTAGGACCAATAAGACAACCAATTCACTTGATATTGGCGTCAAGCAGATTTATCAAGGGGCGTGGAATAACATTGCAGGATGTAAGGATGCCTATTGCTCAGAGATTTATACACAACTGGCAGACAGCGCCACCTTTAGGAATCCGTACACAGGTGACGTGATTCCTATGAGAGAAGTCTGGACCAATATAACAACTTTAGGACCACACCATAAGATGCATGTACCAGATGATGTTCGTATCTGGAATCCAGTCATTCAAAGATGGACTGGATTAGGGAAAAATGACTCTGCTATGAGTAAGGTTACTTTTAAGACATTACTTTCGAAATGGCATAACGGCATTATGATGGATAAGGCAGACGTATTATATCCACTTTACTTCACCTTTGAATGGGGAACTAATACTGGGAACGCGGATAGGACATACGATCCTGAATATAGTGCTGCTGCTCAAGTTTCCCTTCCACTTATTAAGGGTGTTAAATTTGATTCTAATAATACATTCGAATCCTATATCGACCAATGGCACTATGATAAGAATGAAATAGCTGACTCAGCGGCTGTCTGGCCTTCTGAGCCTTGGGAGATCACTTCCGCGTCAGAAAGGCTCGTGATGTCTGGAAAATTCGCATTTTCGAAGGGAGAGGCATCGGCTAAAAACATTGATTGGTTATCGCTAATTATTCCCTCGCACGCAGATGCGATAAAAATTGAATTGCAGAAAATGAGAAATGAGGGATATGTTCCAAATCCCTTAAAGGGTTTGGTAAGCGTGGCTGAGGCTCAAAAAAGATACGACGCCACTATAAACTGGATTGAAAAACATCGAAATGCGGTGGTTAGCAATGGTCCGTTTTATCTTGATTCCTACAATCCAGAGGGCGGCGTTATAACGATAAAGGCTTTTAGAGACTCATCTTATCCTTTTGAGAAAGGTCATTGGTCAGTCTACGAGTACCCGAAGATTGCCGCATTGGATAAGATTCAAGCTCCGCAATTCGCAACAATAGGAAAGCCCTTAAAAATTGTATTGAATGTCTCTGAAAATGGAAGGCCTACAAGCGATGCCTTGGTGAATTATTTTATCTCGGATTGGCGGGGTCGGGTTATACTCAGCGGGGCTGCCGAGCCGCAACCCGCACCAACGACAGTCGATGAAGCTTCGGATCACCTGAAGGGTTCATATGAGATAAATCTGAACTCTAGTGCCACGGCAAAATTTCCGTTTGGACCAAATCTTATCAAGATATTCGCAACTGGAAAAGAAGCTTTTAGACCTGACTTATACACTAGAACGATATTGGCTGTGAAGGCCTCTCCTTAGTGAAGAATACTTAACACATTTAGGGGATCTGCAGATTAACGGCAAAAGAAAAGCAATATTAGAATCATCTAGTTATGAAATTAGAGGTAAAAGGAGTAAGTAGGTCTTTGGGATTTCGATATTTTCTGATCAAGAGATCAATAAACATGATTCTGGTTGTATTCTTTACCCTTATTATTACAATCGCGATTCTTGGCTCTACCATAGACAAGATTCTGATTAACTCTGTCAGATACGATGCAGTAAATGCGATAAGCCAATCAAAATTCCATTTTCAATCTCTCAAAGAAAGACAAACCTATGTTGAGACCCAAATTGCCCAAAATGTCAAGTCTTTGGGATTAGACGAACCATGGTACTCACCTAAACGCTTTTTTAATACCTTGTCTAAAATTGTGACTCTAGATTTAGGAAGGTCTAATTTTTTCACCACTGACTCAGGTTCTTCTAAGGTCAAGGACATAATAATGGAAAGATTGCCGAAAACAATTCTGCTATTTAGTAGTTCAACAGTGATTGTTAGTATTATAGGGATATATCTCGGCGCATTTATATCTGATCGATCAGGATCGATCGCGGATAAGGTCAATTCATTCTCTGCCGTTCTCAGTAATAGCTTCCCATCCTGGTGGATAGGTATGCTTATGATATTCGTATTTGCCTTTGTCTATCCGATATTTCCAGCTCGCTCCACCCCCACAAGTTCTCCTTCGGATCCATACTACATACTTGATCTCTTGTACCATATGTTATTGCCATTGATCACACTGGTCTTGGTCAGCATAAGTGCTTGGGCATACATAGTACGCTATTATCTAATTAGAATTAGACATGAGGATTTTATACTCTCCAAAAAGGCAATAGGAATATCAAAGAAAAAAATCTTGTACTCGCACATGTTAAAAAATGCTGCACCGCCCATCATAACCTCCGTGGCATTAAGTTTGGCGGCTTCATTTGGTGGCGCAATTATAATAGAATCTGTATTTGACTGGCCTGGAATGGGTAAACTGTACTATGATGCTATCGCCGTCAACGATGTTCCAATCATCTTAGGCAACACTTACATTTTTTCAATAATATTTGTTGTTACGATATTCGTTACCGATGTTGCCTACGGTTTTTTTGATCCTCGGGTGAAAGTTGGATAGTTGATCTCAGGTACGGGATGCGCAGGTTAATGATAGTTCGATTCCTAAAGTCGTCCTTTTTCAGATCGAAATTAGGGAAAATCCTGTCCCTCTTAAAACTTCACCTTCTGATTCAAATCCTAAATTCGAAGACTGCCATTTCAGGCCTATCCATCTTGATGATTCTGATTGCTATGACAATCTATGCAGTTATCGCAATCCCGCTAGAATCATTTAAGCAATGGAACAATCCTAATTACTGGATCGACTATCCAAAGGCTGCCGCTCCATCTTGGACCAATCTAGGTCTATTTGGTCCAAGATACTCAGAGCATATAATTCTAGGCACTCACGACGCCAGAGTCTATTCTGGATCACAAAACTCTATTCATATCATTTCTCATACTTATTCTGTAGATTTCAAATACGATTCTTATCCTACAGACTTTATGATACCATACTCGGTAAAGTACGGCCTAGTGCCGCCTGCTATTGAGGTGAAAGTACTGCGACCAGACGGCCATACATTTAAAATATATGATACAGCACTGCCGCCCGGATCAGCTCAGCCGTATTTGAATCCCAATTATCCGAAAGACAATTACAACGAATATTCAGGTCGAATTTTTTCGACAGACTATTTAATAAGTAAGAATCTGCATGATTACCTTGGTCTCTTTGCATATCCGCAAGACGAATCTAGCCCTCAAGTTATGATCTTTTCTGAACTTAATTCGAAGAAAGTGCTGAAGGGTGTCTATAAATTTGAAGAGACGTTTTACTTTTTCAATGACACTGACAAAGTAAATGAATCAGGCTTGGTTTTAGGTGGCACAGTTTATGGCTTAATGGGCACTGACGATCTGAGGAGGGATCTTAGTATAGGAATATTCTGGGGAACACCGGTCGCACTTTTTATCGGAGTCACTGTGTCTCTATCATCAGTATTCATCGGCCTCATCTACGGCGTCGTAGCAGGTTATAAGGGTAAGAGAACTGACGAAGCGCTTATGCGGGTTAATGATCTGATAGTTTTTCTACCAGCTCTTCCAATACTGATCCTAATAACTGCAACATTAGGTAGGAGCATATTTATAATTACTGTGTTACTAGTAATATTTGGCTGGGCTGGGGCTACTAGGGTTTCTAGGAGTCTGGCACTTCAGATAAAAAATCTTCAATACGTAGAAGCAGCAAGAATAATGGGTGCTTCTGACATGAGGATCATTTTCAAACATATTATACCTCAGTTGCTTCCGTTAACGTTTGCTAGCATTGCAATTGCTGTACCTGGCGCTATATTGGCTGAAGCTGCATTAAGCTTTCTAGGATTGGGCGATCCTACCATTCCAACGTGGGGTCAGATTTTACATGATGCTAATTCCGCAGATGCTGCTGCAAGAGGGCTATGGTGGTGGATCATTCCACCTGGTATGATGATTGCTTTAACAGGCTTGTCATTTGCTCTGATTGGAAAAGCTATCGAGACTCATACAGACCCTTTACGCAGATCATAAAATTCGACAAAATTATCTACTATATTTTGATAGTAATAGTAGTTGAATCTTTGGCTACGCCACTTTAAGGCGAATTGATACCAACATGAGAATCATCATCATTAAAGTAATAGATGCGAATCAGTAATGAGATAGAGACAGGTCAAAAAGTATTAGATTCGACCGAGATGACATACATCTACGCCGCATATCATAGATGAATCACAATATCAACGATAAGTAGAATGCAAATATAGTCTAATTTGTAGTTGTTAACATTATTAATGCCTATCTCAAAAAATACGCCATTCTAGTTATTATTATATAGCTTTACTATTCTTAGATAACATAGTATTTTTCCAAATCAATTTCCAGGCTACGTAGAACACGTTAAAGCTATTTAAGACCCTCATACAATTCTAATTTTTTTGGTACAATACTATGGTTTTTATTCATTGTCGCTATGCATTATTCTAAGCGCAAAGCGCTCGCCATTTCTATCAAATGCAGCTATAGTAGTATCATCATAAGGATAGTTGATGATTATTGATACGAGTCCAAAATAATTATTAAGATCTTCTAGCGAAGGACTATTCGAACTCCCCGGATGCGAGTGAGCAGTACCAATATATGACAAATCGAATGGTAGGTCGTAAACAGGAAAACCTGAATAATATGGCCCATGCGAAGAAAAGGGCGGAACTACTAATCCGTCTATCATAATCTCTGCCTTCTTGCTCCTGCCTCTTAAAATTAGTATTCCTTCGTAAGGATGCCACATTTTTGCATAAGTGATGATGCCATCAGCACTCTTTCTGGTCAAAACTACTTCCTTACGTGGCCTTTCTACGTTGTCATCTTTTCTACGGAAAAAGAGCAATGGTCTGATAGGAGGGGATATCACAAATATTTTAGTATTGCTCATGCTGATGTTTGTTGCTTGTAAAACTAGCCTCAGGAATTGACTAACTATCACGCATCATAATGAATAATAACTAGTTGCTATAGGTATCTGTATAATAATTGCACGTAAAAAAAAGTCTTTCCTCGCGAGATGAAATATTGGTTCGAAGGGGCACTGTTTCAAATGATATGGATGGTGCTCCGTTATTTATTAATGAGAAATGCGAAAGATATAGAGTCAATGATACCGCAGTTTCGCTATGGAATATGTGTAACGGCATAACTTTTGATGAACTGAAGGAAGAGGTCCTGCGTATTTCGAATGATAATGAAGAAAATGTTAGTTTGGCACTCGGAGAGATGGTTGAACAATTAAAACAGGTATCGGTATTGGACACAAAGCAAGTTAAACGCGATTCCCGTATTCTTCGCTAGTTCGACCAAATAAAAACTCGCTTATTCCTTAGAGTCGTCTGCGGTTATCTTTTTTAGTGTCTGCTGTGATCAAATAGAATTAATGGTCATTGCTAGTTCTGTTTATTTAGTCTTATCCGAGTTGGGCCTCGCCGCCTTTGGCGAAGACGACGAGCCAATATCCTCTATCAAATTTAATGATCCGGTAAATGCTTTTAGGCTAATTCGAAGATCCGAAGCACCTGAAGAGCTTTTAGTTTTTATTAATCGACTGGATGGGTTTGGAACACTACTTGTAAATGACCTAGCCATACAGTCGATTTTAGAGAGACGTGGTATACGCAGTGACGTGATGTCAAATGAGCTTTTATCTAGATATCAAACCAATAGACCAGAAATGCTAGTGAAGGCGAACTTGGCCGATAGCATATATGATGCGATAACTAGGCTGAGAGAATTTGCCATTTTGCTGTCATCTGATACGGTAAAGCAGACTTCCGAGCGCCTAGATCTACATTTGATTCAGTCTATCAATGCACTGGACGAGTTTGATAAACTTGTCAATGTCGTCGGCTCAAGACTACGCGAGTGGTATGGATTACATTTTCCTGAATTGGACAACTTAGTTCAAAGTCTTAATGCGTACGCTATAATTGTTCGTGAAGCCGGTCAGCGGGAGAATATAACCCATCAAATTTTGGAAAGTGCTGGAATGCAAGAGAAAAAGATCGATATTATATTGGATGCAAAAAAACGGAGTAAGGGTGGAGACATAGTCGAAAATAACCTCCAGATTATTAAGAAGCTCGCCGATGAGGTTATTAGCCAATCTCGTTTACGTGATATTCTCGCGGAACATGTGGAAGCCTTAATGACAGATTTAGCCCCAAATACAAAGGAATTATTGACTGCAACTGTAGGCGCAAGGATGATCGCTAAAGCCGGAAGCTTTACTAAGTTTGCGCACTTACCTGCCAGCACCGTCCAAATTTTGGGAGCAGAGAAGGCGCTGTTCAGATCACTCAAGACCGGAGCGAGACCGCCGAAGCACGGCCTTTTGTTTCAACATCCCCTTATCCATTCTGCACCCAGATGGCAGCGTGGAAAGATTGCCAGAACTGTGGCTTCAAAAGTGTCAATTGTGGCAAGAATTGATCTTTATCGTCATGGTGAAAGGGACTATTCGATCCTCGAAAAAATGAATTCAAGAATAGCAGAAATTCAAGAGAAATATAAGAATCCACCGGTGAATGAGAATAATTTTGGAAAGTATCAGGAGATGGGTCATAGACCGTTTCGAGATCGTCGAACAGGTGGCCCCGGCAGCAGAATGGGAAGAAAGGATACTAGATCAAAAAGGAGAGACCGGCGGCCGCACGGGAGAAAGAGGAAAAAATTCTAGACATGATTCATTAATATACCTAGAGGCATGATCGGTTTATAGTTGATTTAAGATCTGATTTGTAAAATGCAGAGATTTGTTTATGAGTATTTGGATTAGAGTAGAAGGCCAAAAACAGCTGGCTACGCCAAACCTTGTTGCCGGTGAGAGCATATATGGGGAGAAGTTGGTGAAGCAAAGTCACCAAGAATATCGTGTGTGGGATCCTTTTAGAAGTAAGTTGGCCGCAGGCCTAAAGAATGGCCTAAGTGCAAATACAATTCGTCCCGGAACAACGATTCTCTACTTGGGTGCATCGACAGGGACGACAGTCAGTCATGTCTCAGATATAGTTGGAAATACCGGGTTAGTTTTTGCTGTTGAATTGGCGAGTAGGGTTGGTAGGGAACTCTTAGAAAACGTTGCAAGGAAGAGAAAGAATGTGGTTCCGATATTGGAAGATGCAAGGAGACCAAATTCATACTTTTCAATTTTTGGAAGGGTAGATGTTCTATACTGTGATATAGCACAGCAAGATCAGACTGAGATAGCTATTCAAAATAGTAAAAGCTTTCTCAAAGTTGGTGGTTCAATTTTTTTAATAGTGAAGACCAGAAGTATAGACGTTATAGCGAATCCTAAGTTAGTAATACGTGACCAAGTAAAGAAACTAGAAGAAAACGGGTTTTCTGTAGAACAAGTGATTAATCTCGAGCCTTTTGACAAGGATCATGCCATCATAAGGGCAACTTACGATCATGTGCAAAACTGATCTAGTTGATCCAGTGAAATCCCCGCAGACTCCTTTAGAATCAATTTAACTGGTCTCCAGGATTTTCTTACGAAAGCCGGTGCTTCACCAAATCTCAATACCCAGTCTTTTATGAAATTAATTGTAAGTTTATCTGAGGGATAGCCGCTACCAATGTTGCTATGAGTCTTTCTTATTTCATAAATTTCACTATCTCTTATAACCTTGGCAATAATCGATGCTGCAGAAACAACTGCATTTAGAGCATCCGCATGATGAAAGGAATATAGTTGATATACTCGACCACTGGTGATGTGCGTCTCTAACAACGATGTGTACCTTAATGGTTTTACGTCGCAGCAATCCACATACACATTGTCTGGTTGAATGTCGCTGATAACTGCTGCCATAGCCTCAGCCTCAAGTTTATTGAGTCCCTTTAGACGCACACTTTCGTCAATTTCGTTGGTACTTAACACGCACAGGCAGATATAGTCTGCTATTCCGACGATTTTGCTAAACAGCCGGCGGCGCGATGTTCTGGTCAGAGTCTTAGAATCCCTGAGATTCAAACTTCTGACTAAGCGTAGCTTTGATTCCTTTACACCGATTCCAGCTACAACTAAGGGGCCAATAACCGAGCCACGACCGGCTTCGTCAACGCCAGCAATCAGTTTGTCCCGCTTATTTATGTTCATATGGACGAATGATAAATTGAGGTAACTGGTGAAACATATATTTTACGTATTTATATCACAATAGTGGTATGATAGTTAGTGCATACCCTTGTTCCATGTGCAATCATCCAATTTCGTCTGACTACTGACACGATTATCAAAATACACCATGAGATCGAATGGTAATTCAAGAGAATAATCAAGAATTTGTACAAATACAAGAAGAACAAACAAAGCTGTTAGTTCCCGTGTCATCGCTAACGGATGCGGTTCCATCAAAAAGCCCGGCTTTTTTTAACAAGATGGCAAAGCTAAACCGAGATATTTCGATATTAGCATATAGGGCTTTTGCTATGGAGGTTAAAGAATCCAGAGACCGATCAAATATGATAGGTAATAACGGGTTTATGGAACTCTCAAATAATGAAGCAATCACGTTTGCGGACGCCCTAAGCGGGACCGGTGCAAGGGCACTTAGAGTTGCAGTCGAGGCACCGGAAATTGCAGAAATACACATAAACGACATTAATCGACTGGCAGTAGATAAGGCAAAGTTGTCTGCAGAGATCAATGGCGTTGAATATAAATGCTTTTTCAATTATAATGATGTTCACAAATTCTTAGCTGAACACAAAACGAAAGATGAAAGAAGGTTTGTGATTGCGGATTTAGATCCGTTCGGTAGTCCTACCCCCTATATCGACTCTTTATTACGATCAGTAAGGAACGGCGGTTTAATCTCAGTGACAGCGACAGATACTGCTGTGTTGTGTGGTGTATATCCAAAAGTATGCATCCGCAAGTACCTTGGAAGACCTATTAACAATGGTTTTTCGAATGAGACTGGAATACGGTTGCTTATATCTTTAATTTCGTTGATGGCTGCACGATTTGAATTTGTTATAACGCCAATTTTTGTTCATGCGAATTTTCATTATCTTCGGGTTTACCTTACGATTGAGAGAAGCAGTAGCAAGGCAAATAAAATGCATGAAAACTTAGGATTTATTCAGTATTGTTTCAGATGTGGGAATAGAAAAAATGTACCATTGAAACCTACCGCTTCTCAATTCGGCGTGGCAAAGGAGAAATGTGGCCTTTGTGGGGATGGCTTTTATGCAGTTGGAGGGCCCTTGTGGTGCTCCAAGCTATTTGACAAGCAATATGTGAAAAAAATGAACCATCTGAGATCAACTGCAGCAAACGTTGTTACTAGCGATACTCCAGACCTAAAGATTGACTACAACAATCAATTATTACATGATGAAAAATTTTTAGGAGTATCTCAGGAGCAACGAAAGAACCGTAGCATCGATCCTATACAGAAAAGTTTTGAAGTTGTGATCACAGAACTAGACTCTATTCCTTACTATTTTCGATCAGACGAGATTTCATCCTATTTGAAAAGAAATCCTTTGCCGCTCAACTTAATACTAGAGAAGCTTGCCTCGAACGGATTCAATGCATCTAGAACAAGCCTAAACCCTGGAGCTTTCAAATCGGATGCACCACTATCCGAGATAATTAGTATTCTAAAATAAAAGGTTTCAAGTTGGCGTTTTGAAATTAACTTTAATTTTATTCTCACATAAGAAGTACGACAGAGTTATGTCTTCTCCTATCTGCTGTTGTACTACCTATACCTTACCTCACGCTAAATTTATTATTTTAAAAGCCGTGAGATTCGACCATCATAAGGGATTTGTTTTTTCCTTTAAAAATAGTAGTACCGCTCGGCCATTCGCCTCGCTGTAACAACCCCTAAACCTAAACCCCGCGTTGCGAATCATGCCCCCTACAAAATTGGAAAGGATCTGTTGGGGCTTTACTATTAAGAGCATTCCATAAGGACTGGTTTGAATGTCAGCATGGTAACCTTCAATGAGGATTTTTCCTAACAGTTCTATTGGTCTCATAGCGTATTGAATCAATGTGAGTTAGTCGCTACTGATCTTTTCATTGTTGTAAAAAACCGCTTACTCTATCTGGATGCGCAATTAAGTCTAAATTAGTTTTCTTACCCATAAATTGGTATTAATCATCAGGGGTAAAATGCTTATATCACATTATGAGGGAAAATACCTCGTTGTGACAATTTTATTTTAATAGGTCGCGGCTTGGAACAAAGGGTGTTTAAATTCAAGTGACATGACTACAATATATTCCCCTATTCTAACTGTGGGCTAGTTCAATGTCCAATCGAAATTCTAGGAGATTGGATTACATTTAACTTTAGTCTTCACGTGATGATATTAATCACTGAAAATTTTATTGTGAAATAACGACGTACTGTGGACACAATTTAATATGGTTAACGGTGTTATGGGATAATCCTGTGTAACGAATCCTGGATGGCAGATTTGATTACGGGATAGGAATAAATCCTACCGCCTGATACAAAGCCATGAATCGAAGAAGTCTTGTCCAAACTTCAAGTAATTAACGTAAGCAAACAATTCCTAGATGTGAAAAATGGACATCATGTGTCAGCAATCGAAAATATAAGCCTCTCGATTGAAGAAGGCCAATTCGTTTGCTTTGTAGGTCCATCGGGTTGCGGGAAATCCACACTGTTGAACATATTAGCAGGGCTGGACAGGCCGACTAATGGACAGGTTGTACTGAACGGGCAAGTTGTTACAGAAACCGGTCCAGACAGAGTTATGGTATTTCAAGAAAACGCATTATTCCCTTGGCTCAAAGTTATTGATAACGTGGAGTTTGGGCTAAAAATGGCCGGAGTGGAGAAGAAAAGGAGATTGGAGATATCAATGCGGTATCTTGATCTAATGCAACTATCCAAATTTTCCAATCTATATACATATCAGCTATCTGGAGGTATGAAACAGAGAGTAGCGATTGCCAGAGCTCTCGTCACAGATCCTGAGGTCTTATTGATGGACGAACCCTTCGCGGCATTGGATTCACAAACAAGAGACCTTCTGTTAGTAGAATTACAGTTAATATGGGCAAAGACCAGAAAAACCATTGTATTTGTAACTCATAATATATTAGAATCCGTTTGCCTCGGTGACAAAGTAATTGTGTTTACCAGTAGGCCAGGTAAAATAAAGGCAGAGATCGCTGTTGACTATAGAAGGCCTAGATTGTCCGAAGACACCGAATTGCAGAGATATCAGAGAAGAATTCTCGAGGAGCTTAAATATGAGATAATCACCTCGCGGAAATCGGAAGACGAGACATCTTGACTTCGATTCGAATGGGGTCAACATGGATCTCGATATCATATAGACTCATTATTCGTAGAGCTAAATTTAGAGATTCTAAAGTGATCGAATGTTCCTTTATTATTTCTTCAGTTGTTCGAGAAGTCGTATGCCCGCGTTAAAATTGTTGGGTGATGTCAATAGAACTTCATCTGCTAGGCGACCGGCCTCCTTTATGAAATCGATTGGAGTGTCTTCGTAGCCAGCCCAATTCAAGCCTATGGTTTTTGCCGATGGTTCGTTCTTCTCACAAGGTATCATAATACATGCTATCACCTTTATTTTGTTCCGATGTGAAACGTCGACAATGCTTCTTAGCGTTTCCAATGAATCAATTGATTGCGTGATGAAAGAATTTGGTTTCGCATCTATTTTTCTCTGAATGAGAGAGGATCTGTCTATGTAATTTGGAATTGCCAAATCTAACTCAATGTGCTTATTATATCCCATGTTACGTAGCGCAAGCAAAGTTTCGCTGGGCCTGGCCACCGAGTATTTTGCGTTATTGCTAGAATCATCTCCCGCTACGAGCTGAATGCCCTTTATTCCCACTATCAAAGCATCAGCTACAAATTGGCATATAGATAAGAAGCTTCGATCTCGGATCCTTAGAGTACAGGTCACCGGAAGTGAGTCTAGCTTTCTATTCATGCTTAAATGACCTGCTGTTACAATACCAGAGACTCTAGGTATCCCCAATACGGAATCTGTGAGATGGATACCATCGACCAATCCGTCCAAAAGTTCGGCCCTCTTTAGGAAGCGATCCATCCTTTCTATAAGCAATGGTAGATTAAACAATCCATTCATCTTAATTTTTGGTGGATTTAATTCATATTTTAACTTCATAACTTAAGCTTATGGATTCATGATCTCTAGGCCGTATTATTAAATGCGACGCATTATCTAATTTCGACAGCATATTAGTGTGGTCGCTTAAACTAATGCCAAAACGGGGGGGGAATAGATAATGGTGATGACATTATCCCTGCCAATAAACACTCCATTTGCCTATCAGTAATCTTGGCCTAGTCTGTTTAATTCTTGGAAAAATATCTTATTTTAGAAAGAATTTCTCAAAATGAATTGCATATCCGGGATGAGGACGCAAGACATTTGTATTATGCTGCTTATAAATAGCCGCTACATTTCTTACTTTGTTGTCCACTCCAAACGAATTAATGCAGAGGTTAGGGGATATTCTAATACGTGATGCTATGCATGTGGAACCCAAAACAGTCAACATGACATATGCGTCGGTGTTGGTAATAATTCATTATCATAGTGCTACTCCGCATATTATTCTTACCAAGCGGAGCACTAGCGTTCGATTACATGGTGGCGAAATTTGTTTTCCCGGAGGGAGATATGACCCTGTTGAAGATAAAAATTTACTTGACACCGCAATTAGAGAAACGAATGAGGAATTAGGGCTAGTGTTAAATACAGCAGATATAAATGGGAGACTCCGACCGGTAAAAACCTTAACCTCTAATTTCATAATATATCCATTTGTAACAATTAAACTGACCGTTGCCAGGCCTAAGTCCCTATCAGCTGAGGTAGAAAAGGTAATAGATGTCCCACTCTATAGTGTACTGGATAGTATCACCCCGGATCTCCGCTTCTCTAACCTTTCTTCAAAGAGCCCTTTATACAAATTTAAATTTAAAGACGACATTGTATGGGGGGCTACATCTCGGATACTAAAACAGCTGCACGACTGTCTGTACAAAAAATCATGCAAAATAGACTTGTGAAAAGAAACTGGATACCTTATTATTTTAATGCCAGCCGACTGATATGATAACTCTAATTCGGATTCTAATCATTATCGATCAGAGATGGTTGACGAGTTCTCAGGATTAATTATCATGTAAAAATTTAAAGGATAGGAGATCGTAAGTTCACAAATGTTATGCAGATCATGCGGAAATGAGATGAATGCATTCGAATATTGTACGTCTTGCAATGAAGCAATACTATGGAAATGTAGTAGGTGTGAGAGGGAGAACGATAAGTCAATTCATTCTCGTTGCAAAACAGTTGCAGCAAATATTTCCAGTGTAGCTTTAGTTCTCCAAACCGCCATGACGGCAGCCTGTATATCTGGAGTGGCCGGGATGACAAATTTGTCTTAATACATATCAATAATATAAAGCAGATTCCATTATTTAGAATTAATTTGTCGTCGTTGTTCTAGATGAGCTTTGGCTGTATGCGCTGGCAGAGTTTTGTTTAAATTTCCTTGAGAGTTGCATCTAAAAGACGTTGACAGACTAAGCCGCGCTCAAAAGGCGGTACGCTTATGTAGCGTAAGCCGAGTGATGAGACTAATGCCGTTTGAGAGTCTTGAAGAATTCATATTAGCTCTTGAAAAAGCACACGAGCTTAGGCGAATACAAACAAAGGTTAGTACTGAATTAGAGATTGCAGAGATAATGCGCAGGTTGATGTATGACCGCGGGCATCATCAACCAGCTGTTCTCTTTGAGAATATTGAAGGATATTCAATACCAGTCTTGGGAAACGCCTTTGGATCGATGAGGAGGCTCCAGATTGCACTAGAAACTGAGGATTTTTCTGAGATAGGGAATCGCATTGTGGATCTTACAAAAATGAAGATGCCGGAAGGAGTACTAAATAAAATCAAGATGCTACCTAAATTATCAGAGATAGCAGATTATGGTCCCAGAACTGTGGAATCTGGTCCTGTTACCGATATTATCAGGAACGAAAAAGAATCATCATTAAACTCTTTGCCAATTCTAAGATCGTTCTCCGGAGACGCCGGGAAATTTATAACTTTTGGTTTGACGGTATCTAAACATCCAGAAAGTGAAGTACGAAATTTAGGTGTGTATAGGATTCAGATCCTTGACCAGAAAAAAGGGTTGATGCATTGGCAGATTCATAAACGTGGTGCTCAGCATTTAGAGATTTTTAAGGAACAGAAAAAGAAGATTGAAGTTGCGATCGTTATCGGGGCAGATCCAGCAACAATTTTTGCTGCGGTCGCGCCAGTTCCGGAGGGAATGGATAAATTCCTATTTGCGGGCATTACAAGAAAAAAAGGTACAAAACTAGTAAAATGTCGGACAGTAAACCTGGAAGTGCCTGCAAATGCAGATATTGTTCTGGAAGGATTTGTCGACCCCGATGAAACAAGAATGGAGGGGCCTTTTGGTGATCATACAGGCTATTATACACCTCCAGAGCCGTATCCGGTTTTTAATCTTACAGGGATTATGCAAAAGAGAAATCCCGTTTATTTGACAACAGTTGTCGGCAAACCCATCCTGGAAGATGCATATATAGGCAAGGTAATTGAGCGCTCGTTTTTGCCACTAATAAAGATGTTTCAGCCAGAAGTTATTGACTTTTCAATGCCACCTGCCGGATGGTTTCAAGGGCTTGGAATAGTGTCAATTAAAAAGCGATACCCTGGTCAGGCAAAGAAGGTCATGATGGGACTCTGGGGACTCGGACAACTGGCCCTGACCAAAATGTTTGTCGTAGTAGACTATGATATAGATGTGCAGAATATAGATGACGTTTTATGGGCATTGACGACTCGAGCGGATCCACGAAGGGATACAGTGATAATCGACTTTACACCGACGGATAGCCTGGATCCAGCCTCACCACTTTTGAATCTTGGATCAAAGCTAGGGATTGATGCGACTACCAAATGGAAAGAGGAAGGGTATAACAGAGAGGTGCAACAGTTGGCAAGGGTCGATCATAAGACAAAGGAATACGTCAACAGTAGATGGAAAGAATATGGATTTGAATAAAACAGAGTATAATCCTCAACATTCAAATATTATGGGACTAAATATGACAGTTTTGATTATTAGAAAGATGTAACATTATAGTTGTAAAGTGGATCGTATCGAAAGGTAAGTTCGCTACAAACTCTGTGGTTTGGCTTTCATACATATATTAATCTGTAGGATTTTCCCTAGGTTAAATAACATAATTGCTGTAAAATCGTGATTCAACGCGCTCAAATTTGAGTTCAAGTAGGTGGACTAGACTAGGGCGTCAAATTTGGTTTCGAGACTCGGGGCTGACACGGCTTTGCACGAATGATCTTTGTAGTGGCAATAAATTGAACCTTTGTGACCGGTCTCTTTCTAATTAAGCCTCTATAGTTTGAGAAGTAGTATGGATTGAAAAAGCCTTTTATATCGTCTACTTGGTGATCTCCAATATGTCAAGTGAGGTAAAGGGAAAAGTTCCAAAAATCGTTGCATTAGAAGTTATCGAAAAGAACGGTGTTAATGTCGAAAGATTAAAGGAGCTGATTACGAAAGGAGTTGGCGCTGAATTTACCACATACTATTACTACACAATACTGAGGATGCATTGTACTGGTTTAGAAGGCGAAGGAATAAAAGAGATCGTCGAAGACGCTCGTATCGAGGATAGGAATCACTTCGAAGCAATGGTGCCTAGACTATATGAATTGGGAGGTGGCCTTCCAAAAGATATTAGAAAATTTGCAGATCAGGCAGGCTGTCCAGACGCATATTTGCCAGATAATTGGGAAGATATAAATTCAATTCTCAAGGTTCTGCTAGAGGCGGAGCAGTGTGCTATCAGATCGTGGGGCGAAGTCTGCGACATGACTGCAGGAAAAGATCCAAGGACATATGATATTGCACAGAGGATTATGCAAGAGGAGGTCGAACATGAAGCATGGTTTATTGAGCTTCTGTCCAAGAGACCATCTGGCCACTATAGAAGGAAATTTGTAGGTCAATCTCCGCACACTGGCACTCAAGGAAGCCTGATCCATTTATAAACAAGGCCAAGCCTTAACGGATCCGGAATTCAAAAGACTATTTATCTTTTATTTTGTCATGATCGACTATTCTTCCGCTCAGTGAAGCGATTTATTACCGGGAATCACTTTGATTTGGTCATTAATCGATTCTATTAGTTAAGGAATTTGATATTGCAATCCAGCCTTAGACGTGATTGTTATTTGTAGACATTTGTTCAAAGCGGGGAAACAGAAGTTAGGTAATTCTTTATATGAGGATATTTGTATTACGGGTGAGTTAAAAATTGACTAAATGTATTGCCTTTCACTCCTATAAAGGTGGTACTGGCAAGACGACAATAGGGGCTAATTTTGCAGCATCCCTTACAAAGGAAGGCTATAAGGTTTCTTTAATTGATCTTGACGTTTATGCTCCTAGCCTTCAATCCTATTTTGACGTGGAACCAGAGAAATCGATTAATGATTATCTCTATTCAAACGCGGAAGTAGAGGATGTTATGGTCGATATGACATCTCTTGTGAATAATTCATTCTCAAATGTGACAGGTTCGCATAAACCCGGGTTAGAGCCAAAAGATCCTTCAAATTCAAAAACAGAAAAGGGCAGCCCTTATTCTGTACCTGATACCACTTCTAGTAGCGGAGTCGGATCGCAAAGATCAAACTCTGATTCATTCGAGAGGTCTAAGAAATCCGGAAAGCTATGGGTTGGGTTTTGTAGTACCCGAAAGGAAGATATTTTTAAACTGGAAGGAGGTGTAAATGAGAACATGAGGCGCCAATTCCTCAAGCGGTTTATCTTACTGCGGGAGCAGTTGATCTCCAGTTATGATTCTGATTACATAATCATAGATACTAGTCCCGGAATTAGATACTGGTCGATAAATGCCCTGGCTGTTGCTGATATATTATTCTTGACACTGAAAATGGGAGATCTCGATATTGAAGGTACTAAAAAAATAGTAGACGAGATTTACACTTCATTTACAAAATTCGGTACTAGGTCTTTTCTTCTCCTTAACAGGGTTTCCGGTTATTGTGTACCACATACCTTACCACAGTATATCGGTGGCTCTGAAACACATGCCACTGGGCAATTTTCAGATTCAGACGTTTTTTCGACTTTTGAATTCTTGCCGAAAGGCACTAGAGACAAAAGTATTCCCACTCGTAATGTAAAAACTGAGTCCGGTTCGGGAGGTCATTTAGGTTTAAATGCAAACATTTCGAGTCAGATGCCAGCGAGTCATACCGACCTATCTAAAATGCTTTCTGAGGAATTAAGAATGAATGTAATTTCCTCAGTCCCATGTTATTGTGATATCCAATTCGTCAGAAAGGAATTCCTGACGGCGTTACAGTTTCCCGAGCACCCATTTGCAATCAAGATACAGGAGCTTATTAATAACATGGAACGTTTAGCCCAGAGATAAGCAAGTACCTTGCTCCCCCCGCAATTACATTCAATCGCTCTTTTGTAGCTTGTCATTACTTAAATTGAATTTTTGGCTATGGTTACTATATTTTGGTAATGTTATTGAGGATTAGCAAGCTCTAGATTTATCCTTCTTATTAGATCGCTCATTTGGATTGGCTTTTTGAGGAAGCATGTTTCATCAGGCGATGAAAAAACTTCTCTCAAGGCATGATAGTTAATCTCATAAGCTGTAATAAAGCATACCTTTGGTCTAGGATCTATCTTATGTAGATGTTCAAACAATTCAAATCCGTCAATTTGTGGCATCCTTATGTCTATAATTAAGAGGTCGTAGTGTTCAGCCTTGAAATTTGAAATCGCGGTACTGGGATCTGTGTATTGGTCTACATCGAAACCCGCATCCTCTAAAGAAACCTTGAACGATGCGACTACATCCGGTTCGTCATCAACGACAAGAATTCTCCTTCTGATTCTGGCCAAAATAAATTAGCTCCCACCAACATAATATTCGTTTTTGTCAATCGATTCGATTGGGCACCCATATCTATAAGAACCGTAAAATATATGCCCCAGATTAAACAACTTTGTTCTATATCCAAGATTGCATGAGGTGTCTTTACTTCGAATCTTATACATCTGCCTTCATTATCTCTATGTGAATTTTAAGAATACACATATTTATGATTTATAGTAATTCACTAGTAAAGAATAAAAGGCTATATATATTACGAGCTCAGAAAGTCGATACAGATTGCAATTGGAAGACCAAATATTCTGCTAATTACTCATATCGACTTGTATATTTTTGTCTCTTCGAGGTCACAAAAATCAGGTGGGCATCAAATTTCCGACAGACTTATCTTGAAGACTATCTGATGAATAATTAAATTTTTATACGGCAGTCTTGCGTAGATCTTAACCTTAGCCCATGAAACATGAGAGACGTATAGGGGAAGCTATAATGATATTGTCAGGCATAGCGATTTCTATCGGCGCGAACGCAATTGGCGTAATACCTGTAGTGTATGGCGGGTTAGCAATAATAGGTCTAGGAGTGATATCCGTATTCTGGAGATAAATTATAGAGCTCTGAAGTACGTGAGGTTGTCTTCTTGTACGTGGGCATCATATTAAGAAGTAAAGGTGCGCCATTATATCCTTTGTTTTTATTTAAAACATTATTTCAAAGTGTTGCCCTACAAGATTACAAAGCTCAGTTTGAGATTGTGATGCAAGAGTTTGCAATTCTCCCTGCCTATCAGATAGCTCGGATTCGAGTAATCCGAGCTTCTTCTTTTTTTCGCTTATAGACATCTTATCCAATTCAATATCATCCTTAATCATAGTTATCTTCTGCAACATTGGAGAACCATCTCTCTGCTCCTTAAGAATGTGTTTTCTGGCATGTATAGCCTCGAGTCTGGAATTAAAACCCGGCAAAACCTCAAGGATCTGCTTTAGATAATAGCTCACTTTCTCAGAGTCCTTAAGATCTATCTTTCCTTTTGCGATCGAAGAGTAGAGCTCGTGAAGAATTGATAGGTACTGGAAGAATTCATTGGTTTGGTCATCATTATTCAGTTCTTCTGGCGTTTGGTATGCTGGGGTATGTGTTCGTCCATTGCTAGCACGCTCGTGCAACAACAGATCACCATGATAAAAAATTTTCCACGGCTCATTGGCCATAGTTTGAAGTTTTATAAATAAGTCTTTTTTTACAGGCAGACCATAAGAGTACTTAGTAATGGCTCTGTTGACGTGTCCGAATAAATCTGTTGTTTGTCGGCGAATTTCCTGCTCCTCATTTTCTAGCTTTCTAGACTCATTCTCAATTGCTAGTATCTCTTTATATTCTTCGGTAGATTCGAGATGACGAAGTTCATTCACATGAACATCAGTTTTATCCCGCAAAACCTTGATTTCTGAGCCAATATTGTCAGCAGCATTGCGAGCATTCTTGATCAAATTAACCTGCTCAGATAGAGAAGTCAACAAGGCTTCTGTGTTTGTGAGTGATCCCTTAAACTTTTGATACTCGGTTATCTTTGATTTGCATTTTCTGGACAAATTAGTAAAGGTGCTAGATTCACTCTGTAGTTTGGAGGCATATTTTTTTACAAATGCATTGAGAACTCTGCTATGAGAACCACTCAGAGCACCAAATCTATTGACTATTGAATCTAATCTGGCATCAAACTTCATGACGTCATCCAGCGTAGATATTGAGATGATTTCAGATGTTGATTCTTTTCTCAATGAAGAGACTATAGTTCTTCTGGAATTCTCAACAATTGATTCGAAGCGTGGCTCTTCAACTTTAATATTTTCCTTTTCAAGATCGTCTGCTATTTTTTCGGTATTTTTTAATAACTTTTCAACAGACAATTTTATTGGCATTAGCCCCTCTACCAAGTCCTTGACTTTGATTTCCCCCTGCGAACGTAAAAGAGCCACTGCATCTGGAATTGTAATCTCCCTGCTATTCTCGTTTATATTGGCTTGTGCGGTGAGAGAACTCTCCGAACTACCCGCATCACCAGTAACATTCATATCATCAGCATTTTTGAGTTTGTTACCATTAACTTCAGTGCTATAGGTTGGGATATCGATTTTAACCTTGCCTTTCTTCCTTAAAAAGTCAAAAAGCGGAACCAAGACAACTCTTCCTTATGGGTACAGCAACAAAACTGTTTCTAAATCTCGTACAGAAGGAACTTAACCGGCAAGGATATCTTGTCGTTCTAAAAAGTTTATATCTCTAGAGGGTGATAAAATAGGACCCAGTTGCGCGGAATTCACTGTGGTTGAGTAGTCTCCTGTTAGTACAGTCTATTTAAACCAGGCTGTATTATTAGTTCTAATTTGTCAGATATATATATATTTGGCGGGTCATGCTCATTTTTTAGGTTATTAACTACGGCTCAGATATTGAAGGCAGAACTTCATTGTCATAATATATATTCGAATTATAGAAACAATTCGGACAGGATCCCTTTTGATTGTGGCGTCAGTATTCAGGAACAACTTGAAAGCGTTTTAGCCCAGGGGATAAATGTGTTGTTCGTTACAAATCATAATACACTTGATGGTTACAGCCAAATGTTGGAATATCAACAGAATCACGGCAAGTTTAACGGAATTAGGGTTTATCCCGCACAAGAAGTTACTCTAAATAACCTAGGACATGTCTTAGCATACGGTATCAACAGGGAAATAAAAAGCGGAATGAGCCTTGAAGAAACATTGGATGAAATTAAATCACAAGGCGCAATCTCATGTGCAGCTCACCCCTTTGCAGTATCGAACGGTATACGCGACAGGGCCAGGATGTGCGATTTGATCGAGTCGTTTAACAGTAATAATGTTGATATTTTTTCCAACATCGTGGCCGAAAAATTTTCAAAGGACAATAATATTATATCGATATCTGGCAGCGATTCGCATGTCGCTTCCACTATAGGACGATGCATTAACATAATTGAATCTGATAATAATATCGATTCTGTTCTGGCTGGAATGCGCAAGGGCCGATTTAGAGATGCACGCGCCAAATATGCAACCAAAGAGGAGCTCTATGAACATGCTCGGTATGTTCTGGCTAGCTCAAAAGAATCCTTGCTTGATTACTCCCTAAATCACTATCCAAAGGCGTATAAGGCAGTTCGGTGGGCACTTAATTCTTTCCTTTCGGCACACCACGACAGATTTTGGCGATCAATAGCTTCATTCTCGCTATACTTAACTAAGCGAGCGTCTATGAAAGTGAACATGAAAGGACATGACCCGAATGTATTTGAAAATAGATCATGGAAAAAGTTAATTTCTATGAGTTTGGTTCCATAACGACTGGCCACTCATTCAGGCCCGGACCAACATCTTGGCCTTAAAAAAATCAATCTCCAAGCCAGCACATTATGTTTTTTTAATGTGATTGATCTGTGTTTTTGCCAAGCGATTGCTTCTTAATTTGCCTATCGCCTATCAGTAATTTTGTAACTACAAGCAAACCGAAGACTGGGAATATACCTATGAACAAGTAAGGGAAAACCGCCAACAGAATAGAGGGTTCAAATATTCCCATTTCTAAATTTACTCCTTATATATCTATACGGGTACGCATGGGCCAAATATAAAATATATATAATCGATTGCTACCCGCTACCCACTATCTGGTTCGAGATATATTAGAAAAGGGTAGAGTCAAACTGCTTACCAATAACTTACTTTTATCTTCTCAATTGCTCTTTCGTGCTCTGGGCCCAATCTTCTTGCAAATCTCTCCATTGCAGTTAAAGGAACTCCACCTAGGCTTCTTGCCAATCCGGCAAAAAATAGGTTCTTAACAGCATTCTGCCGTCCAATCTTACGCATAAACCTTTGAATTCCATATTTGAAGTTGTGCTGCCAGGTCTTATACATAACACCTAGTTTTCCTGGATCCATTGTATTACCTATATCAAAGAATTCGGACTTTTCGAGCAGTCCAATGGGTACGAATGTCAAAGGGGTGACTGTAAATTTTGAATCTGGCTGTTCAATCTCAAGATCGTGAATGAGACGTATAGTCTCCCAACTATCTTCCGCGGTTTCGTCGTTATCAAGACCCATAATAAGCGTGAAAGCAGGCACCCAATAATTATCATTAAACGTTTTAATTCCAGTCTTGACTACCCAATGCCATTCTTCTGGTCTGAACGGAGCTAGTTTTCTATCGGCATACTTGCCAATAAGCCTAATGCTTCCAGTTTCAAAACCGCACTGAATTCCGATATGATTATCCGGTCCAGCTCTAATGATTTTAGAAATATTTGGGATCAGTCTTTCATCGGCGATTGCCCCAGCTAAAGTACCATGTGTGGGATTTGTATGTTCTATGCCTGTGTCCATAATGCCCCTAAATAGGTCCTCCAATGCTTCTCTATTAGGCTGCATGTTCTTTGTAGTCCTTGGATTAAGTCCATAAACAAATATGTCATCGCTCTGAATCCAAGCACTCTTAATACCCCCGTATTTCATATTTATTTCAATTTCCTTTTGAACCTTCTCAACTGGATAATATCTAAGGGGTCTCAACGTTACGTCACAAAATTTACACCCTCTTCCGCAGCCTCTCATCACTTCAACCATACCGTGCATGCTTGGATTTACTATGGTAGGTATCTGGTCCATCTTCGGTTCGTCACCGTAATGAATGAATCTCCCATAATGTCTCGATTCATCACCTCTTGCAAATTCTTTGATCTCCACTTTAAATTCAGATTTCTTAAATGGGTTCGAATTCTCCAATTCACCGTTAATTACTGCATCAAAAAATCTGGCGCCTGGCCCATCTAGTTCAGGACCTATTCCACCCATATCACCTTCTACTATGCCGTATATACCATATTCTTCAATCTTCGCTGGATCATAATTATACTGCCAAGTTCCCGATGCGCCAGCAATCACTTTTGCCTTACTACCATTTTTCTCTTTGGCTGCTTTGATTCTCAAATGAAGCTCTCTGCAATAGAATTCGTCGTAAGACATGTGTTTTCTACCATATGTAAATGTCATAGTAACCGGACCCATGCCAAGTGGATCCATTTCATATGTTCCGACTACCTCAGTTTCCGGTCCTATGAACCTCTCAATATGCTCAGGGTGAGCAACTACGACATCTTCTGGTTTATACCCATCCCTAAGAAGAGCCGACTCCACCTTCCTTAATCCATATGGGGCATAAGCAGCAATTCCATTTTTATGCTCGATAGGATTACATATAAAATCGAAAAGCAACCTCGGGGTCACTTGCTGACCTAGTACTTTATACCAAAATGTTCTATGATCTCTATTTATATCTAAGGCTGGCGCACAGCCGAAAAATGAAGCTAGCGAAATTCCCCTATAGGGTGACATTAATGTTCTGTCTGCTGTTAGTACTATCTTTGGATACTTCATTATTAAAACTCTAGACGCTCTAACCATATGCTTTCATATTGGAAGGATATTAAGTTTTTCAATTTTGACTGAGGTCTTCGTATGTTCACAATTGGCTCTGGTGAATGTTCATATTATACCAGTTTGGGAACAACTACTTGATAGTATCAGGAGCGAAACCCAAAATAGGCTAGATAATTGAATAGGATACAAGTAGCAAGAGTGACTCGACACTCACTTTTTTGCACCCAGCGATCTGTTTTTCAACCTTAAGCGTGTTCCTCGACATTTTCTACATCTCAGAGCCGAAATCGGGTTTCTTCCGCCACATTTGAAGCATATTTTAAAGAATAGTCTCCGTTGTTGTGCTATCTGTTTTTTTGTAGGATCTGTAATTGGCATGATCTTAATCTGTGATCTTCACAGGAAGATTTTTACTTTTCTATGCCGTTCTTTAGATTAAACATATGGATATGAACTTAAGGCGTACAAGACTGAATGAAATTCGTAATGGCTGAATAGTAAACATGGAAATTGTGAATCTGATTAGAAATATCTCCGTTTTATTGGGTCAGAATTTTACTAATTATTCCTCGATCTGGAATCTATCTAGAAAGTCAGACAATTAATGATTCAAATCAAATGGGAACATAAGAACCCTGTCGTGGCGATATAATCGATGCCCTTGGTTGCTATGCTGGACATGTCTTTTTACTGGAAATTCTCAACAAATCGACTGAGCAGCACGCTGAACCTAACTTTGTAGATTTATTTGTTTGTTCTAAGTATTGATTGAATTATTTGTGCTACTTATTTCTATTTCTGAGTTTAGTTTCATTCATTTCGAAATTTAGAGAGGTAACAATTGGTCGCTGACTTTTGCTATCATAACTTTATCATAGACTTTATTTGCTTGGGCTAACAGCCTAATGTTGCTGTTGAGTTTAGAGTATGACTATTTTGTTGAATGTTTCCATGGAATTATATTGATTTTCAGATCGTGTTAATGTTGTTCTCGATTTTTCAAGACTGCATCCATATTTTATTAGTAATGCGTATTCCAACCAGTCAATCCAGCTTATCTCCAATACCGCGCTGAGGCTACGAATACTATCAACTAGCTTTTGTATCTTTTGAAGCAAAGTTTTCGTTTGTTGTGCCTACCGGCATAGAATAAAGCCTTCACTTTAGTGGTTATACTAACGTATCTGAAAAATTATATCAAATTATAAATATGGTACAAAAATATGGAAGAATCTAGCATATCTATTAATATCATAACAAACCTACGCCTTTCAGTGTCACTATTGGTAAGGTATATCTGTAAGCACGGACCCTCTTTGGTACACTGCTATGACTAAACAGAGTGCAGTTTGCACTATGTGTGGTAAAAGCATTACTGATAGCACAAAAGTTCTGACTAGGAATATAAGTGGAAAATTTGTTGAATTCGATTCTGTCGACTGCGCGGGTATTTACGAGCGCTTACATAGTGTCTATGGAAATTCCATTGAATTATAATACTATTCAGTGGACTCGTAGCGCATTATGCCGAATAATGGCTGACGTTATTCAAACAACATGTGTTCTGTAGCGAATCGCGATCTTATTAAAATGCATTTTACACTTCATCAAATGGAATATTTGAGGACCTGTAAGCTTTCAGGAAACAATACGACGATTTAAATCATATCAAGGATAGTCTGTCCTGTATCGCCAGCTAAATAATGCATCTGTATACTAATGAGAACCATAAATTGAAAGTCTTTTACCCAATGAAGTTAGCTAACGTGTAAGATTACCTTTCGCTGGGACCGTCATCTCTGAATGAGACCCCGGATTGGATCTAGCTATCGATAGTGATGCTGCTGTTGATCCGGTCTGAACCGGCATCTGGAAGAAAGGTAGCGTACCCCCGCCGCCAAAGGAGTACGGCATCTGTCCATTCCACTTATTAATTGCCTGCCATTGAAGATACTGAGGATCTTGTCTTAACTGTGATGTGATAATTTTGATTGCTTGTGATTCTCCTCCTGCCTTAGCTACATTTGCCTTGGCTAGCGCCTGAGCTTGAACTACTGTCTGATTTGCAACAACGGTTATGGCTTTCAGGTTATTCTGTTCAGTCAAATATTTCTGGAACGCTACTACTTTTGACTCTATCTGGTTAGCGAAGGCTTCTGAAAATTGAAAGTCAGTTATAAAAACTGTCTCAACGATTATGTCCCGTGCGGAGAGCGTATTTCTTATCGCCTCGGCAATGACTCCTTTCGCAATTTCGCGTTTTGTGATTAGCTCCTCAGCATCAAACTTTGCAACACTAGCTTTGACCGCTTCCTGAATTGTCGGTGCAATAATTCTATCAGCATAGTCCGAACCTAATTGTTGGTATATCGCATTCGCGTCACTCGGATTCAGATGATAATTAAGTGCTATAACTGTCTGCACCTGCTGTAGGTCATTAGATGCGGCCGAGGCTTCCGCTTGATATTTCAGAGTACGTACTTCTAACTGTATAACCTGTTCAGCAAATGGAACTATAAAATGAATGCCCTCTCCCAAAACCCTATTCTCGACCGCACCCAAATTAAGAATAACTCCTCTATGTCCTGCCTGCACTATGACTACAGATTCAGACAAGAATATGATCACAACAATTAATGTGGCTGCTGCCGCTATAATCTTAAATCTATTATGAGTTAACTGGTACAACCCTCTGGAGCCTGCGGAATTCGCATAACCGTAAGGTACTTCTCGAGTTGGAATATTCAGTCTCCTACGACGGTATACTGAGCGGAACACAACTGCACAAATAATCAATAGAACGATAGCAAATATCGCAATTGATGGATCTATAACTGCCAAGCTTGTAACAACAATATTAATATATTATGTTACGATTTAAACCCTTGTTTTTTATTCAATCATCAATCTTAAGTCCTGCTATATTGCATCACTGATTGCTGATCAAGTGGAAGTTCGACCATTAGAGGTTTCATCGTTCGAAGAGATAACCTACGGATCCCCATCTAGATGTAACATTACTACCTCATACGAACCTACGTCAGGAATACATTCGATAAATTTAGATGCATTAGATCGCAATTGTAACCTATGCAGAAGGGTATCATATTAACGCACAGATTTCAAAGCAACGTCCTTCGGACTAATCCGCTTGGCGATCCGTTTGAAAGAGACATAATTGTGTATTTACCACCCGGATATAAGCGAAGCAACTCGAAAGGCTATGTAACTGCATTTGGCTTGGCGGGATTTGGTGGTCTAGGAAGAACCTTCTTGAATATCGACCCTTTAAGTGAGAATCTAGAAGACAGGATGAACCGTCTTATTTCATCCAAGATATGCGGACCACTGGTGTTGGTTTTGGTAGATTGCTACACAAAATTTGGTGGAAACCAGTATATTAACTCAGAGGCGACGGGCAAATATGAAGACTATATCATTAGCGAGATAATCCCATTTATTGATAGCGAGTATAATGTCTCATCACGAGCAGTTTGGGGCAAATCCTCCGGCGGGTATGGATCGTTTGTACTTGCCACCCGAAATCCAACAGTATTTACGGGATTCGCTGATCACTCAGGTGATGCGGCATTCGAATATTGTTATCTTCCGGATTTTCCAAAAGCTCTAGATTCATTTAGAAAAAGCGGAGGTCCCAAATATTGGCTAGAAAACTTCTTGAAAAAACAAAATAAGCATCAGAAAGATGATGCGGCCGCGTTGAATATTCTGGCAATGGCAGCCCATTACTCGCCGAATCCTGAAGAAAAAGAACTAGGAATCGATCTCCCATTTGATCATCAGACCGGAGAAATATCAGAAAAGGTATGGGATCGTTGGCTGGCATGGGATCCTATAAGACTTGTTTATAAATACCAGACAAACCTGAGAAAACTAAAGCTCATCTACATTGATTGCGGAAAGAGGGACGAGTATAATTTGATTTGGGGCGCAAGGGTCCTGCATTCTAAATTACAACGACTGAAGATCAATCACTTATATGAAGAATTTGATGATGGCCACTCCAACATTAGCTACAGGTACGACGTCTCACTACCGAAAATTTACGATGTGCTGTCAAATTAGCTCTGCTATGGCTGAATAGGAAATCCTAGTGTAATATGGCATTTATAAATTAGCGAAAACAAAAACGGTAATAAGATGACTTTAGTTTAGCGTGTTACTGCAGAATGAATTATATCAGTGATAGTCATAGTGATACCAACCGTGATTTGACAGTCAATTTTACTAATGATGAAATAAATTTTCTAATAGCTCAGGAGGTTTGTAGACTAGCTACGGCTAACAATAATTTTCCTCACGTTACTCCTGTATCGTACATCTTTGTAAAAGGTAAACTGGCTTTTGCGACAGATTATGATACAAGAAAATACAAGAACATTGTAAAAAATAAGAATGTAGCTATTGTTATCGATACCTACGACTCCTCAACGATTAACAGAGCGGTTGTCATTGAGGGCGATGCTGAGATAGTAAAAAATGGCGTCGAATTTGAAGGATTATATGGCAAATTCTACAAGAAATTTGAATGGGTACGGCGTGAACCGTGGAATGAAGGAGAAGCGCCATTTGTTTTGGTAACACCTATGCGTAAGATGAGCTGGGGAATTTAGGACAAGCCCATATCTATGGAATCTTTGGTAATGCCGAGAACAAAGTTTAGCTCTAATACTGAGTAATAATATGTACTTTTTACTAATGTTCTAAAAGCACTGATTATCATCTTAACGTATGGATAGAACTTCGATGCGTAGATTCGCCAGACTTAGTTATCCATCTGACAGTACGAATGTCCGTACCCCTCCACCTTCAGCGTCTCACCGATCCATATCACTAAGAGGTTCCGATATTTCCAATATGAAAATTCCAATAATATTTCAGCAAAAATCTATTATATCATGCGAGAGCCAATTGAAAAGCAAAGAAGGATATCAAAAAAAAATAAAAGCGGAAGGTAACAACAGTTCCGCAAAACGTCAGAATATTATGATTGTGGACGACGAAGATGACATCAATCTTCTTTTTACAATGCTATTATGCGACGAGGGTTACAACGTTGAAGCATTTACCGATCCAGACATTGCTATTATGAAATTTGAAGATGGTTTCTATGATCTATTAATCGTCGATATACTGATGCCAAAAATGAATGGATTTGAACTCTACGAAAGGCTAAGACAATTTAATAATGAGGTGAAAGTATGCTTTTTAACGGCAGGGGAAATTAATTACGAACAATTCAAAAAAGCAGCGTCGTTTCCGGAGATAACGACCGAAGATTGTTTCATAAAAATTCCGATTGAAAATAATGTATTAATTAAAAAAGTAAAGAATATTCTTTCTATTGATCGGAATTGTCCGAATTGAATATAACTGATCCGCTTCTGAATGAGCAATAAATATCCCACATCACAGGTTCATTCTAATTGTGAATTCACTCTCTCAATCAGCTCGTTTGCTCCAACAGGCTTTTTTATGAAGCATCCGAGACTAATTCTCGGATATATCTCCCGGATAGCCTCCTGGTTCATTTCCCCGCCGGACAAAAAGCACACCTTAATGTTAGCGTCCAATTCTACCAATTTCTCGCACAGCTGAAATCCATTCATGACCGGCATATTGATATCAATTAACGCCAGATCATAATAATTAGGCTTAAAGGTCGAAAGCGCTTCTACAGAGCTAGCGTATGAAGCTATCTGGAACCTAGTAGGGTGGCCTTCGAATACTGATTTTAGTGTAAAAATAATATCTGGTTCGTCGTCAACAATAAGGATCCTCTTGAACGACTGATATCCAGAGCGTACATTTAAAAAGTCAGACTTAATGGCATTCTTTGCTTCGCCAGCAATATCACGACTCGAAATATCCCTTATTTCATCAAGTGATTTATCGAAGCCTTCTAAATTATAGTTCGAACTACTACCTACACGAGTGCTATGAGACCTTGAAATACAACCAATCAAATGCGCAGTTTGCTTCTCTGTAACGATTACCTTATTGACGTCGGTGGTCAGGCCTATAGGAAATATACTTGACGACAATTTGAAGGCATCAGCGATTATCATATACTTCCCTCTTCAGGTAAAAGGTACGGCATAAATGTAAACGGCAAGAATATTCAAAACAATTAGTGACCATAGATCCTATTCACAGTAGTCGTATATAATAATTAATATAGTTGGCAGCTTAGTAATCTAAAATTAACTAGGGCGAAGATCAAGATTGTGAACATCAAGATTCCATCCAAAGGATCTATAAGAAGGTTTGTGATAAAAATACGGTATTAGACTCCATGATAAATCCCTCAATCGCACGTGATAAACTCAGACTTGTTTCCCTCTTATCTACTTCTTGTTACTTTGAACCTGACATTTTTTCATTTGTCTTTGGTTCATTTCTTGCATCGGAACAAGTGTCTGTTCGACACTCGTCAACCTTTGATAGCAATTCATAGTCGAATTTCTTTCGTTTTCGTATTTTATTGGCTGTGCTACAGTGAAATTGATGACCAATGGCGTAGGCTCATAATAGCCCATCTTCGTGTAGTTTATTCAATATAGGAGCAAGTGATTTCATTGTTTCTTTTTCTCCCAAAATTATCCGATCTCTAATGATCAGAACTATTGAAAGCATGTTTCTATCTTCGCGTGCGGTATACACTAGACTGCCGACAATCCCCAAAATAGCACTATTTCGGGATAACCAAGTCCTCCAGATACCAGCGGTTCTGGTATTCCTATCCAAACTATCGACTACATCATTAATTGTAATTCCGCTCTGGTTATCGAGCAATTCGAGTTTTAGCATAGGAAGCATCATACTACCCCCCTGAACCTGTTTATGCTTCTTGTTCATCAACCTAAGGGCACTATCTTCATCCAATCCGCGGCCGAGCTCACTGTTGCTCGCGAGCTCATCTTTATTCTGATCTGTACTACTATAATCAGGAAAAAAATAACCTGCAAGACGCTTTGCTGAATCATAAATCTTGTAAAGGGCGTCTTCATACTCGAGACTCCATTCAAATCTGCTAGGGCGATTAAACAAAACATCCTTAATTACACTAATTCATATTTTAGCTTACTTAATATGGGACTTCAAAACATGCTAGCAATTTTCTGTTTTTGATGTTTTTCAAAGATGGCCATGAACTTTCTGCACATCCGTTGGGCTCTTTCGGAGGCATTGGTCCTGTATCGTCCGGTATTCTTGCAAAAACACTGGTGGGAAATTAGCTTTGACATTAGGTATCTATACGCCTTCATTTGTTTAATCGGTTTGCCAAGCATTCGAACGAGAATTTGATTTAGATCTATCACAAAAATAGATAGAGTATAGCTTATGAGGGTTTGTTCATAAGTGTGGCTTATGATAAAGTCAAGTGGCTTCCAACTGTCAAAAGAATCCCTGATGCGTTATGGAATGAGGCCAAGTTGTTGATATCTTTCAACAGAAAAACCAGATAATTCCATCTGACTTACAGCAGCAGTATCATTTAGGAAGGTATTATGGCATTGTATATATTTTTGGAATGTCTTAAGAACTGGATATCAATATCAATAGAAGATAATAGACGTTGCCAAAGGAGTATGGTTCAGGTTCGATGTGTCATAGAAGATTTCAGCAATGATCAATATAAGATATTTGAGATTATGGACTAGGCTTGCTAAAAAAGTGTATAATGCTAAAGTAGGAATTCAATGGAGATGGCAAATCACTTGATAGTATTAGTATGTGATAATGGCATCTCTAGGCAGAAATGATCGATCGGACCTAATCCTATAGACAGAGGTAAGTTAGCTAGGAACAAAACGTCATCATATATTAATAACTGATGGACAAGGTAATTCCATTATCTGTTGTTGTTATTGCTGCTCCGGCCAATGTGTATGATACGAGGATTGCCGCTATAGTCACACTAGTTAATATCATAGTCGACGTACAGTCACATAAAATGTTTAAACGAAACAAAACCGCTGTCTTGGTAAAGGATATGTTTCAAGAGATCGAAGTACGCAAACTTATAGAGGATATCTACCACACATTTGACATAGAGGAGAAACAATC
>Ga0164305_10000003_pt1 | contig 48853 bp, 35 predicted proteins | sample Whisoiple_237_MG_FD_110215 | JGI IMG/M metagenome (GOLD analysis project Ga0164305, IMG submission 110215) | Soil microbial communities amended with pyrogenic organic matter from upstate New York, USA - Whitman soil sample_237_MG | ecosystem: Environmental > Terrestrial > Soil > Agricultural...
GGCATCGGTCAGTCGATTTGAGATTTGAGATTGACTCCACAGATGAATCTGCGGGCTTTAAGTAAGTGTCTAATTTTTTTGGGTCTCCCGGACTGCTGCCGGGGGTTTGCGTCCCTCAGTAGATGTGATATTGTCTCTTTTATACTTTAGATGGACTCCACAGATGAATCTGGGGGCTTTTATCCGTCTTTGGATCGGTCGATTTGAGATTTGAGATTGACTCTACAGATGAATCTGCGGGCTTCAACTAATATCTAATGTTTTTGGCTCTCCCCGACTCCTGTCGGGGGCTGGCATCGGTCAGTCGATGTGAGATGTGAGATTGTCTGTTTTATACTTTAGATGTACTCCACAGATGAATCTGGGGGCTTTTATCCGTCTTTGGGTCAAGTTAAATTTAACTTTACTTGCCAAACTGGGGAACGAGGTAATGAACACCGTTGGCGAGAAAACCGAGAATTGATATTTATTTATACCTGTCGGCTCAGGTGATTTCTACCTGGCAGCATCATACCATTATAGTTAGTCTAAAATTTCAATTCCCTTGAGTGCTGCGATTTCTTCGGAAATGGCCGCTATCAGGAATATGCTGAAAACAGCGTGATTTCAAGCCTAGGACTTGGGCGTCGCGCGATCGTCTAACAGTGAAAGCTCCTAGCAAGATTCCTCGGCGGGTCAACAAAATGGTAGACTATTTGTGTCAGTACAAGACATGAAAACCTACCCCTGGACAGGGGGAAAGTCACGCCTAAAACATTGTCAGGAGATATCGCTACGCACACAACAGTGGAAACGTGGTGAGCCCGGGAACCTGAAAAATCAGGATATTAGGACTGCGAAGTCTTAAGAATCTCCGTCTGTTGAGAAAGCGGGGGTGTCAAATAATCGCCACGTATCAACCCGTCGAGGTTCAATCGCTAAAATAATTCAGATCAGCACGCTTGCCCAAAGGCGTCAGGAACCCTTATGCAAAACTCTGTGGCAAAACACTACTTATGGGCTTTAGGTGAAGGGATCAAAGGGTGTAAGCCAGGCGATCTGATCGCTGGTCGCTACTTGGTCAAGCGCGATCGACTTCTGGTCGATACTCAACCCGAACACTTGCCGGAACTGCCCGAAGACATTCCGAGTGTTGTCACTCCTTATCTGAGACTGTTTGCCTATCAGTTGCACGTACCTCAAGTATACGGCCTGGTATCCTCCAAGATGAGCAAGCTCTCGGGAGATATCTGGCTGCTGGAAAACGGGCCGATTTTGAAGGTGACGGAATCTTTAATGCCGGAATTGGCGGACTCCTGGAAAGGATCGGCAGCGATGCGCCAGCTCAATTGGCTGTGGCAAATGGCCCAGTTGTGGCAGCCGTGTATCGCTCAGGGCGTGGCTTCGACACTGCTGACTCCGGAACTGCTGCGGGTGGAAGGTCAATTGGTGCGGTTTCTGGAATTGCAGCCCGATCGCAAACCGCCTCATTTGTCCCAGTTGGGGAAATTGTGGCAGCAGTGGCTCGAAGATGCTCACCCGGCTATTGCCAATTTTTTGAGGCAACTTTGCCAGCAAATGGTTGCCGGTCAAGTGCGCCACGGCGAACAACTGATGGGCCAGTTGGATAAAGCTTTGGCAAAGTGCGGTCGATTTTACGATCGTCACGTTGAAATTGCCACGGGCACGGATGTAGGCAGATCCCGGGCTCACAACGAAGATGCTTGCTATCCGCCCAGCGGTACGCTGTTCGCAGGAAACCCGGGTGCGGAAGCTTGCGCGATCGTCTGCGACGGCATCGGCGGACAAGACGGCGGCGAAGTCGCTTCGGAAGAAGCAATTGGTGTGCTGCGCGACAAGTTGCAGCAAATGCCCCTACATCAAGCTAATTGGGACCCGTTGAGCCTAACTTCCAAGCTGGAACGGGCGGCTTGTGCTGCTAACGACAAGATAGCCAGTCGCAACGACAGCGAACACCGCCAAGGCCGCCAGCGGATGGGAACTACGCTAGTTATGGCTTTAGCCCACATTCACGAGCTTTACGTCGCCCACGTCGGAGACAGCCGGGCTTACTGGATTACCCGCACCGGCTGCTATCAAGTTACTCTCGATGATAATGTGGCTTGCCGCGAGGTGCGGTTGGGCTACTCTCTCTACCGGGATGCTTTGGAACAAGTGGCCGCCGGAGCTCTGATTCAAGCTTTGGGGATTACTTCGTCCAACACTTTGCACCCGACTGTGCAGCGTTTTCCGGTGGATGAAGACTGCGTTTTGCTGCTGTGTTCCGACGGTTTGAGTGATAAAGACCGGGTTGAGGAATGCTGGGAAGCGGAGATTTTGCCAATTCTCGACGGTAGCATTAATTTGGATAAGGCGCGAGATCGACTAATTGAGATTGCTAATACTAGAAACGGTCACGATAACGTCACTGTTGCTTTAATTCACTGTCAAGCACATTTGAGGGAAGACGGCAATACTTTTCCAGAACTGTCTGTCGCACCTTTAGATACGCCGATCGAACTAATTTCCGATAGCGAGGATATGCCAACGGATTTGACCGAGAGCACAAGCCTTGGCGAGGGGAATTCTCCAGGAAAAACGCAGTTGTTACAGCCGGAAAAAAGCAAAAGTTCATTTTCGCTGCTGCTGAAAATTTTATTTTTATTAGGCTTGGGGAGTGTATTTGCTTATTTTTTCATCCCTCCGGTGGGTCGCGCGATCGATACTGCCGGGGAGTCGATTTTCGGGAAACGCGGTTTAATTAATGCTAGAAGCACGCCGCAGAAAATAGTTGAATCTGTACCTTCTCCGGTCAAATCTTTAGAAACAGGCTCGTTTATAGAGATTAAAAGTTCTGCTGGTGGCGAATTGGGAAAAGAGGGCGAGAGCTTGGATTTGCGAGTCGCAATTGGTGAGTTGACTGTCAAAGGATTAGTCCCAGCCGGCAGCGTTTTGCAGGTGACAAACAAACAGCTTACGCCTCAAGGCAATTGGTTGGAATTGAAAGTTTGTTCGATTCCTGAAAGTGTGCGATCGAACTCTCCCAAACCCCAGTCAAATAAAAATTTTTCTACAGTTTCAAAACCCGCACAGAATCCATCTCCCGCTGTGGCAACTCCCACTCCCTCGCCTTCCCCGGCAGTTAAGCCAACAGTTCAAGTAGAAAGCGCCAAGCTGCAACCGGGGGAAATAGGATGGATTCAAGAACAAGATGCCATTTCTAAGGTAATGCCTAACCTAGTCTTAAACCCCACTCAACAGGGGAAATGCGTTGCTTCTGAGTCAAATCCCAATGCTAATTAAAATGTTAAGGGTCGCTCCGACCCAGGTAATTTGAGTAAGTTTAGGAAAATGGAAGATGCAGCGTGCTAAAAATAGAATAGTTTAAGGCCGACAGAGACTTCTATTGAAATCGGAGTCCAGCCAGGGTAAACGCATCTAGTTTGGGAAGAATAATCAGCGGCTGAAAGCCTTGCTCTACCGTTTGAATTTAATGAGATTCAGCCCAACGCATTCTCATAAATCAATGTTTATAGCAATCCTCGCATCATTTGCATAATTATTGTAGGGGCAATCCCACGCCCGGTGGCCCGATAGATAGGTGGTAGGCACTCTTAGCACTACCCCTACAAATTTATCTGAATCATTTAGGATTGCTATATTGAGCATATTGTCATATCTAAACCCCACTTTAAGGAGAACTAGGGGTTTCAAATATTCTCTGGTAACTAGATGCGTTTACCCTGGGAGTCCAGGAAGCAGAAGATTTATCCACTTCTTGATTCGAGATCGAACTATGACGAAAATCACAGACTATTTCCAGAGAGTTTATGCGGTAAATCTTCCTGAGAGGAAAGACCGACGCCAACTCATAGTCAAGGAATTAGAGGAAGCAGGAATGCCCCTCACGCCCCATAAGGTTGAGATATTTCCCGCAATCCGCCCCGACGAAGCTGGAGGTTTCCCAAACATTGGGGCGAGGGGATGCTTTTCCAGTCATGTAGGTATTCTTAAGCAGGCAAAAGACAAGGGGTTGAGCAATATTTTGATTGTAGAAGACGACCTAGAAATTTCAGCAAAGTTCAGAAGCGACCAAGCTGTTATCGTCGAACAACTGTGTCAGCAAGATTGGGATTTCGTCTACTTCGGACACGTCGAAGAGGTTGAACAAAAGTCTCCTGTCGCCCTTGTGCCCTTTTCTGAGGGGGTGATGACCACTCATTTTTACGCTGTAAATGGCAGGATTTTCGATCGCCTCCTGCGGTTTCTGGAAGAACTGCAACAGCGACCTCCGGGACATCCCGACGGCGGCCCGATGCACCTCGACGGAGCTTATTCTACTTTCCGAGCTCAAAATCCCGATGTTGTCACCTTGATTGCTTCTCCAAACCTGGGGTGGCAAAGGAGCTCCCGTAGTGACATCTATCCTAATCCGTGGTTTGACCGTTTACCTGGGTTTAGGCAATTAGCAGGTGCAGCCAGAACCAGCAAAACAAGGCTGAAGCGTTGGCTTTCTAGTTAATTGAATTCGAGTTTAAAATCGTTCGCTTATATTCAATCTGTTAGCACAATCGCCCGGAAAATAATTAATACCAAATCCGGGTTTATTACTCCCTTTATGAAGGAGGTGGTTGAAGCCTTTTGGCCTCAAACTATACAAATAAAGTCTGCCGGAGTTTACGCGAGACGACGTAGGCTCGGACAGACAAGCGAGATCGAGGGGATATTTAAGCCGGATTTGGTATCAGCATATTTGAGATGAGGCCTGATTGCTAACCTAATTTCTTAGATACCTCTGCAAGTTTAGTCACCATTTGTGATACGGCTTTGTCAACTGCCGCGCTCAAAAGTGAGTCTTCATTGCTGCTGCCCGAATTGCCGCTGATACCTCTGACAGAAATATTAGAATCGCTTTGATCTGCCTCTCCTACTGCTTTGGCAGTGGCAAGAATATCTCCGGAAGCTGTACCGATTAACCGCACATCTATTTGAACGGTAGCTTTGGTTTTTTGTGAACCGGCGCCGATTCCCATGAAACTGCCGCCGCCGGATTGTTTGTCGATATTAAACTTGGTAATGGTGCCGATGAGCACGGCGTCAACTCCTAATTGTTTGCCAATTTCGGCTGCTGTGCCGGCATCCATCGCACCGCTGCGATTTTGCTGTTTGAGCACTTGTTCGAGTTTGCTGCGATCGACTACTGTATAAGTGCCGTTGTTGACGAGTTCGTTGATTAGCAGTTCGCTGATGCCTTTGGCCGCGCCGACTCCCCTGTAGGAAGTGTAATAGCTGTTGGTGGTGCCGTAGTCGAAGTCCATGACAACGAGGCGCTTTTTGGCAGTAGCTTGGGCGAGTTGGGTTGTGGCTCCGGTGGTGGCTGGTGTGGCGATCGCGTTGACTGAAACGCCTGCTAGCATTAGGGTAGCGAGGGAAATGCTGGTTAAGCGAGATATGGTGGTTGTTTTCATAAAGCTTACCTCACAGTTGTTTTGTGCCAACTCTAGGATACTTTACGGAACAGCCCGATTTGACATACCCCGGCCTAAAGGCGAGGGGATTCTTGATTCGCAGGGATTCCAATGAATTTACCCTCGGCAAGCATCTTGACCGTATGCCCTACGGCTGCAAGTCCTCTAATTAGAACTACTTGAGCGGCTGCAACATCTCTGTCTGTTGTATAGCCACAGTTCGAGCATGAATGAGTACGCTCATCAAGCTGTTTTTTTCCTGTTTCTGCTAGACAATTGGGGCAAACCTGACTCGTTTTATGGGCGCTTACTTTTTGAAAATACACGCCATATTTCAAACAAGTTTGCTCTAGGATTGTGAAGAACTGACCCCAGCTTGCGTCTAAGCAGTGTTTCCCTAGCATCGCCCTAGAGTGCCCAATCAGGTTCAGATCCTCAACGAAAATCATTCCCACGTTTTGGCAGATTTGATGAGATAATTTACGATGCCAATCTTTCCGACTGTTAGCAACGTATTCATGCAGTTTGGCGACTTTCTTTTGAGCTTTACGCCAATTGTTAGAACCTAGTTTTTTACGACAGACACGTTGTTGCAGCAATTTAAGCTTGCGTTCTGCGTCTTTAAAAAATCTTTGGCGCTTGACTAAAAGACCGTTAGAAGTTGCTAGAAAATTAGTTAGTCCCACATCAATTCCGATACCTTCACCGTGGGGCATTAGAGTGGGTACTGAAACGTCCCATTGTAGGGTTAACATCACGTACCAACCGCTAACTCTACGGACTATCCTTGCTTGCTTAAGCGTTGCACCATCAGGGATAGTCCGTGATTGATGAAACTTAACTAAACCAATTTTAGGGAGCTTCACCGCTTGATTTTGGACTGGGTTAACCCCCAATTGCGGGAATACAAACGATCGCATTGTTCCTGCTTTCTTAAAGCGGGGGAAACCGTGTTTTTATTCCCACATACTCACAAACGCTTTTTCAAGCCTTTTGAGTGTTTGCTGGAGGACGTGTACGGCGACGGCAGCCAATGTGGGTATGTTTGCCCTAGCCGTAGTTAAACTTTTGCACTGGCTTCCATAAGTTGGTCGTTTTGTTTCGGCCCGAATGATGAACTCAGATCGGATAGAGCAAGCGTTAATTCGACAACTACGAGACTCAAACCAATGTTTACGCTCTGCCAATGCGTAGTTGTATACGCGACGGCATTGTTCTAGCCAATCTTCAAAGATTGCTATTTGTCCTGCCGTTGGTTTGAGTTTGAATTCGTAGACTAAATGAAACATTTGCTCTTTCCTCCTACCTGATTATATCAAAACCATGAGCGAACGTTGAAACGCTTTTTCAAGAAGTCTAATTAAAGCCGTCCTAAAAGGACTGGGCTTGCACCCAAATTTTCGGTCAGGGTTGGGGGTGAGGAGGTTGGAATTGGCGGGTTTTAGTGTTTTTTGACTTTCAACATGCTTAATTTTTGTTAATGAACCGCAGAGGACGCAGAGGACACAGACTAAAGGTGGCAAGAACCGCACAGCCATCCAAAATTCCTCTTACGCCCCAGATTCCATAAAACCCATCAACCAATTAGCCATCGTCGCCCTGCGAGTCTGTCGGGGCCCGAATTCCCCAATTTTGTAGCCTTTAAAGCCCAATTTTTCCTTCAGCAACTGCTTGTTTTCTGGAGGAGTCGATCGAGTCAATTTCACCGTCGCCGGCCTAGAATCGATAAAATCGGGCGGTTCCGGGTACTCTTGCCGCCACTCGGCTGCAACACCTGCACTGTTCCACTTGCCAGTCTCGGCATCCCAGCGGTAGCCCAGATACTGCCAAACTAATCGGTTGACTGCAGCATCGTCGATTTCTTCGTTGAGGATAGCCCAAATAGTTTCGTTATTCAGCGGTGGTAATTCAGACATGAGCGCGATCGAATCGGAAATAAAAAAAGTTTAACTCACATTAGGTAACATTATCAGGAACGGGCACGCGAGCCCGTTCCACAAAAAATCCTAGGAATTTGTTTGTGGAACGGGCTCGCGTGCCCGCCCAAAATGCCACACCCCAAAAAATTAATTATTCAAAATTCCGTCTTTCTCGGCCATAGACAGCATTAAGTCAATCACGCGGCTAGAATAACCCCACTCGTTGTCGTACCAGGAAACAACTTTGAAAAACTTAGAATTCAGTTCAATTCCCGCACCTGCATCGAAAATGCTCGATCGCGCGTCGCCCTGAAAATCCGTCGAAACCACCGCATCCTCAGTATATCCAAGAATGCCTTTGAGTTCGCCCTCCGAAGCTTTTTTCATCGCCTCGCAAATTTCTTTATAGCTAGTTTCCTTCGCCGTTTTGAAAGTAAGGTCAACTACAGACACGTCGGGAGTTGGCACGCGCAAAGCCATTCCCGTCAATTTTCCTTTCAATTCTGGCAACACCAAAGTCACAGCTTTTGCTGCACCGGTCGAAGATGGAATAATATTTTGAGCCGCACCGCGTCCTCCCCGCCAATCTTTTTGGCTGGGCCCGTCTACAGTTGGTTGAGTAGCTGTCATGGCGTGAACTGTCGTCATTAAACCTTCTTCCAATCCGAAGTTATCGTTGATAACTTTGGCAATTGGTGCTAAACAATTCGTCGTACAGCTAGCATTAGAAACAACCGTATCTTTTGCCGGGTCAAATTTGTGGTGGTTGACGCCTACTAGAAAAGTTGCAACTTTTTCCGGGTCTTTTGTCGGTGCTGAAAGTATTACTCGTTTTGCTCCCGCCGTCAAGTGTTTTGATGCGCCTTCAAAATCTGTAAACAATCCCGTAGATTCTACAACATAATCTGCGCCGGATTTACCCCACGGCAATTCGGCAGGATTTCTAATCGATGTGCAGGGGATAAAATTTCCGTCCACGACAATCCCGTCTGGTTTGCTGTTAACTTCGCCGTCGTAAATGCCGTGGGTGGAGTCGTATTTGAAAAGATAAGCCAGGTTTTCTGGCGAAACTAAGTCATTAATGCCGACAAATTCGATGTTGGGGTTTTTGATGCCGGCACGCATGACTAGCCGTCCGATGCGACCAAATCCGTTGATGCCGACTTTTAATGCAGCCATGTTTAAACTCCTATTGAAAATATCGTTAGTCGATCGGGCGTAAGCGTTGCCCTCGAAGAGGATCGCCTCTTGTGGCTTAGAATTTACCACGCTAACGGATTTTGGCAACTGATTCTTTTCTATCTCTTAAGAATTCAGAATTCTGCCCCGGCTGGGAAGGGCAATTAATCCTGAAACAACCGTTGACTAATGGCTAATGGCTGATTTTTGTCAAAGTGTAAAAGTGCTATAATAGACAGAAATTTTTTTCAAAATTGCCTTTTTTAAATCAGGCTAAAGTAATAATAAAAAACTTATCCAAAAGCCGAAACGGATTGGCATTATCACCAGTGGCGATAGTCGGAACCAAAGCCTAGGATTAAAGTCGCAGATACGCGCAAGGACACGGCAATGCCGTGTCCATACACATATGGCGTACAATCTATATGTAGCTCTACTTTTCCGAATGGGTATAATCACTAATTAATCATGACTAATGACTAATCACTAATAACTAATCACTAATGACTAATCACTACCCGACGCACCTAGTAATTAGCAATTCTACCGCATCAGAAATAAAACACGACCCACCAAATTTATTGAGCACAGGTCTAATGTTTTCTGCAACTGCAGAAACTTGAGCTGGTGAACAAAAAGCAAGCACATAAATGTTATCCAGCGCCGTCATTGATGAATCACGGGAAACGTGATCCCTAGTGCTTTTTCCAGCGACATCACGAATCACTGAATAACCGGGTACGCCAGCTTTGTCTAAACCGTCTAAAATCTTGCCTAGTTCTACTGAGTGGGCTATGATTTCTACTCTTTTGACTGACTCCATCATCTCACCTCCAAAACATATTGATTCCGTATAGATACAGGGGAATGCCTACAATGATATTAAATGGAAATGTCACTGCTAAGGCAGTTGAAATGTAAAGACTTGGATTCGCTTCGGGAACAGTTAGGCGCATGGCTGCTGGTACTGCTATATAAGAAGCACTCGCGCACAATACGGCAAACAGCAAAGTGTCTCCCTGCGGCATTCCGATTAATTTGGCTATTAGCAAAGCAATTACTGCGTTGACGATCGGAATTAGGATTGCAAAGCAGATCAGAAAAATTCCTGCTTCTTGCAAATCTTTAATTCTGCTAGCAGCAACCAGCCCCATGTCTAGCAAGAAAAAAGTCAGAACTCCGTAAAACAAGTCTTGAGTAAACGGACTCATAACTTCCCAACCGTGTTCTCCTGTCAGTACGCCCATAATTAGGCTGCCAATCAGCAGAAAAACTGAACTGTTTAGGAATGCTTCTTGCAACACTTCTGACCAAACTATTTCGCGTTTTCCTTCTTCGCCGCCGAATACACTCACGAGGATTAGCCCGACTATAATTGCTGGGGATTCCATTAATGCTAGCGCGGCTACCATGTAACCGTCAAAGTCGATCCCCTGGGCTGTGAGGAAGGAGGTTGCGGTAATAAATGTGACGGCGCTGATGGAACCGTAGGTGGCTGCGATCGCTGCGGCATTGTAAGAGTCGAGTTTGATCCTCAGTATGAAAAAAGTATAAATTGGTACTAGCATTGACATCAGCATCGCTGCCAAAATTGTCAGGGCAACTTGCTGGTCAATTCCGCTTTTGGATAGTTCGACGCCGCCTTTAAATCCGATCGCAAACAGCAGGTACAGCGAAAACAGTTTGGGGATGGGGGCTGGAATTTCTAAATCAGATTTGAGAAAAATTGCCAGCATTCCCATGAAGAAAGCTAATATGGGTGGATTTAAGATATTTGACGCGACTAAACTCAAATCCACGATCGTTCACTCCCATTTCTTGCGTTTTTAATATTACTTCCCCAGTAATTGTGGCACGAGAATGGATCAATAGAGCGATCGAACTTTGGACGCGAAAGCTCGATCGGGATAAATACCGCCAAATACGGCAAAGGCAGAAAGTGCACGCCTTACAACCAGTAAGGCGTGCACTTCGCACCCGCAGGTTAAGTATTTGTGTTTAACTAAGCCACTGCCAAATAAGACTCTAGGGCTTCGGAACCACCGATCAACTTGCCGTCGATAAATACTTGCGGCACAGTTGTAGCCCCAGTTACAGCCCGGAGCGATCGGGTTGTGATATCCCGGCCCAAGACGATTTCTTCATAATCCAAGCCCTTTTGACTCAGCATTGCCTTAGCCTTAGCGCAGAAGGGACAGCCCATTTTTGTAAACAGCGAAACTACCTTCGGCTTGGTTGCTGCGGAGTTAATGTAGTTGAGCATCGTCTCGGCATCGGACACTTTGAAAGGGTCGCCCGGTTCCTCTGGCTCAATAAACATTTTTTCAACCACGCCATCTTTTACCAGCATCGAATAACGCCAAGACCGCTTCCCAAAGCCTAAATCTGTTTTGTCTACCAGCATTCCCATGCCTTGAGTAAACTCGCCGTTACCGTCGGGAATTAACGTCACATTGTCTGCTTCTTGGTCTTTTGCCCACTCGTTCATCACAAAGGTGTCATTGACGGAAATGCAAACGATTTCATCTACGCCGTTTTCTTTGAAAACTTTCGCCAATTCGTTGTAACCAGGGAGGTGCGTTGACGAACAAGTGGGCGTAAAAGCCCCAGGCAGGGAGAAGACCACTACGGTTTTGCCTGCAAATATATCATCGGTGGTGACATCGACCCACTCGTTGTCTTTGCGAGTGCGAAAGGTGACTTTGGGTACTCTTTGACCTTCTTGGTTCGTCAGCATGATTTTAAATTTTTGGGTACTTGGGTTCAATTCCTTTGCTTATTATAGCGTACTCATAACGAGTATGACTTGTCAAGGGTAAACGGGTTTTTTTTAGTCAGTTGACGGTTGTCAGTTGTCAGTTGACGGTTGACTGTTGTCAGTTGACTGTGGTTAGCTTTCCAGCTTTCCAGTCAACAGTCAACAGCTAACAATGCCCCATGCCCTGCGCGGGCCCATGCCCTGTTTGCCCCATGCCCCATGCCCAACGCCCAATTACCAATCAAGTTTTCGGCCTAAATACTCCTCTAGCTGCTGATTGTAAGGTCGAAAATAATCCCTCAACCAATCGCGAACCGATTCATTGACAGGCTGGTAAGAACCGGGATTAGCATTTTGGTATTCAGACAATTGATATTCCGGCAAATCTAAGAATTCTAAAACTTGCTTGAGTGTTGTCGCCGCACATGCATAAAAATCTTCGCTTTTCAAAATTAACAACTGTTCTGGGGGAAAGAAAGTGCGCCATTTTTTGATAAATTCTATGTACCTACCGCGAGCTAAATAATTCCCCGGTTCTTCGCCGATGATGTATTCTGGATTTTGATTCAACCGTTCAACTTCATCGCTAATTGCTCGATCGAGCGATCGCGCTTCCCAATTCAAGCCACTCAAGCGGTAAAATTGAGAAATCGCCCGATCGACCGGATTCCGCAAAAGTACAATCTGTTTCGCCTCTGGAAACAGGCTGTAGAGACGTTCCGGTGCTTCCCTAGAGTCAAAATAGCTTGGACTTGCTTCGCCAGTTACAAATTGCTCTCCCGGAGGCATGGGCGGAAAATGAGCCAAATACCAATCAATCCCTCTGTCAAAGTGCCACGAAAAAAAATCCATCTCCTTTTTTATCGGAGTCAAAATTTGCGGGTGTTGAGCTAAATAAGTATACAGAGAAGTCGTCCCGCACCGCTGACAACCAATAATTATAAAGTTAGGAACTTTGACGGGTTTTAAGTTCCAATTTTGTGGAACAGGCATCTTGCCTGTATCTGCTTGTGGAACAGGCAAGATGCCTGTATCTGCTTGTGGAACAGGCATCTTGCCTGTATCTGCTTGTGGAACAGGCATCTTGCCTGTTCTCTTACTGAGAAGAGATGCAAAACTTTGTTTGTAACTGACAGTTCGATAAAAATCAATCGCCTCGGCAATTTTACCTTGCCTCGTCAAAGCTTCCCCCAAATTCAGATAAGGCCAAAAAGCCTCCGGTTTAGCTGCAACAACTTCGCGGCACAAGTTCTCAACTTCATCTAGCTTGTTTTGCCTAACAAAAACTTCCCACAAATTGTAATAAAACCACCAAGGAAGATCGGGATTTATTTTTATTGCTTGGAAAAATGCCACCGCCGCTTCCTCCCAATATTTTTGGTGGCTCAGAACAGCACCTAAATTGTAATAAGACCAGCAATCATCAGGTTTTTGGGCGACTGTTGCGCGAGATGAGGCTAATGCGCGATCCTCTTCGAGGGCAACGCTTACGCACTTTTCTTGCTGCTGCAACAACTCCTCTAATTCCCCTGACAGTCCTGCACAATTCGGCATATTTGTCAATAAAAAATTGTAAATAATAATTGCGCTTTTTGGGCGATCGTACTTGGCTAAATTCTCTCCTAACTGCAAATAAAACTCCCAATTTTCCGGTGTAATTTGCAATTGAGATTGTTCTAACAGTAAGTTTAAATCCGACTCAGTTTGTCCGAGAGCGTATCCCAACTTCTCGTAAATTCCCGGCAAATTCCCGGCAATTTCAATAGCTTTTAAATACGTAACAATAGCTTCATTCCACTGTTTTAGTTTAGTTAAAGCGTCGCCTAAATTGCAAAAAGACCAAGCAAAATCCGAGTTGAGTGCAATCTCGCAGCGGTAAGCAGCAGCAGCCTCTTCCCATCGCCGAAGTTTCAGCAAAGCATCGCCCAAATTGTGATATGACCAGGAAAAATCGGGATTTAACTCAACCGCTTTTTTGTAAGCAGCGACAGCTTCCTCCCATTTTTCAAGTTTCAGCAAAACATCCCCCAAACTGTGATAAGACCAAGAAAAATCTGGATTTAATTCAATAGCTTTTTTGTAAGCAGCAACAGCATTATCAAACTGACCGCTTTCTTGCAGGGAATTCGCCAAATTGTGGTAGTAGTCATTATCCATGCAAAACTCCTGCAATAGTCAGTAATTTTTCCAGGGAGTTCACCTCCAACCGCATATCTTTATGTAAAGCTTTTGTCGGAGTTCCGTCATCAACCAAATCGCCAAGTAAATAGTAATGTTCCAAATTGCATAAATTGCTAATCATCCAATAACAATGGGGAACGTAAATGGGAGAAAAAATCTCAATAACCTTAGTTCCCGGACTGCAAAAAACTAGATTTGTCAACCCCCCTCCGTGAGGTGCGACAACTACTTTAGCAGCAGCCAAACACGATGCTTGTTCCGCTACCGACATCGTTTCCAACTTGACACTGCGAAACCCAAGTTTTTCTAAGTATTTAATTACCTCTTCATCGTTGACGATTCGCCGATAAGATGCTTGTTGGCGGCTGATATAAATTCGCTCTGAATAGTCTGTATTTACTGCCTGTTGTTCATTTAAAAATGCCTGTTTGAGATATTCACACTTCCATTTTGAAACCGCCCCCGCTCCGTCATATGATATTGATGGAACTATTAATTGATCGGCGGTAATATGTAAATTGCAGCGACTTTCTAAAAGTTTATCTTGAGGAATTCCTAAAATCTCTAAAGTTTCTGCTTGATAGGAAGAATCCGAGGCATTGACAACAAACTTATCTATAGTTTCTATCAATCCGCTCCGCTGCAAAAGATCAAATCGCGTCATCACATCAAACATCCAATGAAAATAAGCAGCTCCCCCCCAACGAGCCGATAAAAAAGCCACATTTCCATCGACGTGTTCAGCGGGAGGCAATTTGTCGGAAGTGATTACCAATTCAGCACAACCCATTGAAATATCAGGAACAAGTTTATTGTCTGAAGTAATCACGGCGGTAGTCACAACATCTGCCCAAGCTCGTCCGTTTGGCAATACGGCAACAAAAGCTTTTCTGGAATGACTTTGATGTTCCCAAAATCTGCGGCTGCTGTCGATTGTTTTGGAATCAGATAAATTAATTTGACTCGCAGGATGGATGTCAATGCAGGTGAGGTGCGGATTTGATTCTGCTGCAACGGTCAAATCTTCTGTAAACCCACAGTATTTTTTGAGAATACTTAACGGTAATATTTGATTGCTGCATTTTGCCCGATCGCTCTCATCGGCTTCTCCTTGTTGTTCCAGAGCATAACCTATATTATCGTAAGCTTCAAACAAATCGGGTTGAATTTGCAGGGCTTGAACTAAATTAGCGATCGCAGGTTCCCACTGGTGTTTTGCCATTAAACTCAAACCCAATCCTTCGTAACACCAGCAGGATTTTGGATCGAGATTGATGCCTTTTTCATAAACGGCGATCGCCCTTTCCAATTCCCCTTGATTCCGCAGTGCATCGCCCAACTTTTTGTACAGCCAACTATGCTCCGGTTCTAGAGCAATAGCACGACCAAAAGCAACTGCTGCTTCAGGCCAATTTTCTTGTGATTCCAGAACTTCTCCCAAACTATTGTACAGCCAACAATCATCGGGATTTAATTCAATAGCTTTGCGGTAAGCCGCCGCCGCGTCTTCCCAGTTTTCCAGTGCAACCAAAGCCTTACCTAATCTCTCGTAAGACCAACAAAAATCGGGATTTAGTTCAACTAACTTGCGGTAAGCAACAGCAGCTTCCTCCCACTCAGAAAGCTCCATCAGCACATCGCCTAAATTGTTGTAAGTCCAACAAAAATCGGGATTTAACTCAATAGCTTTGCGGTAAGCAGCAGCGGCTTCCCCCTGTTCCTCCATTGCCTGCAAAGTTTCCCCCAAAAAGTGGTAAGCCCAACTAAAATTAGGGTTGAGTGCGATCGCCCCTTGGTAAGCGGCCCGAGCTTCGTCCAACTGTTTTTTCTCTTGTAGAGTTTTACCCAACTTGTGGTAAGTTAAGTAGTTGCCCGACTTAATTTTAATAGCTGTTTGATAGCGGGCGGTCGCCTCATCCAAATAACCGGCATTTGCCGCAATATCCCCCAACTTTTCCCAACCCAGAGACAACAGAGTTTGCTCTTCGCCCAAACTTTGATTGCCGATTTTTTTAACAATCAGTTGATAGCCTTTGTGTACTACTTCTAACTGACTGCCAAACATCTCCAAAAAAACATCTATCCCAATTTTAGTATCTTGCTCCGGGCTGTCGGGAAAAGTGAACTCGTAATCGTCAAAAATCATCAATCCCCCAACTTTCACCAACCTCCAAGATAAAATCGCATCTTGTAGAGCACTGGTGGGTTTATGACAGCCGTCAATGTAAGCAACATCGTAATATTCTGTCGCCAAATTAATTAACAAATCTTGAGAGTAACCTTCTAATTCAATTACCCGATCTGCTACTCCAGTTTTAACAATATTGCCCTTAAAATGTTGTTGAAAATACAAATCAACACAAGTAATCTTTGCCGTCGGATTAGTTAAAATATTATCCAGCAGCCAGCAAGCCGACATTCCCTGAAAACTGCCGATTTCCACAACTTGAAAATCCGCAATTCCGGTAAATTCCTGCAAATGCCGTTGCCAAATAGGAATATTGTGGGTAAACCAATCTTGGGTAAATTGATAATCTTTTGCCGCACACTCAGGCCAACCCCTCAATTCGCTCGCTTTTTGGTGGCAAATAATTGCTTCTTCTAATTCCCCTAATTGCGGTAAAATATTTCCTAAATCGTTGTAAGGCTTAGAATTGGTCGGCTCGATCGCGATTTGGTGGCGGTAAGCGGCAATTTGTGCGTATAACTCCTGTTGTTTGGCCCGAACATCATCCAGTTGGGCGACAACTTCCGCAGCATTGGGTTCAATTTGCACTGCCATGCTATAAAATACGATCGCACCTTCCAACTGCTTCTGTTTCGCTAAACTATTGCCTAAATTTATATAAAACTCCGCTCCATCTAACTCAATTTCCAGCAATTTGTGGTAAATTTTCCCGCTGGCAAGTACCTCGATAGCTTGACAATAAGTTTCGATTGTGCTGTCTAAGCCGGATTCGCTGCGCTTCCGCAAAACATATCCCAACCTCTGATTAATTCCCGTCAAATTCGGCTCAATCTGAACCGCGTGCAGGTAAGCGCTAACAGCTTCATCCCATGATTGTTCGCAGGTTAAGGCAATTCCCAAATTGACATAAAACCAAGGAATATTTGGATTTATTGCAATAGCTTTGCGGTAGCAAATAATAGCTTCCTGCCACAGTTGTTTTTGAGCCAAAGCGTCCCCTAAGCAATTGTATGCCCAGTAGGAATTATCATTAATTTCTAGAGTCTGACGGTAACATTTAATCGCTGCATCAAAGTCGCGTTTTTGCGCGAAAACATTACCTAAACCCACGTAAGCACGAGCGTAGCTGGGATTGAGTTCGAGGCTTTTGTTGTAACAGGCGATCGCCCGATTTAATTCTCCTCGCTCCGCCCAACTTTTACCCAAACTATGGTAAGATTCAAACGAATTTGGATTGATGGCAATGGCTTGTCGGTAATTGGCGATCGCCTCATCCCACCGCTTCTGGCCAACCAGCATTTCCCCCAAATTGTGATAAGCTGTTGCCAGTTGCGGGTTTAACTTAATGGCCCGCGAATAACACTCCATAGCGCGATCGAACTTTTCCAATTCAACCAAACTATTTCCCAGAGTGACGTGCTCCTCAGCATTTGCCCAATTCGGCTCAATATTAAAAGCTTGATACCAACAGTCTGCCGCCTCTTCTCGCTTCTCTAACTGCGTCCAAACTCTCGCCAACTGCCGATAAGCAGCAGCAAAATTCGGTGCTAGCGAAATCGCTTTTTCACAATTGGCGATCGCCTTTTCCCACTGTTTACCCTGAGAATACAAAATGCCGAGATTAGCATAAACTTCCGGCAAATTTGGATTGCGATCGATCGCCCTTTCATACCACTGCTTAGCTTGCTCGATTTCACCTCGAACCTGCATCACCTTTCCCAGCGTCTGGCAAGCTGCCGCCAAATTCGGTTCAATTTTCAACGCTGACTCGCAAGCAGCAACTGCCTCATTCAACTTTCCTTCGGCTAAATAAACTTCTGCTTGCCGACTCAAATCAACCGCTGCCTTTTCCATCTTCTCAATCGAGGGCATAATTAAACTTGCTCCAGACACCAACTAACTCAAACCCACCACCTCAACCATCCTTTTCAGCGAACTCAAGTTCACTAAAATATCCTCAGTCAGCGAATTCTGATACATCAACTGTCTAATAGGATAGCATTCAAAAGCCTCGCCAGTTAAAAAGTAATGTTCCAACTGCAAATATTGACTGATTCCCCAGTAATAATGGCTGATATAGTGAGGCGACACCAACTCAATTACTTTAGTTCCCTGGCGACAAAAAATCGTATTTGTCAAGCCGCTGCCGTGGGCGGCAACTATTACCTCAGCGTGGTAAAAATGAGCAATTTGCTCTGCCAAAGACAGGGACTCAGGTAAAATAGAAACAAAGCCAAAGTTCTCCAAAACCTCAACCACATCTTCCTCGTTCAAAACTCGTCGGTATCTTGCTTTGCTGCGGCTGATATAAATCCGTTTGGGATAGCTCGAACTAGGTATAATTCCCTTGAGAAACTCCCGCCTCAAAAAATCCATCGCCCACCCAGAAGGCCAGCCCAAATATCCCGCAAAAGACGGCACAATTAACTCGGTTGCTTGAATGTGAGGCAAGCGATCGCTCTCCAAGACTTTCTCTTCGGGAATGCCCATAATTCTTAGACTTTCCCGCTGAAATTGGTGCTGACAACTATTCACCAAAAACCAATCAATCTCCGCCAAATCCCTACCGCTGAGCCGCAGCAATTCTATCCTCGGCAAAACGTCAACCATCCAGTGAAAATAGACGTTTCCCGACAAACCAGAAAGCACCGCCACGCTGCCGTCAATTTGCTTTAAAGCTGGAAAGGATTCTAACTGAAAAACGCTGTGTTTTCTAACATCATGCTTTTCGCATCCCGGCAAAAACCCCGGATAATCTCTCGACACATCAGCCAACAAATAGTTGTCAGGAGTCATTACAGCGATCGCCTTGCAAATCAGCCAATAATTTTCCTGCGGCACAATCCAAACTCGCCCCTTGGGAATGGCCGCCACAAAAGTCTTGGGCGACTGAACAGGTATCGGTTGCGAGTTGGACAAACGGCAAACTCCCCAACCCAAATGCACCGGATCGAACCACTTAGAAAGTCGCTGCAAACACAGCCCGCAAGTTAACCCGGCACAATCGGAATTTGCCAATTTGGAATTGGATCTCGCAAATTGGGAATTCGGAATATTTTCTGCACTTGCTTCTGGTGCAGGTTGCCAAAATATTTCCACATAATTGTCAGCATCCAATTTAGCATTAACCAGCCAATCCCAACTCGATAAATAAATACCGTTAGGAGGTTTGATAGAAGTGCTATCTGGCCAGATAAAACTCTGTTTTTTCCACTCTTTCTGCTCTCCATACCCGTGCAATTGCAACTCTAAAACTTTTTGATAATAATCGATAGCCCGTTCCCAGCGGCCCTGTTTTTCCAGCAGTTTTGCCAACTCAAAATAAACCTGCGGTAAAGCAGGTTGAATCGTCAAAGCCATGCGGTAAACTGCAATTGCTCCGCCCCAGCGCTGTTGCTGGGCTAAGGAATTTCCCAGCCGCCAGTAAATCTCTGCATTCTGTGGCTGAATTTGCAAAGCTTTTTGATAATAAGCGGCGGCCGATTCGTGTCCGCCGTACTCTGTTAAAGCATTTCCCAAATGCAAGTAAATTTCGGCTAAATTATCGCAGATTTCAGCAATTGGTAATTGGGCATTTGGCATTTGGCATTGGGCATTGGGAATAGTTGCTTTTTCTTCCTTCTTCCTGACATCCGTTACATCCGTTACATCCGCTACAAAATCCGTTGCCGAACTTCCTTCTTCCTTCTTCCTTCCAGTTAGTGCTGTGAGAAATCGATCGCACGCAGCGATCGCCCTTGACAATTCATCATCTTCTACCGCCGTAACTCTGCGCCTCTCTCCTAAGCGGCAGTAAGCTTCAACAAAATCAGGCTTCAGAGCTATTGCCCGCTCAAAATAAGGCATGGCTTCAGCAATTTTGCCCAAAACCATCAAAGAAAAGCCGGCGTCTGTATAGCCTGAAATATAGTCGGAATTGATCTCGATCGCGCGATCGAAACAAGCAACTGCCGCCGAATGTTCCCCCTGTATTTGCCACGCTTTCCCCAGATTGTAGTGAGCCAAAACCATGTCCGGCTCCAACTCAATAGCTGTGAGGTAAGATGCGATCGCCCGATCAGGACTTGCGTCCAGCAAGGCTTGACCCAAATTATTGTGCAGCGTCGCCCAATCCGGCTTAATCTCGATCACCCGCTGGTAAACTTCGAGCGCCTCAGCAGCCCGATCTTCCTTTAGCAAAATCACACCCAGATTGCTGTAAGCTTCCACGTAATCCGGCTTCAAAGCGATCACCTGTCGGTAGGTATCCATTGCCGCTTCGAGCTGACTATTTTCATCTAAAACCACAGCCAGATTGTATAAAGCATCGAGATAATCCGGTTTTTGGGCGATCGCCTTTCGGTAACAGTCGATCGCCCCCAACAAATTACCCTGCTTGTGAAAAACATTTCCCAAGTTATAATGAACTGCCGCCCAATCTGGTTTCAAATCCAGAGCTTGTCGGTAGTGAAAAACCGCCTCATCCAGCCACGCATAGTCGCTGTAAAGTTGACCCAAATAAGCATGAGCCAGAAAAAACTGGGGCGAAATCTCCAAAGCTTGCACAAAAGCGTCTCTTGCCGCCGTCGGATCGCCTTGAGCTTCGAGAATTTCGCCTAAAGTCGTGTAAGCCGAGGGCGACAACGGTTGAAGTTCGATCACCTTGTTGCAAAACTTGATCGCCTCAGTTAACTTCCCCCGGTTCAAATAAATTTGGGCTTGCCGGATATATTCTTCAGTGCTCATTGCTAGCCAGCAGTTGCGGTTTCTTTACCGCTTCAGTAAAACCTAGAAATTCTAATTTAAAAACTTTGTATTTATATTTTGCCCGATCGGGCGATCGATTAATTTTATCAATAACTGTCGATCGATTTTTTGAACTGCCCCTGCTTTAGTTCCTGCATTGAATATTTCAACCTCACCCCGCTTGTAGCAGAGTGAGGTTGAAATCCTTTAAAACTACCGGCTTTGTGAGAACAGCCCCGAATCTTATTCGGTTCCGCCCCACAACAGCCAGTTGTTTTAGAACAACTCGAAGCTGTTCGAGGTAATTGTCAGGTTAGGCTGCAACTGAGCAACAGTTAGCACTCCGTTGCTGCCGTTGAAGTACAACGCACCGTTTGTCGGGTCGTAGACTAACTTGTTCGTCGTGGCTGTTCCTGGGGTGGCTGCGTTGAAATTAGAAACGACGACAAACTCGCTTGCCTCGAAGCTGGTACCCAAACCAGAGAACACACCACCCGATTTCAAGCGGATCTTATCTTCGCCTGGGGTAAAGTCAGTGATCGTGTCTACGCCATAATCGCCACCGCTGGAGAAGAAGTAGAACGTATCGCTACCAGCACCGCCCGTCAGGACATCGCTGCCTCTGTCGCCAGAGATAAAGTCATTGCCAGCGCCACCATTGACCGTATCGTTGTCTTTACCGCCGAACAGGCTGTCGTTGCCGTCCCCGCCGCCGACAACATCGTTGCCTTGGCCGCCAAAGACTGTATCGCTGCCCGATCCGCCGAGTACGGTGTCGTTGCCTCTGTCGCCAGAAATCAAGTCATTGCCATCACCGCCGTCTACGAGGTCATCCCCTTTACCAGCAAAGATGAAGTCATCGCCTGTGCCGCCAGCGACCACATCGGCGCCGCTGCCTGAAAAGACAGTATCGTTGCCATCACCGGCGCCGATACTGTCATTCCCGCCTCCGGTAATAATCAGCTCGTTGCCACTGCCACCAGCGACGACATCATTGCCCCCAAAAGTCAGGATAATATCGTTGCCGGGGCTGCCGCTCAACCTGTTGTCACCGGTGGTGCCGATAACGGTAAAGCCACCGCCACCACCACCACCTGGTAGTGAACTTGCTGGTTGTGTTGGATTAGTTACCTGTGTCATTTACACTCCTCCTAAAAGATCAATCATTTTTCTACAATACACTTTTCCCTCCAAAGGGATTCAATAAATGAAACCGGACATCGGTTGAGACCCTAATTGACCCGGCTGCTATAAGCTGTCATGTAATTTAAATTGTCAGCAGCGAGCCTCGGAGCGCGAGTTGAATCCTGTATTCGTTGAGCAGCAAATCTCGGTTGTTTCCTGCTTTTGACTCTCGACTCCACCACTGCCTCCTCTAACACGAAAATATTCCAGTTAAACGTTTGCGAGTTTACCATAATGACCGTCGGTGTGGCTAGTCATTATTAAAACAATAGCCGGAAGATACACAGAGACCATTTTTAATGGGAGTATGCTCTCAAGATTGAGAAGTTGCACCGGGCCCTTGGCACTGTCGATCGCCGGAGAGTTTGATCGCCCGCAATCGGGCTGGAACTGAGCTGCGATTTTTTTTAAGTACACTGTAGTTGACCAGACTTTTGATTTTCGCCAATAGTTCCCCAGAGATCAAATTTTTTTAACTGGCTTTCACAGCAAGCCCGCGCACGCTGGAGGCCCTATTTAATTGCAAGTGCGTCCCAACACAGTCCCGGACGGGCTTTTGAGCCTCATCACCTGGATGTTTCCAGCCAAATCCCTCACGCTCAATGCAGGATTTTGGCTAAAAAACCCTGTTTTTCAACCACAATCCGTCATTTCAACCATGAGCCACATCCACCCGGACAATCAGACAATGCAGCGATCGTCTTTTGGTGAAGTTGGGATGAAGGGTGGGCCGGTAGATTTGTGACGGTACTGTCACTAGATTTTAGATTTTAGATTTTAAATTTAGTCCACAGATGAATAGCAGTTATGGGTTGGCACAATTGTAGTTATGGATAATTTACCTGTTCATAATGCTGAAGCCGTCAATTTTTTGATGGTATTTATAATTTTTTGATGGTATCTATCGGATCCCAAGTAAAATTCTTACCTCGATACTCGCCGGATTTATCTCCCATCTACTTGTACTGGGCAAAAATCCCAGCGATTTTCCGTTCTGAAGCATATCCACCTTCAAATCTTCTTGATGAAGCGATTACTAAAGCTATTAATGCTGTTAATGATGAAAATGCTTGACCATCCTTTCATCACTCTGTTCTCTTTTGAAAACCAATTAAATAGTTAATTTTTGTGGTACATGCGATCGCTAATACCTGTGAGTGAAAATATTAAGTTTTTAGCATTTTTTTACTAATTCTTGTTAAATTCTATCTGATAATTAACGATTAGCAAATTTCCCGAAATTTGGTTCGGCCTTGATTCAGATAAAATCTGTACTATTTATTCCTAGCGGTGTGCTGTAAGTTGCGGTGGTGACGCGTTGGAATTGCTCTGGCTGTCGTACTTGTAGATGTGAGCGTCACTCTCGAAAATATAAATGATGGAAGTAGCTGCATAGTAGGTCAGCGCTAGCAGCGACAATAGATTAAGAACTCTATAAATTGGTTTCTCAGATACTTCGTTCATTTTGACTCCTACTTTTTATGCAAATAACGAATTTGGATACCGTGACGGCAGTTTTTTTTAGAAGTTCCCAAACATCTCGCACCTCTAAAAATTTAGCTGGCTCCCGTTATACACTCCTGATGCCCGATCGCCAAAAATAAGTCGTACTTGAGATTTGAAACAGTTTTTGTTGCCTATTTTATATTGCAGTCTCTCCCTTGAATTGTCTATCTAACTGCGGTAAGAGTTAGGCACTTTGGGCGCAAACGAACTCTACAATTTCCTGTTGAGAGCTGCTACGATTTGAATAAAGGGAGCTGGAAAAGCTTAAAGGGCAAAGATCCTAGCTATTTTTCCACGCCTCGCCAGGATTTTCCCACCTTCGATTAATTGTACGCAGTGGCCGGAGGTAATAAAAATTCTTAAATTGGTCAGCAGCCGGCGAAAATATGTCTGAAGTTATATTTTTGCAAGCAACAGGCCATGTTACATTCCACATTAATTTTGAGCTTGGTTGAGGTAGCAGATAATTTTTTCTGAGTAAAAAAATGTTGTGGTTGCTGTCCGACAATTTCACTCTGACAATTTTGACTGAGCCGCACCATTAATTCACGATGTGACAGAAGAAAAGTAGGCATCAGTCGATGGGAGACTTCGGCGTGAGACCTTCGGCGAGGGCTGAGTCTATCTCGCTCAGTGGAAAGATTTGAGATTTGAGATTGATTCCACAGATGAATCTGAGAGCTTGAATAAGAGCCTAAAATTTTGGGCTGCTGCCGACTCCTGCCGGAAACTTGTATCCGTTTTTGGGCGGCGTCACAAAGCAGAAGGCAGAATTGGATATCGGTCAAAAAATACTGTTTTAGGATTCAGAATTTTTATGGGATTCTACCTTCTTACTGCATTTTTTACTAGGAAACCAGATAAATTACTCGCTGCCAGGAGCGATGCACGCCGAATAATTTAGGACGAGATAAGCCACTGTGTTGAAGCCAGTTACTTCCACAATTTATTATAATTCTTGCTCGCATTGAGCAGTTTTTACAACAGACTTTTTGCTGGTAATTTGCAAAAGGGATAGGGGCAGAACAACAGGCCAAAACAGAGGCCCCATTATTAAGGCTATCCAAGATATCACGTCTTTTTTAGATGTCGCTGTATCATTCAAAAAACTTTTGAACCACACAAGAAAAACGATTAAGGCAATCGAAAAGTAGCTAATCACTATCATTTTTTTACCTGCCTGCCTGTAGATGGGATAGAAGTATTTATAATTATTGTATCTCAGGCCGTGGCTCGCCGATCGCAACTTTATGCCCTGAGCTGCAAGCTGCAATTGTCTAAAACCCCAAGTTTCACAGCTATCCAAGTCCACAGTCTGCGATGTTGAGCGGACTTACTCCCGCTGCCGAGCGGTGCGGGGCGCTAAAAGTCCTGCAATCAGGACTTTTTGAGGTTTCGTCAAACCTTGAGGCTACCACCCCAATCATAGCTTATGCGATCGAGATCTTTGGTTTTCTGTGATTTAAATCACGTATACTGGCAGACTTCGGTCACAAATTGAGCCAAGAACGATCGCACAGCTTACCCGACTGCAATCACCCTACTCTTTTGTCAAATGCTCGATATTATAATAGTCGAGTTCAACGAGATTTCATGCAAGCTCTGACTTTAAAATCTGATGGCGCGATCGCTGAACTGTTCTATCAAGTCACCCATTCAGGCAATCTGACTCGTACTGAAAGCCAGGGACTGCGCGTACTCTGCCACAGCGCTCTCAGCGAAGACGCGCGAGATGCAGTCAACCGCCTGCTGCACGCCATCCGCCGCGGATGGGTGAGGATTTCTGATTAGTCCCCTCACACAGGAAGTTGAGATGAGTATTTCTACTTTCTCTCCTGTCAAGCTTTGCCAACAATAAGATTTTCGTGAGTAGGTCGCTCCATTAACCCTCTTCCAAAAAAATTGTACTGCGATCGAAAAGCTCGAACCGGTTTCTTGAAGAAGCCGGGATTTTTGATTTGAAGCAGTCAGTCGATTTTAGATGTTAGATTTTAGATTTTAGATTGACTTCACAGATGAATCTGGAACCACGAACAAGAGCTTAAAATTTGGGGCGAATGGCCGCTCCTTTCGGAAACTTGTATCGGTTTTTGGGCGGGTTATTAAGTATATCCACGGAACAAAGACCGCACCAAGAAACTAGGTAAATGTAGGTAAAGCGTGTTTATAAACACCCTAAAAGTTTTACGTTGAATTAAGCCAAGCGATTTAGCTAGCAGTCATTAGTAATCTATTAATTAATATTAAGAAATTTGTCACAGTCTCTTGACAAAAAGTAGAGATTTCGGATTTGCCAAAAGCGAGAATCGGGACGGGGTTGGTGTTTCAAGTTGCGGGGCTATCGAGGAAACATCCGCTCCCCAAGTCTGGCTGACACAAATCACTCATCAAGAGCCAATCGATCACATTTACTCCCGTAGTTGAATCACATAAATATTGGGAAAATCAGTCAATACTGTCAAGAGTGAGTTCAAAAAAAAACAGATGATGAAAACCCAAACCCTTTTACCTCAATTTACTATTGCAGAGCTAGTCTTTCAGGTATATCACTCTGGTCTGCTGACTCCCACTCACCGACAACAGCTCAAGACAGCCCTGTTAAATGACTGTCTTACCGAAGAAGATCAAACAGCCATCAACCGCTTGCTCCACGCCGTTCGCCGGGGCTGGCTGAAAGTTGTAGATTAAACTCGGTGCCAAATTTTTGCCGCTACTCTTTAAATGCACTGTCACTTGAAGGCAGAATTAAATCCCCTTATAAAAATCAGGCATTCGCCTAAATGTAGGGTGCGCCACAGGCACCCTGCGGTTTTAACTTCTATTTTCTCCGCTTATTTAGTCAGAGATGGTGCCGTCAGGCATCATGGCCTCTCTCAGATTCGCTTCATCCAAATTTGTCCCGCGCAAAGAAGCTTGATGCAGGTTTGCTCCCCGGAGATTTGCTCCCTTAAGGGAAACTCCGCTCAAATCTGCTTGATGGAGATTTGCACAGCTCAAGTTAGCTCCGCTCAAATCCGCTCCCTTCAAATCAGCTTTTTCCAGATTTGCTTCTGTTAAATTTGCCCAACTCAGATTTGCTTGAGTTAGGTTAGCACGGCTGAGGTCAGCTTGTGTTAAGTTCGCATCGGTTAAATTTGCTTTGCTCAGGTTGATTCCGCAAAGCTTTACTTCTGTCAAGTTTGCACCTTGCAAGTTAGCGTTAACTGCATAAACTTGAATCAAAATTGCCCCCTGAAGGTTTGCATCTCTCATGTCTGCACCCCTGAGACTCGCCCCCGTTAAATCGGCCCCGCTGAAGACGACACTCCGCAATATGGCTCCGCTCAAGTTCGCTCCCACCGCTTCGCATTCGCCAAAATTAGCGGACATGAGGTTGGCTTGGGAGAGGTTGGCTTGGCTGATATCTGCTTGATACAGATTAGCTCTGTAGAGGGTGAGACCGATCGAATTTGCACCTTTTAAATTAGCGTGACTCAGGTCAATATCGCGCAAATTTGTCCTTGACATATGGACACCGCTCAGGTCTACTTTGTGAAAAACCCGTTCTCCGGCTGCATACCGTCTGAGAAGTTCATCTGCATCCATGTCATTTTCCCCAAAATAATTAATAATACCTTTGATATTTCAATAATATTAGGAATGAGCGACCTTTACGTTTCTTGGCCTGAGTACCATCGGAAAATTGAGGATTTGGCTGTAAAAATTGAGGAATCTCAGTGGAAATTCGATCGAATTGTCTGTCTGGCGAGGGGAGGGCTGCGGGTTGGAGACACTCTGTCGCGGATTTTCGACAAACCTCTGGCGATTTTAGCGGCCTCGTCCTATGGTGGGGCCGAGGGAAATGTCCGGGGCGCGATCGAGTTTGCCCGCGATTTGACAATGGTGGGCGATAATTTGGGCAGCCGCATTCTCCTGGTTGACGATTTGGTGGATTCGGGAATTAGTTTAGAGCAAGGTATCGCTTGGCTGAAGAGTCGCTACGGCGAGGATATTCAGGAAATTCGGACTGCTGTACTCTGGTACAAGGCTTGTTCTGTTGCAAAGCCGGATTATTATGTAGATTATTTGGCTGACAATCCTTGGATTCACCAACCTTTTGAAATGTACGAAAAGATGAGTGCGGCTGATTTTGTGGCGAAAGTTGCGAGTTAGTCTATAAAAGGCTAACATCTGGTCAACTTTTTATAGGTTTTGCTGATATTTTGCACTTTTTGGCCTAGTCCGCCAGGGGTTAAAAACCCCTGTCTCATAGCTAAAGTCCTCTGAAAGAGGACTGGATATTTATCAAGGTTGGGCAGTCGGTTTCAACCGACTTTAGCTATGAGACGGGGAATTAATTCCCCGGCTGGCTTGTGGGTAAGTGCAAGTCTGCTGATACAGTTAGCGAACCGAAAGAATACGATCGCCCAATTCCATACTATCTGCCAAAACTTCCTGCCGCGCCCACCTATCCGCGGCCAAAATATCGTCTAAACCAGGGCTTTCACAGTTATCGGCTTGATGTTTGTCGCAGGCCTTCTCTATCAACTTCGGAATATCCAAAAACTGAATCTTCTCCTGCAAAAATAGCGCTACTGCCTGTTCGTTTGCCGCATTCAGCACCGCAGGCATCGAACCGCCCGCACGTCCCGTCGCATAAGCCAACTGCATACAAGGATACTTTTCGTGGTCGGGTTCTCGGAAAGTTAAATCCCCAGCTTTTACCAAATCCAGCCGTTCCCAATCTGTATGAATTCGCTCCGGCCAAGACAAAGCATAAAGCAGCGGCAATCGCATATCCGGCCATCCCAATTGCGCCAAAACCGAGGTATCTTGCAGCTCAATTAACGAGTGAATTATGCTCTGAGGATGGATGACAATATCAATGTCGTCATAATCCATTCCGAATAAGTAATGAGCCTCGATGACTTCTAATCCTTTATTCATCAAAGTAGCAGAATCGATCGTGATTTTCTGCCCCATCGACCAATTCGGATGTTTCAAAGCATCGGCTACTGTTACTCCGGCTAATTTGTCGATCGGCAAATCTCGAAAAGAACCCCCCGAAGCGGTGAGAATAATTCGCCGCAACCCGCCAACCATAACACCTTGGAGGCACTGAAAAATGGCCGAATGTTCCGAGTCAGCCGGCAATATTTTAACGCCGTATTTTTCGATGAGGGGGTTGACAACGGGGCCCCCTGCGATTAATGTTTCTTTATTGGCTAAGGCGATATCTTTACCTGCTTTGATAGCCGCAATTGTTGGCAGCAAACCGGCACAGCCAACTATGCCGGTGACGACGGCTTGAGCGTCGCCGTATTGGGCAACTTCGACAACGCCTGACTCGCCAGCAAGTAAAATAGGTTGAGGGTCGAGATCGGCGATCGCATCCTTCAATTCCAGTAATTTATCTTCGTTGCAAACCGCGACAATTTCCGGTCGAAACTGGCGAATTTGCTGGGCCAGCAACGTTACATTTCGTCCGGCGGTTAACCCGACAATCCGAAATTGATCGGGGTATTGAGCTACAATATCCAGAGTTTGAGTGCCGATGGAGCCTGTGGAGCCGAGAAGAGTTATTGCTTTCACAATTTTTTAATGTTTTGTGGATTATTCTAATATTACGATTGCGGGGATAAAAATTAGTGGTTAACTATTGCGTGGAAAGCACATTCGATGGAATCATATTTTGAGTGACCGAAAGCATCCAGGATACAAGCCCCCGGATTCATCCGTGGAGAAATAAAAAACCTGTATCCGATAAAGGATCCCCCGAATTTATCCGTGGGGTCAATCTAAAATCTAAAATCTAAAATCTAAAATCTAAAATCGATTGACCACTAGCGTGCCAGATTTCATGCAGAATAGGGAAAATTTTGCTGATGACCGTGAGGACATCAGTGTGTCGATCGCCGAAAATAGAGAGGAAGGTCGATCGCAGCTACCGTCGAGTTTGGTTTGGGCGATCGCTACTGCTGCGGCAATTTTCTTTTTGTGTAGCAGTTTACGGCACGCTTTATTCCAATCAACTGCTTTCGATTTGGGAATTTTTGACCAAGCAATTTACTTGATCGGCCAAAACCAAACGCCTTTTTCTTCTTTAATGGGGATTCATATTTTGGGGGATCACGCAGCGGTAATCTATTATCCGCTAGCTTTGCTGTACAAAATTTACCCGGATGTGCATTGGCTGCTGTTGGTACAAGCAGTTGCTTTAGCCCTAGGGGCTTGGCCTACCTGGAGTTTAGCGCGTTTGGCAGGTTTGAATCAAGAACAATCCCGTGCGATCGCATTGATTTATTTGCTTTATCCGGTAGTATTTAACATCAATTTATTTGATTTTCACCCGGAAGTAATCGCTTTACCCGCACTATTTGCAGCCATTTTGGCGGCGCGTTTAAATAAAATTGTGTGGTTTTGTACCGCTATTGTGTTAGTTCTCAGTTGCAAGGCGGTTTTGTCCCTAACCGTTGTTGCTATGGGTTTCTGGCTGTTTTTTTGCGAAAAAAAGCAACGGTACGGGGCGATCGCACTTTTGCTCGGTGCAGCTTGGTTTTTGATAGCTTCCCAGAAAATCATCCCCTTCTTTAGCGGCAGCGAAGTCGCTGGAGTCGGGCGCTACAGCTATTTAGGCAAATCCGTACTAGAAATCATCATCAATCTCATATTAAAACCACAGTTAGTATTAGGAAAAATCCTTGCCTTCGATACATTCAAATATTTATTCTTCCTCACCTTACCTGTGATTTGGCTGCTATTGCCCTTCTCTGGCAAACTACGGATACAATATCTAACAGCGCTAATTCCTGCCCTCCCTACCCTACTGATCAATATCCTCTCTGACTTGCCATTTCAACGCAGCTTAGCCTATCAGTATTCAGTACCTGTAATTCCCTTTTTATTTTTAGCAATAATAGCGAAAGAAAAAACAAATAACGGAGAAGAAATAAAAGGCAACAAGGAAGAGGATAAAGCAAACAAGCAACATTTTTTAACATTGGTCAATCTGCCACAAATTAAAAACTTCCGAATTTCTCAACTTTGGCGGGGAATTCAATTGCCGAGAATCATGATAATTTGGTCATTACTAATTTTCCTATTTCTGGGCGAATATAAAGATTTTTATCTGTACCTAAATAGACTAGATACCTGGCAAGCTACACGCGAAGCAGCCGCACAAGTTCAACCGCAAAGCAGTATTTTAACAGATAATAGACTTGCCCCTCACTTTGCCCACCGCCCAATAGTAAAATTGCTTTCACAAATTTCGCCCCAAACAAATTTAGCTGAATTTCAATACATATTATTAAACCTGCGCCATCCCTGGCCTGATACTGAAAAACTTGGTGATACCTTAGCAAATCAACTTAAAACTTCTCCCGATTTTAAATTAACTTATCAAAAAAACGAAGTCCTGCTATTTAAACGAATCGCTGATTAAACAAATAAAATGCTAACTTTAAAATCCCTAAAATCTCATCCAGTATTTTTAATGATTGTCGTGACAACGATAGTCTTATTTGCCGCCAGCAGCGCGCGGCACGCTTTGTTTCAGTCAACTGCATTCGACTTAGCAATTTTTGACCAAGCAATTTATTTAATCTCCCAAAATCAAACGCCATTTTCCTCTTTAATGGCAATCAATATTTGGGGGGATCACGCCGCTTTTATTTTCTATCCACTAGCTTTACTTTACAAAATATATCCAGATGTTCACTGGCTTTTATTAGTGCAAGCTGTTTCCCTAGCTTTAGGCGCTTGGCCGAGTTGGAGTTTGGCACGTCAAGCGGGATTAAACGAACGAAAAGCAATTGCAATTTCAGCCCTATATCTGCTTTATCCCGCAGTATTTAATGTCAATCTCTTCGACTTTCACCCAGAAGTAATTGCTTTACCAGCAATGCTAGCAGCAATCTTAGCCGCGAGGCTGAATAAAACCTTATGGTTTTGTGCTGCTATTGTATTAGTTTTGAGCTGCAAAGCCGTGCTATCTTTAACTGTGGCTGCGATGGGTTTGTGGCTGTTGTGTTTTGACAAAAAACGCAAGTGTGGGCTCATAGCTCTCTTTCTAGGCGCGGGTTGGTTCCTGGTAGTTACTCAGGCAGTTATACCGTATTTTAATCAGGGAAGAGAACACGCGGGGATCGGGCGATATCAATATTTGGGAAACTCGGTTTTTGAAATTGCTATTAATTTAATAGTCAAGCCCAATCTAGTTTTAGGGCGTTTGTTTTCTGTAGATACTTTTGAATATTTAGCCTTATTGCTATTACCAGTAATTTGGTGGCTGTCCCCGCGTCATCTGTCATCTTTAATTAGTGCTGTGCCGATGTTTGCGATGAATATTCTTTCCGATATCCCCGCTCAGCGGGATTTAATTCATCAATATTCTGTGCCGATATTACCGTTTTTGTTGGTTGCCGTAATTTCCAGTTTAGCAGCTAGCAATCAGCACAAGGGAAAGACAATATTTGATAGATTGCCACTTCCTAATTATCCATTGCCTAGAGTCATTGTAATTTGGTCGTTAATTGCTTTCTTAGCTTTAGCGAAATACGGCTATTTTTGGACTATTTATTTAAATGGGATCGACACTTTGCCAGCTACCAAAGAGGCAATTTCTCTTGTTGAAACCAAAGGCAGTGTTTTAACAACTGCTCAGATTGCTCCGCACTTAGCGCATCGCCCTGTAGTAAAATTAACTCACGCTAAGGCGCCGCCTGCAAATCTCGCAGAATTTGATTATGTATTGCTGAACCTCAGATATCCTGGCTGGATGAGCGATCGAGAATTTGTTAAAAACCTCATAACTAAACTAAAAAACAACCCTCAATTTCAACTCAAATATCAGCGAGACGATGTTTATCTATTTATTAAGAGCCATTAGTTATTAGTTATTAACTGGTTCCCAGGCTCTGCCTGGGAATCGATGTCTAGAGGCTCTGGCTCGCTTGCGGAGGAAAATTGGAGGCAGAGCCTCCGGATATGTGTTACCAGGCAGAGCCTGGGAACCAGTAACTGTAAACAAATTGGCGCTAATCCTCGACTTTCAAAGCCCTTCTGGCCAACTTCACGTAAGTTTTCACAGTTGCATAAGGCATTTCCAAATCAGCCGCAATATCAAACAAAGATTCCCCCAATTCCCGGCGCGCCAAAATCGTCGCCCAAGTTTCAGCAATCTCAGCAGCGCGACTTCCACCTGTACGCTTTCTGCGCGCCATAAACTTCTGTGTCAATTCATCTATTAGCGCCGCCAATACGCTTTGTATCGACACTTCAGGTAGGGCTTCTGTCAACCATTGTGCTCGCGTTTGTCCCAATCCAAAAGTTGTTTTGTGGCCAGTGCCGCAGTAAGGTGCTAACCGCCCCAAAGCATAAAATAATTGTACAAAATCAGGGCGATTGTGAGCCGATCGCCCTAGCCCAAATTCCACAGCCCCAGTGAATCCCGTTACCATCCCTTTTTTGCCCGCCGCTACCTTTTGCGACTCCAATTTGTGGCGGCTAATAATTACATTTTCATCAATCCAATTCAAAAATTCTGCTTGGTCAAAATTCAGCCCAGAAAAGTTATTCCAGCGGCGCAAATAGCTGTGAAAAATATTTTCGGGAACGGGCAAAGGGAAGTGATGGCCTTTGCTGCGAAAGCTTGTAGGAGTCACAAAACTAAGTTTGATGGTGGGCGAAGATGGGGGTTCTGCTGTTAATAATTGCTGGTAAGTTGTGGGAGCAAAAGCAATATCCCAAGAGCGAATTAGCAGCGGAGCATTTCGCAAATCTATTTCTTGGGGCAAATTTTGCAGCCACTGACTCAGCCACTGCACTACTGGCTTTGAAATTCCTGTTACGTACCAGCGATAAATTCGATCGCCCAAAAGCTGAAATTCTTTGCCAGCGGGAAGCAAGTCACCTTCCAATCCCGAAATAGTAAAGGCTTTTTCTGACTGTTCATCGTGCAAAAGTTGCGATAAATCCGGGTCAGTTTGCTGTACTTGACCTAAAAACCAAGCGTGCAAACCTATAGCATACTGCGCGTACAGATAGCTAGCAGCGCGGGGAGTCAATTCAAACACTAATCCGACTAACTCGGTGTCAGCCGGCCAAATCAGCCCAGAAGGAGGAGATTTTTTGCTGTGGGTGCGGTTCGGGGAAGTTGCCATCAGATGCCGTGCCTATAGCCGTCACAGAAAGAGCGCCGTGCTATCTTATCCGATTTTTATCCCCTTTGGGGGATGATAGTTGAGGGCGATCGATCGCCCAAATCTTTGGGTAGCTCCAAAAACCCGCCCTGCTGCAAGTTTCCCGCAGCCTCCGGGATCGACAAAAACCACTAAAAAACCAACACCGTAAAACTCAATCTTTGTCAAGGTTTTCTTCCTTGTAACTAAACAGAAATATACAAGTGTTTAAAATCACATTCTGCGCTACAATTGTCAAAAGCTCGTAGCATCCTCAACTCCGATCCTAAACTATGAACACAACAGAAAAATCTAAACTCTCCAACGAAAAAACTTTGGAGGCGATGAAGAATTTCTCCGAAACCTACGCCAAGCGCACGGGAACTTACTTTTGTTCCGAACCTTCCGTCACTGCTGTCGTGATAGAAGGACTAGCAAAACACAAGGATGAACTAGGCGCTCCCTTATGCCCTTGTCGCCATTACGAAGATAAAGAAGCCGAAGTAAAAGCCGCCTACTGGAACTGTCCCTGCATTCCCATGCGCGAGCGCAAAGAGTGTCACTGTATGTTATTTCTGACGCCAGATAACGATTTCGCTGGAACGACTCAGGAAATAGGAATGGATCAGATTCAAGCTGTCAGAGATACTATGTAATCGGTTAAGTAGGCGGTCGTGAAATGGCAGTAGTTTTGAAAACAGGTCGTGATATTTCCTATTTTAAAGACTTAGCTATTAAAAAACAATCGATCGCCGCCTACTCAAATATACATCCGCCCTAGAAAATCCCCAATCCCCAATCGAATGACAGAGGAAATCCCGCTCGAATTTTGGCAAGGTATCGAACAGTTTAACAACCAAGAATTTTACGCTTGTCACGATACTTTCGAGGCTTTGTGGATGGAAGCAGGCGAGCCGGAAAAAAGGTTTTATCAGGGAATATTGCAAATTGCGGTCGCGCTTTATCACTTAGGCAATCAAAACTGGCGCGGTGCAGTAATCTTGCTGGGAGAAGGAATAAATCGGCTCAGTTATTATCAGCCCCGTTATGCCGGAATTGCTGTTGAAGACTTGCTCGGACAAAGTGCTAAACTTTTGAGCGCTTTGCAACAAGCTGGCCCGGAAGAAGTAGCTAAATTTCAACAGTTGTTCGCAGGTACAGAAGTTGGAGGCTTGCAATTGCCACGAATTATCAAAGTAGAAGGTGAAACCCGATTGAGAAAAGGAGATTTCAACGGTAGGTAAGAAGGGTGGGAAAATCGCGGTATTTTCAGGTTATACCATATGTTGTACAGCAGATGCGATACAATTATAAGTTGTGCTGCTTAGGTTGTTGATTTCAGTAGTTTTGAGGTTGCCTTGAAGCGGTTTCCATCAAGTTTAAAAAGTATGGATATAGTTGAATTTCGAGGCATTTCGTTTGTTGTAGCGACTCCACCGCTACAGCCCATCTCTATTCAAGATTTATCTGCGATTGAGGATTGTCTAGGCTTTCTATTTCCGGAAGATTACCGTGCGTTCGTGAATACATTAGGACTGGGCGAAACCGACCTGAGCATAAGAACACTTCCTCCACAGGAAATTTTGGATAGCTATCTTAGTGAGGTTCGTGGTAGATTGTCTGGGGACTGGTTCTGGGCTAAAAATCCCGATGTACTTACACAAGCTCAAGCTATTGAGTGTGTCCCATTCTTTGATAGCCCTAGCGGTGACGATATTCTGTTCCATCCATCTGACCTAAATCGTTGGTTCATTTTGCCTCATGAAGGAGAGGAAGCCATTGTTGTTCACTCTTTTCAGGAACTCTGTGATTTCTATTTGCGAAGATCTAATGATTTGCAACCTCCCTATAAGTTCTACGGTTATGATGATATCTGAAAAAAGGTGGGAACGATCGCCACACAATAACGCTCATGCACACCAACCCCCGAAAGTTGATCGGTTGTGATGCAAAGTCTATCTGCGGTGTGCGATGGACAACGTTGCATTTTTCACCGACAGGTGAAATGCGATCGCGCTAGGGATGCGGAGCATTATCGCCCGCAACTTCGGACGATCGATCGCCAGCTTTCCCTATCCTAGAAAAATACAGCCCCCGCGAATGCTCAAATGAGATGGAAACTAATTTAAAGAAAGAACCTAATAAATCAAAATTTGCCGAACTCACTGCGGACAGCTAATGCCTTAGTACGTAGAGAGTTTGCCAGAAACTTCCCGAGGCGAGCAACCGTCAAAAAACTTGCAAATCCAGCAAATCAGCCAAACACGTCGTGAAAATGGCTATTGTCTTGCTAGGATAATTGGTTGACGCTCTCGGGCAGGTCGATCGACCTCACGGGAATTTTTCACGGCCGTTAAGATAAAATACCTAACTCTCGCCTGTGGGAGATCTAATCTCCATAGAGAAAAATCTGGGGGTGAGATAATGCCCTTCAGCAATTTCACAAATTTTGAGGCTTGTAAGTTATGATGCTCTCCGCTAAACTACTTAATTCGCGAATATTTAAAGGATTATCGCTGCTGTTGCCCCTCACTCTGGCAGGCGCGATCGCCTCTCCCACCTACCCGCAAGCCGGGCCGCCCCGCACTCTGAGTGTGCGATCGGACATTCAAGAAGCCGACTCCAAAACCGGCATCGTGACAGCCCGCGGCAACGTCCAAATCAACTATCCAGCCCGCCAAATACAAGCAACCGCAGCTCAAGCTCAATATTTCAGCCGCGAGCGCCGGATCATTCTCAGCGGAGATGTTTACGTATTGCAGCAGGGCAACAGCCTGCGCGGCGAAACCATAACATACCTCATCGACGAAGGGCGGTTTATTGCCCTGCCAGACAATCCAGGACAGGTAGAATCTGTCTATCTGGTTGCCCCGGAACAAGATTCAGCCGCCCAAAATGCGATCGGCCCCAAACCAGCGCCGGTTAATCCCAATCCCGGTGCTCAACCGCCCGCACGTCCCCGAACAGCTCCCAAGTAAAAACCGCTGGTAGCAGCGAAATTTCGCATCGGCAAAAGCATATTACTTGGGATAGATGCGAAGTTTCGTTTGGGAAAAAATAAGAAGCTGGAGATTGTAAAATATCAACTTGAAACTCGATCGCACAAAGCCGCAGTCTGAAATTTAGCTTGTATAGGTTGCCGGGAGCGAACATGAAAATTGTACTAGAAAATATTCACAAATCCTACGGAAAACGCAATGTAGTTAGTCGCGTCAACCTGTCAGTAGCCCAAGGAGAAATCGTAGGATTGCTAGGCCCCAACGGTGCCGGCAAAACCACAACATTTTACATAGCAACCGGATTAGAAAAACCCAATCAAGGTACCGTTTGGCTAAACGATTTAGACATCACTAAATTGGCGATGCACCAGCGAGCACATTTGGGAATTGGCTATCTCGCTCAAGAAGCAAGCATTTTCCGAAACATGAGCGTGCGGGACAACATTTTGTTAGTCCTAGAACAAACTCAAGTGCCGCGCTGGGAATGGCGCGAGCGAGTCGATTTCCTATTGCAAGAATTTCGCTTAGAAAAAATAGCATCCAGTTTGGGAATTCAAATATCGGGGGGCGAAAGGCGGCGGACTGAACTAGCCAGAGCATTAGCCGCGGGGCGAGACGGGCCCATGTTCCTATTTTTAGACGAACCGTTTGCAGGCGTCGATCCGATCGCCGTAGACGAAATTCAAACCATTATTGCCAAACTGCGCGATCGTAAAATCGGCATCCTCATCACCGATCACAACGTCCGAGAAACCCTCGAAATTACCGATCGAGCCTACATCATGCGAGACGGCCAAATTTTAGCCTCCGGGGCTGAAGAAGAACTCTACAGCAACCCTTTAGTGCGACAGTATTACTTAGGTGACAACTTCGTGCGATAGCCTTTTGAATGCATTCAGCAAACGGCCGAATTTTAGATTTTAGATTTTAAATTGAGGAGCAATCTGCGAGAAAGCGCCACTATGAAAATAGCAAGATCCAATTCTTTGAATCCCATCAACTGGCTGCCGAGAATTTCAGTAATGGACTGGTACATTACCAAAGAACTAATCGGCCCATTTTTATTTGGCGTCGGACTCTTTACATCCGTCGCCGTCACAGTTGGAGCTTTATTTGAATTAGTCCGCAGAGTAGCAGAATCCGGTCTCCCCTACGGCGCAGCCATAGAAATTTTTCTCCTGCAAATTCCCTACTTCGTAGTATTGGCTTTCCCCATGTCAATGCTGCTAGCAACCTTAATGGCCTACAGCCGAATGTCCAGCGACAGCGAACTCATCGCTCTCCGCAGTTGCGGAGTTAGCGTTTACCGATTGATACTGCCTGCTGTGATAATGAGTTTAATTGTTGCAGGATTCACCTTTGCTTTGCAAGAGTTAGTTGTACCCGCCGCCAGCTACAGAGCAACTCTGACTTTAGACAGAGCCCTGAAGCGAGAAAAACCGACATTTCAAGATAAAAATATTATCTACACAGAATTTAGCAAACCCGAAAAAGGCGGCGACGAAATCCTCGCCCGCTTTTTTTATGCAGAACAATTTGACGGCCAGAAAATGAAAGGTTTAACAATTATCGATCGCTCCACCCCAGGCCTCAATCAAATCGTTTCTTCAGAATCAGCTACTTGGAATCCCTCAGAAAATACCTGGGATTTTTTCAACGGAACCGCTTATATAGTTTCTCCTGACGGCTCTTACCGCAATATAGTTAGATTTCAACACCAGCAATTGCAACTCCCCCGCACGCCGTTAGATTTAGCTGCTAGAGCGCGGGATTTCAAGGAAATGAACATTGCCCAAGCTTTAGAGCGTTTGGATATCCTTAAAAACAGCGGCGACGAACCGCAAATTCGCAAATTAAAGGTGCGAATTCAAGAAAAATATGCTTTTCCTTTCGTGTGCATGGTATTTGGTTTAGTGGGAGCCGCTTTGGGAACTCAACCGCGCCGCTCCGGCCGAGGAACGAGTTTTGGTATTAGCGTAGTTGTGATTTTTACTTACTACGTATTTTCTTTCATCACCAGTTCTATGGGCGTGAAAGCTGTTTTGACTCCGATTCTTTCGGCTTGGCTGCCGATCGTGTTTGGCTTGGGAATCGGGGGATTTTTGTTGGTGCGGGCAGCCTCGCGCTAGTAAATTGACAGCTTTAGTCTGAGTCTTCTAGGTCTTCTGACTCCTCAGATTCCTCTGACTCCTCTAATTCGACCCGATCTTTAGCACTCACCGCATACTCTTTGGCTAAAGTGGCAAAGGGAAAAGGGAACGACAGAGAAACTTCATCCGCAAAATACGGCCAGCGGTCTCTAAGATTGTGGACGAAACAAGCTAATTGGCTGGCCTCAATTCCTGGGGAATGAACGACGGCTATCTCTAAAGGTTTGGGATTTCCAGGTTGCTTGCTGCCATTATCGAGCCGAGACTGTAACACACGTAATAAGCCCTGTTCAGTAGTTAACCCCTTCCTCATGCTTAGATAAAGCGCATTTTCTGGGCTATCACACACACCATCCCAACAGAATAAACCGCTGGTTCTGCTACCAGGAGAATCCTTGATAATACAAACAGGAACTTCACCCTCACCTGCAATTCGTAACCGCACAACCCACAGACGATTTTGTTCAGATTCTGTCATGTACCGTTTTAGTTCATCTGGTAAATTGTTGGCAGGTAATTTGGGGTTTGGCAGCCACGCCAGCATTTTTCGAGCATTTTGCGCTTCTGCTAAAAATAGTAGGCGGGGTAGTTTATCCTTTTCTATCGGGGTTTTTAGGCAATCTCTCAAACAGTCACCTACAAATTTATTAAGAAACTGTTGTTCGCGTTTTTTGTCGCTAGACTGCTGTTCTTCGCCGCTATCGCCCGTGATTTCATCAACATCCGAATCCGAATCCCATTTTTCCTTAATCAGGTATCCAAGTCCGACTGGATACGATACCCATGTAGGGAATAAAGAAGGAGTGGTAACTTGTACGATTCCCGTGAGTGGATTAACTCGCACCATTAATGCCACAGTCGCAGGGGTATTGCTAGCCGTTGTTTTTCGAGTTCGGCGCAAAACTTGGAAGCACGTCAGCCACAAATTCGGATCGATGCCATCCTTCTCTAAATCAATTATGGGAGCAGGCAGAATCCCGAGTTGTCGCAATAAGTCCGAGACAGCTTTTTGTACTCGATGGGGGAAATTTCTAATTTTATATTCTTCACCCTTTTTATTGTGAGCCGTTACTCCGTGAATGTGTTGGTTGACATAGCCAGCTTGCATTGCTCCAATTCTTAACGCTAACTTTGGATCTGACTCCGGCGGAAAGAATGATTTTTTAGGCTTGATTTCAATTAAGGCACCGCTGATTACTTCCGCTTTTGGCAGGGATGAAGCCATCTGTGAAACGCGCTTTTCAATGAGATTAACTCGCTGTTTTTGGCGGTCGTTGGTTTTGATTGATGCACTATCCAAATCGAGTCTTTGCGTCAAGTCTTCGACGTGCTGAGTTTTGATTTGCAGAGAACCTAATGGGCTTTCATAGATAGTTTTTTCCCCTTGAACTTCGAGTTTATAAATCTGAGTATCCCCTTTTTGTGATAAAGAAAGTAGCTTACAGATTTCAGAAATGAGTTCATCTCGACATTCTTGGGTTTCCCAGAGGATAAGTATTGTATGCAGAGGATTTTCGGCGGAACGAAATACAGCAGGTGCAGCAATTTCGGCTCGCAGCATCGGTGTTTTGGGCGCTCCGGTTAGTTCCCAGAAATTTTTTGGCCCTTGGTTCTTTGTCACTTTTTTGTTCGTGGATTTTACCTTTCTGGCTTCACCCACTCGTTGAATAGGGAAATTAGATTGCTCGATCTGATTTTGAATTGCCCGATCGATACTTGCTAAATCCAGCGGACTGACACCGGGCAAACAAGGTGCATCCCCGGAATGCCGAGTGTCGTAGGCAATGGCTATTTGTATTCCCTCCGGTTCTTGACCAAACGTAGACCAATTGTACTTTGGCTGTTTAACTAACTCTTTTGGGTCGGGAAGTGGGGAGTCATTAGTGAGAAGTAATCCACTGATAGCTTTAGGCCACAGAAGTTCTCCACCAGAACGTTTTTTCACAGCCAAAGGCATAAAACAGAACGGTTGTCGCACACCATCTAACCATCGGCGATTATCGCCAATAAACGCTGTGACACCTCGGTACGGCAAACGCTCTCTTAGTTCCACAATCCACCGCCGAATTGAAAGTTGGTGGTAAATAATGGGTTCCCGACGCCAAGGAACTGTTTGCAGCTTAAAACGGATGACAAAAGAGATATCTGCTGTACCGACTTGTTCGTTTTTCTCAATCAGGGACACCGGATGGGGAGGCCAGGACATCAGTTCAGCACCCTTATTGAGGCTAACAACTCGGTAGAAGGTTAGTTGATAGCGATCGTTTTCACCAAAGCAGACTTGAGGATTTTCGAGAAATTGAACAGCTAGGTAATCGGGAATGGCTTGGAAACGGATATCATCATATTGATTTTCGGGCTGGCGCAGCAGAGAATAGGTTTTAGGCTCTTTCCACTGCCAAGCTTGATTATCTAGATTTTCGAGACTAGATTCGACTTCCGACTCTCCCAAACTTGCGCTAAATTCTTCTCGAAGCCAATCTTTGATGAATTCTGACAAATCAGAAAGCTTAGCATTTTTTGTTGCAAACAGCCAAGTTGCACCCGGATGCTGCCAGCCATAACGCACCGTCTGGATAATTTGCGGGAAGCTGGCCGCTATGATGCGATCGAGCGAGTACACAGGCACAGACGGATAACCTTTGCCAAGCAGTTTGACACGCTTTTGTGCCAGAGATTTAGCAACTTGCTGCCATGCAGTAGGAACAATTAGGGAAAAGAGATTGTATTCCAAGTCCTGAGTCAGTTCCCAGGCTCCGGGAAGAATGGTATTAAATGTCATAGTGTAACTCCTCTGTTTGTTTGAGTGCGTTTAAGAAAGCTCCGTAGAGCGATCGCGCGAGGGTTCTGTCACAGGGCGGTGTTCCTTCTCCCTCAACCGAATCTTGAAGTTCTTTGATAATTCCCGCCAAAAGTGAGGTAACAACGCTGTCGAGTTCCCCTGCCGCTGATTTCGGCGCGAATTTGACATCTAGGAAGTGAACAATGCAAGGAACACCCCCCCGCACCAAACGCCCGATGATTTGCCAGATACTCACTAATTGAGTCCAACAAAGTACAGAGCGTTCATCATCAGTCAACTGTTTGAAAGACATTGCCCGACAGTTCAAATCGAGCATCTTGTCTACTGCATATCTGTAAAATTCACTGTGAACATTTGCCAGGGTTAGAGTGTCGCCGCGCCGCCCAATTGGCTCGTACAAAGCGAAATTCGAGTAATTTTCCAGCGCCCAATTGTTGAGTTGCTGGACAGTGGTTTGCCAGTCATCAGGGACTGGCATCGGTCTGCTCAAAAATACCGCTGCTCCAAAGGCTGCTATCCGGTTATCGTTGAGGATATTGTGACCCCGTTCTAAAGCCATTAAAGGTGCAATTACAATCTCAGTGGGAAGATTGTTTAAATCCCGAATTTTACCCCGGCGAATCCCGCTGAAGTCAGCAGGAGCATTGTCGCGGCGGAGAACTTTAATTCCGTCAATATTTTCAACGGGGTAAATTGGTTTCAAAACTGACTCAACCAGTGCAGCTTCGTCGTAACTGTTAACGATGAGTAAAAGGCGTTTGCGATCGCCCCACCGCTGCGGGTTTTGCTGTCCTTTATCTATTAACGCCTCAAATAGGCGATCGAGAAAGCTATTAGCTTTTCCCGGTCTGTTACAGATAGCCTTAACCATCTCCTCAGCCGCTTTTTTCCGCGCCGCTGGAGGCAGTCCCGATAGAGCGATGTCCTTTCCAACTGCGTTTTGCTGCGGTGTGAAGAAAAACTCACTTTCGGCAATTCCAGCATCGCCAGCTTGGTGATTATTAGAGGCCGGTTCTAACAATACAGTAGGTCTTTTCCGAATGTGATAAGCGGGAGCACCCGGAGCGTAGCTAGTACCTGAAATCAGCACTGTATGAGGGCCATCCCAATCGTCAACAGCAAAAATAGTGGGGAAATTCAGGAGTAAATCGCGACCGACTCCAACGTAGCGAAAATACTCCAATTTGCCACCTCTGCTGCTGCGATCCGGCGTATATTTGAAGCCCAAAATATTCCCCACAGGTGCATATGGCAGCACGGGCAGATAGTCGCGGGGCGGGCGATGCACTAGGGAAAGGCTGGTGTCGTGCAAATCAATAATGCGCGACCTCATTAAGGCGCTTAAATGGTCAACCAAAAAGGCTAACCGATTACTCAGCACAGCCACGAGAACTGCAAAGTACAAGTGGCGCGAAACTTCACCAAACTTAGTTTTATCGGCAATCGAAATTCCCAAAGATTCAAGCCACCTGTTGAGCCAATTAGCTACTTCAGCTAATGCCACAGTCTCGCTTTCTGCAGTCAACAAGATAAAGGCAATATCTGAAAGTTCTCCTCCTTGGCGGCGGTTGAAAGGTGCTTGCAAAAAATTCTCTATTGTCTGCATAACCTGTTTGCGGCGCTGGCGTTCCTCGAAAGGCGGCAAACCGGCTTCAATCCGGTTCCGCCGCTGCTGACTGCGTTCTTTGCGGGTAAGTTTAGTTTTGGGTTCGCTATTTTCTGTCTCCGGTGGAGGTTCCAAGATGTCGCGGACAATGCGGGCAAATAGAGAACGGCCCGTGAAGGGAGTTGAACCCAACCATTCAACGAGTTCGGATTGGTTGTGCAGTTTGGGAAGGATGATGTCAGCAGCAATTTGAACGTAATCGTTTGCTTTCTTTGCTGTTGCTAGCAATTCAGCAGCCATACTCCGGCGATCGGAATTGTAGATAGCATTGGGAAACTTATTTCCCAGTTTATTTAATAAGGAGTTTGCCGAAGCATCGACTAACACTTCATCCGGTGCAAAAGCTTCGTCAAATTGCACCTGTACCCGGTCAGCTTCGTCAACAAAGAGAAAGTGGCATTCGCGGTAAACAGCTTCAGCAAAAGTAAGATTTTCGTCAAAGCCCTGACGGGAAACGCGGGTATGAATGAAGCTGGCGGTTGTTAGCACCCACACCAAAGATTGAGCGATGTCTCGTTCTAGTTGGTGGCGCGGACACTTATAATAAAAAGGACAGGTATATTTATCTTCTGTATCGCTTTCTTCCCAATCTTCTAAGTCTTCACTGTCTCTTGCTTTTTGCTTTGGGTTGGCGGTCACTTTTTGGTAAAGATTGTGACAGGGTTCCTCGCCAAATTCCCACTTATCTTCTGACTGTACTAAAGCTAATAATGGACAAACAAAACTAAACCAGCGCCACGCGGGATGAATGGCTCCTTGTGCCATTTCCTCGCCCATTGTTGCGAGAATGGGTTCGTAAATTTTTTCCAAATGTTGAGAGCGATCGCTCCCCAGTACGGGAGCCGCAGAAATCCCCATTCCGTGCCAAAACAAGGATGCGAGGCGTACCTGTGCAACAACATCATTAACAATTAAGCCACAGCGATATCCCTGTGAGGCCCAATGGTAAATCAGAACTTCTAACAGTGTGGATTTACCGACGTTCAATAAACCGACAATGTGGACGAGTTGCTCTAGTTTTAGTTCGCTACCAGGGGAAAAATTATCAGTTGATGCGTCGTACAACCGCAAGGCAATTCCTCGAAGGCGACGGTGATAGTTTTCTGGGCTGTACCCCGATTCAGCCAGCTTACAATCCATTTCCTGGGCTGAAATCAGCAACTCTTCTAGGGTGACGGTATGAGAGGGATTGTTCTTAGTGCGCCGGGAGTGAAGAGATACCTGCGGCGCGGGTGCAAGATTAGCAACAGCTTGAGGAATATTGACAGGAACTTCAGCGGGAGAGTTACCTTTGTGGGAAATTTTGGCATACCAATACCCAGGCTTTGCCAGTTGGGTTTGTCGTTTTTTGTGCTGCGGGGTTGCTGATAGGGTTTGCTGATATAGCTGCAAGCGGCGGGGGTATGTACTTGAGGGAATTAATTGGGGTACTTCGCTGATGTCTGTTAAGCTGAATATTCTCAAAATTTCAGGAATGCTGAGGTATTCGCAGAGCGATCGCTCCCATTGATTCCCTTTCCGTCGCAGGAGATAAAAACGGGCTTTTTTTACCAGCCCCCAGTTAGCATCATTTAAGAGTGGTTCAACCGGAAACCGATATCCCGAAAGTAAAGCTGAGACTGAGGCGGCGGGTTCTTCAGGAGCTATTTGCCTCAGCAGTGTTAGCCCTAATTCCACTTCGGCAATCAGTTGGGCAAGGCGGCTAATTTCTCGCTGCTTTACCTTGGCATCAGCGTCGGAAAGGCTAGAAGCGGCATAAGCTTTTAAGTCCTCAGAGTTGCGGAGTGATTCCCGCAATTGTTTACTCCATTTAGCAAGATCGCGCACGGTTTCTATCCTCCATAATTTTTTCTGCCTGGGAGATGATTTCGCCAATCAGCATTAAGCGCACGCCACCTAATTTTGGTTCGAGTTGTTGGCGTACCACTTGAATCCGCAGTTTGTCTTCTCGCTCGTCTGGGAACACAATAAAGGTTTTGGTTGCATCAGGCCGGTACTTCACTTTCTGCAAGCGTTCCTCGTCGAGATATTCCCAATCTTTGACATCGATCGCCCAGCGAATTTTATTGCTAAATTCCACCAGCAAGTCAAATTCATCTATCTCCGGCCACAGGGTGACGCGGATGCCCAATTTTGTGAGACTTTCTGCTAATTGAATTTCCCAAATTCCTGGGATTGTTCCGTAGCGATATACGCCTGGGGTAACGGCTTTCCAAGTTTCTGCCTCGTGTTTGGGAATTGGCGGCAGCGGTGGGAGATGAAGTTTGGCACTTAGCTGTTCGCAATTTTTGTTTCGGCAGCTATGGATTCCATCTCGGCGGCGGCGCATTAAATAGTTGCAACGAGGACAAAAATGATAGGTGTTTTCTTCGGCTAATTCGACTAAATCGACATAGGTTTGTGATAAGAATTCGCGCAGGGGTCTGAGTTGGGATGAAGATAGGAGGCGGCGGTATTCGGGGTAGGGGAGGACGGGGCGATCGATAATTAGTTTCCGATAGGTTCGATAAGCATCTCCGAGTTGGTGTCCCCGACAGTATTCGAGGACATCTTGCAGGACTTTCTCTTGTACTTGCCTTTCTACATCGACACCTTTAACCTGCCACTGTTCGGCAAAGTGGGAAACTGACCCATCTTCGATGAGGGTGACATCGGTTGAAAGGTGTTGAATTTCTGCTGCTGGTTTCCACTCAACAACAGGATTTTTTGCCCAGTCAAAAAAATCTGGCAGGTTTGAGGGGACTTGTTCGTCTCCTTGCAATAAAGATGTTAAGTACATTCGGGACATCCCGATGCGGAGGGCTGTTGGGATGTGCGATCGCTTGCTGGGTTCTCGTTGTTCCCACTCTGCCAGACCCGTCGCCAGATACCGCAAGGTTTCCGTTACGGATATTTGCAGTTCGGGTTCTTCAGCTTCAGGGGCAAGCAGCCGGAGACTGCGGGCAGCATTGTCCTCCCATTCCACGTCGATGCCTCGCATTGTCTGCAACCAGCGTTGCACCGTTGCTTTCTGACGGGGCTGCATTGCCAGTTCTGTACACAACTCTTCTAGGGTTGGTCCCTGTTTGTGGATGCGAAACCACTCTCGCAGTACCTCAAGGATTTTGTCTCGGTGTTTTGTGATTTTCACAGGGTTCTCCTCCCCTTGTGAGGTTTGACCCATTCTGACACCCCTCTCACTGGCGCGTCAAGCAAATTTTTCAATGTTTCCAAAATGTTTTCGATGTTTCCATTTTTAGTATAAGATTGAACAGAAAATATAAAACCCCCGACATTTGAAGATGTCGAGAGGGAAAAGGGGGAAATTCATCAGTTCACCGCCCGCAGACACGATACTAGAAGCAGTTCATGGATTAGAAAAAGTATTGATTTGGCCGCCGCCAATGTAGCGTCCCGGAGTCAGGGAGCGGGGTGTAGAAAAAGGTTGCGGTTGAATGGGCTGCACGCCCTGATTGGTGTTTTGGGGAACAACTCCAAAGTTAGGCGGCTCCGGCAAATTAAGCTGACTCGGTGGAGGTGTTTGAAATTGAGAATTCGCTGAATTGGGAGAGAATTGAGGGCTAATTATCTTGCTTCCCCCAATCCCACTTGGAAAGGGAGATGGACCGACATTGGGAAGTAGAGGTGTTGGCGAAGGTATCGCTACTGGAAGTGCCACAGGTTGAACTTCAGGTGCCAAGCCTGAGCCAGATAAATTAGTTTGGTAGGGATTTTTCGGCAAAGCCACCGTTGCAGCCCCTGCATTAATTTCGGGGAGGTTCGGTACTCTGGAATTTAACCCAGCCAATGATTCAGGGACTGTATCTGTCGGTTTTAAGAATTCTTGAGATTCCTTGCTCACAGTATTTGTCGGAGCCACAATTGGGGGAAGTGCTGTGGGAACATTCACAGGATTTGCTTCACCTTGAGCTGTAGCGGTCGTTGGGAGCAAATTTGTCGCATTTACGGCAGCCGGATCGGAAGCGGGTCGATCGAGCAATGTAGCCGAGTCTGCTGTTTTCTCAGGCGAAGTCGCTGTTGCCGAAGTGTTAGCAACGACGTATTTTTTCATAGCTGCTTGCAGCGGACTCACAGGCAGAGAATTTTCGTTTTGTTTATCTGAATTAGCATCACTCGTCGATGCCTGCGATAAAGTTGCTGTCGCTGTACCCCCAGACTCAGGCTGGATATTTTTTATCCCGGAAGTCAGTCTCCCACTGCCAGATAAACTCAACGCTGATGTTGCGTTTGAACTTGGCAAGCTGGAATTTTGGGGGTTATTGTTTCCGGCCTCGACAGCAGGATTTGCTAAATTCGGCAAGGGCAAAAATCCGCTGCTTCCTACCCGCTTGGGGGCTGAAGATGGCTGAGGAGTTTCTAAGTCCCGATCTCGAAGTTCGTCGAATAAACCTTTGCTTTTTACTACTGATGAATTTAACACGTTCAGTTCAGAAGCTGTAGAGCCATTAAACTTATTGACTAGCACTGGTAAGCTGTCGATTTCAGCCGCAATGGCTGTATCTTCTGCAGATAGCCCCGATAGCGAAGCTGGAGTGTTTGAGGCTGGTTCTTCTTCGCCATCTATGCTCAACCTTTCTGGATTTACAGAGACCTCCCAGATAAATAACCCCCCCGCACACAGCACGGCTAAGGGAGCCCAAACCGCTGGTTGCGTCCAGTGGCGCAACCGCGCTATTAGATAGCGGACAGATGTAGGAAATTGCTTAAAAATTGACATAGTTTTGCTTCTATCCGATCGTGCGGATTTAAAACTATTTTTCCTAGTCTACCACATCAATCTTGATTATTTTTGCGATGCCGGGGTAAGGGCGATCGGGAGCATCTCGGTTTGGCTTTTACTGTCGGTGTGCGATCGTCCGGATCGCTATATTTATAGAATTTGCTGTGCGGGACGGATCGGCGTCCCAAAAAACGCTTTTTACTTTCTGCAGAGATGCTCCGAGTAAGATGGAACTTTTGATTGAAAGTTGCGAAAGCTCAATGCAACAGGTGAAAATCCCTAAAGCACTGGTAGAAATATGTCTTGCTTTACTTAAATCAAGGGGCATAAGATGATAAAATTTTAGGGGATGCGATGCCCGGTCTGCCGGGTCTGTCAGCAGATCGACCTCAAACCAAAATGTCAAGGTAAAATTGGCAATTGCTGAGAACAACACCCAAGGAAAGTAGAGAGAAAATTAATGAAAAAAGTAGTTGAAGTATTAGCAAATCGGGAACAGCTAATAGATCGATCGCTGGAGATTGTGCTGTCGAAAATCTCAGAAGCCATAGCAGAACGCGGACTTTGTACGATCGCCGCAGCGGGCGGAAGCACACCCGAACCGCTCTACAGAGCGCTCTGTGCCCAAGACCTGCCTTGGGACAAAATTCACGTGTTCTGGGGCGACGAACGCTACGTTCCCCCAGAACACCCAGACAGCAATCAAAGAATGGCGCGCCTCGCGTGGCTCGATCGAGTGAATATCCCCGCCAGCAACATCCACCCCATGCCCACAGGCGCCGGCGACCCCGCAGCCGACGCTGCGGCGCACCAAACCGAATTGCAGCAGTTCTTCAAAGTATCCGACGGCGAGTTTCCTGCTTTCGACATCATTTTATTGGGCATAGGAGACGACGCCCACACCGCCTCTCTATTTCCCGGCACAGCAGCCTTGGAAGTCCGCGACGCCCTAGTAACTGTCGGCAACAAAGACGGTCAACCCCGCATTACCTTTACAGTCCCCTTAATCAACCGGGCCCGGTGCGTCATCTTCATGGTCGCAGGAGCCAGCAAACAACCCGCCCTTGCTCAAATTTTTGCCCCCGCAGCCGAGGAAATGACTTATCCAGCCAGACTCGTTCAACCAGAGGGCGAGCTTTGGTGGCTGCTCGATGCGGCGGCTGGCGAAGCAGTAAAATAGCCGACAGAGCCGCCAGCGTGCCAACACAGTCAGCATTATCACTAACTCAATTTTGCCCATCACAGCTAACGTCACGGCGTCAGCTCA
>Ga0164305_10000004_pt1 | contig 47185 bp, 47 predicted proteins | sample Whisoiple_237_MG_FD_110215 | JGI IMG/M metagenome (GOLD analysis project Ga0164305, IMG submission 110215) | Soil microbial communities amended with pyrogenic organic matter from upstate New York, USA - Whitman soil sample_237_MG | ecosystem: Environmental > Terrestrial > Soil > Agricultural...
AATCCGCGTAAAGCGGCGCGACGTGTTCGTCGGCCCGGTGCGCGTGCCAGTGCTCGTATTCCAGGCGGCTCCAGACATAGCGCGCCTTCGGAAACGTCGGCATCCAGCGCCCATCGACGAGACGCGTATTCCAGCCGACATGATCGACATGCAGATGCGTGCAGATGACGGTATCGATCTCGTCTGCGGCGAAACCTTTTGCGGCAATGTCGTCGAGGAAGGAAGTATGCAGATCGTTCCAGCGCGGCACGCCGCGGCCCTGCTTGTCGTTGCCGAGACCGGTATCGACGATGATGCGTCGGCTCGGCGTCTTCACCAGGAACGATTGCACGGCCATTTTGAGCCGGCCGTCGGGGTCGGCGAAATGCGGCTGCAGCCAACCGATTTTCTGGACCTCTTCGCGGCTTGCCTGCGGCAGGATGAAACGTGTGCCGCCGGTGATCTCCAGCTCGATTACCGGCGTAATTTCGATGTCGCCGATCGTCCACATGAATACCGCGCTCCGCCTTCGCCCGTGCTCTAGCGCGTTTTCGCCGCGTCTGGAATTTTGCGACTGACGAATGGCGAGCCTGCTTCGACGAAACGCCAGGGCAAATCGGCGGCGCGCGTGATGCCGATGCGCAATCCGGCGGCGATTTCCACCGGCGCGCCGCGCGCCTCCAGGGCAAACGGCGGCTGATCGAGCGGCAATCCGTCATGTGCGCGCGTGACCGCCAGTGCCTGACAGAGCCGGCCCGGGCCGGCACATAGAAGGCGGATATCGTCCAACCCGCGTCGTTCGCGCATGATTTCGATGCCGCGCGTCGGCTCGAGCGCGCGGATCAGAACCGCGCTGCCGCGCCCATTCCCGCAGACGAAATTCAAGCACCAGTGAATGCCGTAGGAGCGATAGACATAAGCCCGCCCGGCAGGGCCGAACATGGCGGCGTTGCGCTCGGTCTGCCCACCGAAACTATGCGAGGCGGGCTCGCTCGGATCGTAGGCTTCGGTTTCGACGACGCGGCCGCCGATCCCATCGACGAACAGGCCGACACCGATCAGATCGCGCGCGACATCGAGTGCATTGCGGCGAAAGAAATTGCGATCGAGCTTGGAGCGCCGGCGCGTCAGGCGATCAGCGATTGGCGGCAGTGATCGTGTGACCGAGATGGCGCGGTCGGCGCGGCGGCAGCGGCACGTCGGCGAGCGCGGCGTCTTCCGCATCCGCCATGGCGGAGGCATCGGCGGTCGCCACGAACTGGTCCGCCGAGACCGTCGGCTGGGCACCGAAAATCGCAAACAGGCTCGGCTGGGGTGGCGGTGCCACGGCGATCACGGGCTCCGGCTTCAGCGGGGACGAATCGGCGGTGCGCAGCTTCGCGAGCAGGTGCGCCTTCTTTGCCGAGACATAATAGCCGCTGGCATAGAGGCGCACGGCACGGTTCTCGTCGCCGCCGGCGATCATGTAGGCGTTGGCAAGATAGGGGACGGCGTAGGTCAGGTTGACGTTGGGGTCGAGCAGGCCGGCGGGCTTGCCCTTGTAGCCCATGCTCTTGGCTGTCGGATAGGTGATCTGCATCAGGCCGTAATAGCGCCGATGCATGATTTTGGCGTTGTAGCCACTCTCGCGGACGATGACGCGGTGCACGAGCTTTTCCGGCAATCCGTGCGCCTTGGCATGCTCGGCGACCAGCTCCTCGTATTTTTCGGCCGGCGATTTCGAGGCGGCGAAGGCGGCCGCCACAAAGCCGCAGCCAAGACCCGCGGCAAGACCTAAGCGAACTAGACCGAGGCGAACCAGCATTCGGACTCCCTTTCCTGGCTTAGCCGTTTCGCGGCGCTTTGCGGCCCGAAAGAGGCGCTGGAGAGGGGGGCGGGTGCGAAAGCCATCGGGTGTTGCGGGAAGGCCGCACTGGAGCTAATCCGGCGGAGCAGCCGCCGAAGAGCTCATGAACCTCTTGAGCAGAATGACAGGTCGCCTCCACACGCTTTTTGCCTGGCTGCGCAGACATTTACGCCTGCCGCGCCCGTCGCGCACCGGCTGACGACGCCTTTGGTCTATTGGCGGATCGTCAGGTGGACGGGCTCGAGTACGAGAGACGGCTACACCAGGAATGGGAGCAGTAGCCTAAGCCGCAATCGAGTACCCGCCGTCGACCGGGATGGCGGCGCCGGTGACGAAATCGGCGGCCGCGCTCGCCAGGAACACCGCGATCCCGGCGAAATCGCCCGGCTCGCCCCAGCGGCCGGCGGGCGTGCGTGCCAGCACCCGCTCATGCAGTCCCGGCACCTGCTCCCGGGCGGCGCGGGTCAGAGTGGTGTCGATCCAGCCGGGCAGGATCGCATTGACCTGGATATTATCGGGCGCCCAGGCGGTCGCCAGCGACCGCGAGAGTTGCACGATGCCGCCCTTCGACGCGCCATAGGCCGCCGCATAAGGCGCGGCGAACAGGCTCATCATCGAGCCGATATTGATGATCTTGCCGCCGCCCTGCCGCTTCATCTGCGGATACGCCGCCTGAGCGCAGAAGAGCGCCGCCGAGAGATTCGTGTCGATCACCATGTGCCATTCGCGCGCGGAGAGATCCTCCGGGCGCTTGCGCACAGTCGTGCCGGCATTGTTGACAAGGATGTCGAGACGGCCGCATTTTTCGACCGCGCTTGCGACAAGCGCGCGGCAGGCGTTCTCGTCGGTGACGTCGGCTTCTACGAAATGCGCATCCCCGCCGTGCGTCCGCAAAGCCAGAAGCGCGCTCTTGGCCTTGCTCTTATCGCGGCCTGACAGGACGACGCGCGCACCCGCCCGCGCCAAGCCCTCCGCCATGCCAAGGCCGATGCCGCCATTGCCGCCGGTGACGAGCGCGACACGGTCTTTGAGCGAGAACATGTTCATGTCAGATGGTCCTCAGCGCGTTGACACTTTGGCGGTGAGTGTGCCGGGTACTCAAATCGGGTCAAGATCGCGGGGAACAGTCAAGGGACCTTCGATGCGCACGATCAGGATCGGATCAGGCGCCGGATATTCCGGCGACCGCATAGAGCCGGCAATCGAGCTCGCGGAGAAAGGCGGCATCGATTACCTCGTCTTCGAGTGTCTCGGCGAGCGCACGATCGCGCTGGCGCAGCAGGCACGCATGAAAGACCCGCGTGGCGGCTACGATCCGCTGCTCGCCGCGCGCATGCGTGCGGTATTGCCGATCTGCCACGCGAAGAAGATCCGCATTGTCACCAATATGGGCGCGGCAAACCCCGTCGCTGCCGCGGAAGCGACGCGCGACATCGCGCGGGCGCTTGGTTTGAAAGGATTTCGCATTGCGGCGGTCACCGGCGACGACGTGCTTGCCGCCGCAAAGGAAGCGGACGTCACGCTCGAAGATGGCGGCACGATCAATGCGCTCGGCAACCGCGTCGTCTCCGCTAATGCCTATATCGGTGCAAAGCCGATCGCCGATGCGCTTGCCGGCGGCGCCGACATCGTCATCACCGGCCGCGCCGCCGACCCGGCGCTGTTTCTCGGGCCGTTTGTGCACGAATTCGGCTGGGCGATGGACGATTGGAATGCGCTCGGCCGCGGCACGCTCGCCGGCCATCTGCTCGAATGTGCCGGCCAGGTCACCGGCGGCTATTTCGCCGATCCGGGCATCAAGGACATGCCCGATCTTGCGCGCCTCGGCTTTCCCATCGGTGAGGTAAGCGAGGACGGCGAGCTTGTCGTCACAAAGGTCGAAGGCTCGGGCGGCTGCGTCACGCCGGCGACGGTGAAGGAGCAATTGCTCTATGAGATTCACGATCCGACAAAATATTTTCAGCCGGACGTGATCGCGGATTTTTCCGAGGTGCGCGTCGAGGAGATCGGGCGCGATCGCGTGCGCGTGACTGGGGGCCGCGGCGCCGCGAAGACGGGATTGCTCAAGACGAGCGTCGGCTATGTCGATTCGTTTGTCGGCGAGGGGCAGATTTCATATGCCGGACCGGGCGCCGTCGCGCGCGGCAAACTCGCGCTCGATATCGTGCGCGAGCGGCTCGCTCTCACCGGCGTCGCGATGAGCGAATCGCGTTTCGATCTTATCGGCGTCAACGCGCTCCATGGCGATGAGCGCGCGCGGAGAGCCGAGCCTTACGAAGTGCGCGTCCGCGTCGTCGGCCGCACCGACTCCTTGGCTGAAGCGACACGCATCGGCAACGAGGTGGAGACGCTCTACACCAACGGCCCGGCCGGCGGCGGCGGTGCGTGGAAATCGGCGCGCGAGATCGTCGCGGTCGCGTCCGCCTTGGTGCTCGAGAGCGCCGCGCAAGCGAAGCTTACGGTCCTGGAGGCGTGATCCATGAAGCTTCGCGCGCTCGCCCATTCGCGCACCGGCGACAAAGGCAATATCTCGAACATATCCGTCATCGCTTATCGCGACGAGGATTACCCCTTCTTATGCGAGCATGTGACCGCTGCGCGTGTGAAGGAGCATTTCCGCGAGATCGTCACCGGCGATGTCACCCGCTACGAGCTGCCGGCGATCTCGGCGCTGAACTTCGTGCTTAAAGGCGCGCTTGGCGGCGGCGTGACGCGCTCGCTCGCGCTCGACGCGCACGGCAAGGGACTGAGCTCGGCGCTGCTCGATCTTGACCTGCCGGAGCGAGCCGACGCTGGTTGATCGGAACTACGGCAGGACCACAACCTTCGTTCCGACTTTCACCCTGTTAAAGAGGTCGACAACATCATTGTTGGTCATGCGAATGCAGCCGGAAGACACCGCTGCGCCGATCGTCTCCGGCTCGTTGGAGCCGTGGATCCGGTAAAGACTCGAGCCTAAATACAGCGCCCTTGCGCCGAGCGGATTTTCGATGCCGCCGCGCATGTGACGCGGCAGATCGGGACGCCGCTTCAGCATTTCCGGCGGTGGCGTCCAGTCCGGCCATTCGCGTTTGGCCGAGACGGTCTTGGTGCCGGACCAGGAAAATCCCTGGCGTCCGACGCCAACGCCGTATTCGAGCGCGCGTCCATGCCCGAGCACGTAGTAGAGCCGGCGGTATCGCGTCGAAATGACAATCGTTCCAGGTGCATAGCCATGCGTCCACACGACGGTTTGACGCGGCATCGCCGCCTGCCGGAAAATGTTGAGGAAATCGGCCAAAGGACCGGAGTCGAGCGGATTGTTGGCGACTGCCGGCGACGCGCAGGCGATCATCGCGACGACCGCGACTCGTCGAAACTGCTTCAGCATGATGTCTCCTCGAAAACCGCTTCTTGGGATTCCTATTAAAAGACATTGTGCCGATCCTGCGGCGACAGCGAGTGCACCGCTGCGCGAATTCAGGGCAGCTTGAGCAGAGCGGATGCGCCTTGATTTGAGTATGACATCGACTCAAAGCGCGCCCGGGTCTATCTCCCCCTCACAATACCCGGGGAGTGACACACCATGCGCGAGGCGTTCATCTGCGAGGGGGCACGTACGCCCGTCGGCCGCTACGGCGGCTCGCTCTCGGCGGTGCGGCCGGACGATCTCCTCGCCCACGCGATGAAGGCGGCGCTCGCCAAGGCGCCCGGCCTGCCGGCGGAGAAAATCGACGAGGTCTATGCCGGCTGCGCCAATCAGGCAGGCGAGGACAATCGTAACGTCGCGCGCATGGCGCTCCTGCTCGCCGGCCTGCCGGACAGCGTGCCGGCTAGCACGGTCAACCGGCTCTGCGGCTCGGGGCTCGACGCTGTCGGCCTGGCGGCGCGCGCCATCAAAGCGGGCGAGGCGGATGTCGTACTTGCGGGCGGCGTCGAGTCGATGTCGCGCGCGCCCTTCGTGCAGGGCAAGGCGACGGAAGCCTTTTCGCGCAACGCCGAGATTTACGACACGACGATCGGCTGGCGCTTCGTCAATCCCCTGATGAAGGCGCAATACGGCATCGATTCCATGCCGGAAACGGCGGAGAACGTCGCCGAGGAATTCCAGGTCGCGCGCGCCGACCAGGACGCGTTCGCGTTGCGCAGCCAGAACCGCGCCGCGGCGGCGCAAAAGAATGGCCGGCTGGCAAAAGAGATCGCGCCTGTGGAGATCAAAGGCCGCAAAGGCGCCGTGACGATTGTCGAGCGCGACGAGCATCCGCGCGAGACTTCGCTCGACAAGCTTGCCTCATTGCCGGCGCCGTTCCGCAAGGGCGGCTCGGTGACGGCTGGCAACGCGTCCGGGGTCAATGATGGCGCCGCGGCGATGATAATCGCCTCGCGCGAGGCGGTCGACAAGTATGGATTAAAGCCGCTCGCCAAAATCAGCGCGCTTTCGACTGCGGGCGTCGCGCCGCGCATCATGGGTTACGGCCCCGTGCCGGCAACCCAGCGGCTGATGCAGCGGCTCGGCCTGAAGGTCAGCGATTTCGACGTGATCGAATTGAACGAAGCATTTGCCGCCCAAGCGCTTGCCTGCATGCGCGCGCTCGGGCTGCCCGACGATGCAAGCCATGTCAATCCGAATGGCGGGGCGATCGCCATCGGCCATCCGCTCGGCATGTCGGGGGCGCGGCTGGCGCTTTCCGCCGCGCTGGAGATGAACGAGCGGGACGCGAAGCGCGCGCTTGCGACGATGTGCATCGGCGTCGGCCAAGGCATCGCGCTGGCGATGGAGCGCGCGAACTGACAGCCCTCCCCGAGGGATGAGGCGCCTAGCGGAAATGCACCTCTTGGCGCCACCAGGTCATCATGCGCGAGCGGGAGATCGCCGCGCCGATCCGGCTCGGGCGCGACGGCACGCGGCAATAGCGCTCGACGCCGTAGAGCACCACGGCGAGCAGCACGAAAGACAAGACGACCATCGTCAGATAGGCGATTTCAAGAGGTGACCACATGCCTGCCTCCGCGGAGATTTGCGTGAAGGCAGGATGGCACGGGTCTCACCGGCCGCCTTTGATCGAGATCAATTAACGAAATCGGCTGTGCCGCGTTCGAGACGGGCTCCCCATCGCGTTCCACTAGGATGAGCAGTTCACGCCACAGCCTGTGTAGGCTCGGCCGCTGCAAGCGCTTCGACAAAAGCATCCGAGCCGGATACCCAGCCGAAAATCCCGCCCTGCGCCTTGATCATCGCCAGTCCGGCCTCGTGGAACTGCGGGAAATAGGAACCGCAGCAATCGCCGAGCACGATGCAGCGACAGCCCCGGTCGTTGGCTTCGCGCACCGTCGTGTTGACGCAGACCTCGGTGGTGACGCCGCAAACGACCAGCGTCTCGATTGCGTAATTCTGCAAAACCAGGGCGAGATCGGTCTGGTAGAACGCGCCCTTGCCGGGCTTGTCGATCACCGGCTCGCCGGCCGCGGGATAAAGCTCGGGAACGATCTCGTGACCGGGCTCGCCGCGAATGAGAATGCGACCCATCGGGCCCGGCGCGCCAATGCGCATCGACGGCGCGCCACGTTCGAGCTTGGCGCGCGGCGCGTCCGATAGATCGGGGCGGTGGCCTTCGCGCGTATGTATGACCAGCATGCCGGCACTTCGCGCCGCATCGAGCACTTTCCGGCAGGGCGCGACCGCGGCCGCGAGTCGCGAAACATCATTGCCGAGCGCTTCGCCGAAGCCGCCGGGCTCGAGAAAATCGCGCTGCATGTCGATGATGATCAACGCCGCTCGCGCAATATCGATCGCGATCGGCGCCGGTTCTGCCTCGAGCGTAATCTTCATGGCGCGAGTCTCACGCGTGACCGGCCATGTGACGGCCGATCTCATGCGCGTCGGCACCGACGCTCGGCGTCTCGTAGACGATCTTGCCCTCGCACATCACGACGATTCGATCCGATAGTTCGAGAATTTCATCGAGGTCTTCCGAGATCAAAAGCACGGCGGTACCGGCATTGCGCGCGGCGACGATGCGGGCGCGGATTTCGGCGACGGCTTTGACGTCCAACCCGAAGCACGGATTGGCAACGACCAGCACCTCGACATCGCCATCGAGCTCGCGCGCCAGCACCGCGCGCTGCACATTGCCACCTGACAGCGCGCCGATCGGCGCGTCGGGCGACGGCGTGCGGTTGCCGAACATGTCGATCATGGCGCGGCCGCGCTCCGCCATGCGACGGCGATCGAGCCAGAAGCGACGGGCACCGGTATCCCTGCGATCGAATGTCCTCAGATTGAGATTGGAGATAACGCTCATGCCCGGCGCGCATGCATTGCGCAGCGGCTCTTCCGGAAGCAGTCTCACGCCAAGCGCGTGCATTTCGTTGCGGCGCGCGTGATAGCTCTGATTCGAGACTCTGATCTCACCGCCGATGGGCGGCCGCTGACCGCCGAGCACTTCCAAAAGCTCGCGCTGGCCGTTGCCCGAGACACCGGCAATGCCGACGATCTCGTGCGGTCGCACATCGAGCGCCGCGATGTCGAGCCCGGCGCGGCCGTGATCGCCGAGACAATGCAAGTCGCGGATGGTCAGCCGCGCGTCCGCTTCGGGATCGCCGCTGCGCGCGAGGGTGGCGGGCGTATGCGCCTCGCCGATCATCATCGTCGTCATGTCGGCGGGCGTGAGCGCGGCAACCTTGCCGCCGCCGGCTTGCTTGCCGCGGCGGAGCACGGTCACCTCATCGGCAAACGCCCTCACTTCTTTGAGTTTGTGCGTGATGATGATGATGGTGAGCTCTCCGGTATCTGCCAAACTTCGCATGAGGTTGAGCACGTCCTCCGCTTCTTGCGGGGTCAGGGTCGAGGTCGGCTCATCGAGCACAAGCAGTCGGCGCTGGAGATAAAGCTGCTTGAGGATTTCCGCCTTCTGCCGCTCGCCTGCAGCAAGCGTGCCGAGCGGAATATCCAGCGGAATTTTGAACGGCATGCGCGACAGGAAGTCATCGAGGCGCTTCCTCTCTGCCTTCCAATCGATGACAAGAGGCACGTCGGCGCGCGCCATCACCAGATTTTCGGCGGCGGTCATCGACGGTACCAACGTGAAATGCTGGTAGACCATGCCGAGACCGAGACGATCGGCGTCCTGCGGCTGAGCGATGCTTTCCTGTCTGTCGCCGATGACGAAATCGCCGGAATCGGCGCGGTAATAGCCGAGCAGGCATTTGACGAAGGTCGATTTGCCGGCGCCGTTCTCGCCGAGCAGCGCGTGCACCGTGCCAGCTTGAACCTTCAGCGACACGTCATCGAGGGCCGTGAACGCACCAAACCGCTTCGTCACGCCCGCCGCTTCGATGCCGATCGCGCGCATTTCAGAGCGCCGCGAGAAGCGCGTGTGAATCGGCGACCGCGCCGAACACGCCGCCCTGCATCTTCACCATCTTGATCGCCGCCTCGTGGTTGCCGAGATCGGTCGCGCCGCAGCAATCTTCGAGCAGCAGGCATTCGAAGCCGCGATCGTTCGCCTCGCGCATCGTCGTGTGCACGCAAACGTCCGTGGTGATGCCGGTGAGCACGATGTTGCGAATGCCGCGGGTGCGCAAGATCAGTTCGAGATCGGTCGCACAGAAGGAGCCTTTGCCGGGCTTGTCGATGACGACTTCGCGCGGCGCCGGCGCAAGCTCCGGGATGATTTCCCAGCCGGGCTCGCCGCGGACGAGTATGCGCCCACAAGGACCGGGATCGCCGATGCCGGCGCCGATCTGACGCGAGCGCCAGCGCTTATTTTCCGGCAAATCGCTCAGATCCGGCCGATGTCCTTCACGGGTATGGATGATGTGATAACCGCCTCTCCGCATCGCCGCGAGCACAGCTCGGATCGGCTCAATCGGCGCACGCGTCAGTGAGAGATCGTAGCCCATCTTGTCGACATAACCGCCGGGCCCGCAAAAGTCCGTCTGCATGTCGATGACGATGAGTGCGGTGTTTTGCGGCCTGAGATCGCCGTCGAACGGCCAGCCGTATGGATCGGCGGAGACATAATGGTCGTTTATTGCCGGTTCCTGAGAACGGAGCGCGAGATTCATTCCGCCGCCTCCTTTTGTGTGTCGCCGTAAGCACGTGTCGGCGGCGCAAAACCGCAGGACGTGCCGTCGGTCTCCTTGACTTGGTCTTCCCACGGCAGACGGTAGCGGCCGGCGACAAGATCGCGCATGTAAGTATAAGGACAATCCTGTGCGCCGCCGGCAACGGCCGTGTAACCGCGATGGCCGAGCTGATAGATATTGTTCTCGACCCCCCAATGGATGCGCGCTTCGCGCACGAGATCGGGACGGACTTCCGCAGTGATGATCTCGTCGGCGCGCGCGCTCGTCCCGTGCGCAAGCACGGTGCCGTCGAAATTGACGATCATGCCTTCGCCCATCGAATCGAAGATGCCGTCGGAGCCGCACATGCAGACATTGGCGGTGACCATCAGATTGCAGAAGGCGTTCGACTGATTGGTGAACCGCCACGAATTGCGGATCGGCGCGGTATAGCCCGCGGTGCGCAGCATGATCTCGGCGCCTTTGTAGGCGCATTCGCGCGCCATTTCCGGGAACATGCCATCATGACAAATGATCAGCGCGAGCTTACACCCTTTCGGGCCGTCAATGACGGGAATGCCGAGATCGCCCGGCTCCCACGGCTCGACCGGCACCCAGGGATGGAGCTTGCGATAGTAGAGGCGCAACTCCCCCTTGTCGTCGATGATGATCCCAGAATTGTAGGGATTGCCGTGAGGGTTGAACTCCATGATGGAGAAGCAGCCCCAAATCTTGTTGTCGATGCAGGCCTGCTTGAAGGCGGCGACCTCCGGCCCGTTGATGTCGCACATGATCTCCGGATTGGTGTCCATCGATAGGCCGTGCAGCGCATATTCGGGGAAGACGACGAGATCCATCGTCGCGAGATTGCGGCGCGCCTTGCCGATCATCGCGACGATGCGCTGCGTCTGCTCGGTGAGATCGGCCTTTGTCGCGACGATTGGCAGTTGCAATTGCACAAGGCCGATGACGACGCCGTTCGGCGATTTGTTCAGTCCTCCGAGACCATTCATTTTTCTTTCCTATCGCACGATCGAGAGTTCGCCCGGCGCGCCGCGCATCCGCCGTCCCGGTGCGACGGCGAAGAACATGAGGACGAGCGTCAGCACATACGGCGCAGCATTGAAGAGATAATAGCCCTGGCTGACACCGACCGTCTGCAGCGAGGGGCCAAGTGCGCCGGCGGCGCCGAAGAGGAGCGCGGCGCCGATACAGGCAAGCGGCTCCCAGCGCGCAAAGACGACGAGCGCCACGGCAATCAAGCCTTGTCCGGACGACAGGCCTTCGTTCCAGCTGCCGGGATAAACGAGCGACAGGAAGGCGCCGCCAATACCAGCAAGTGCGCTGCCCGTCGCGGTGGCAGCGAAGCGCACGAGATTGATGCGCAATCCCATCGCGCGCGCCGCATCGGCGCTGTCGCCGACGATGCGTACGACCAGGCCGGCGCGCGTGTTCTGGAACGCCCAGGTCATGAAGATGCCGATGACGATTCCGATGAAGAAAAGCGGACTGACGTCGAGCGCGCTGCGGATTTGCGGCGAGTCGGACCACAGCCCAAGCGGAATTGTCGGCAGAAGCGGCGCCGACGGCTGCACATATGGCTTGCCGAAAAAGAAGGCGATGCCGGTGCCGGCGAGCATGATCGCAATGCCCATCGCGATGTCGTTAATACGGGTGAGGCTACATAAGCCGGCATGCAGCGCGCCGAGCAAACCGCCGCAGATCGCGGCGACGAGCACGCCGAGCCACGGGCTGCCGGTGAGATGGGAGGCCGCATAGGCGCTCATCGCGCCGAGGACGAGCGCGCCTTCGTTCCCGAGATTGATGCGGCCGGATTTCTCGGTGAGGCACTCGCCGAGACTGACGAAAAGGAAAGGCGTCGACACGCGCAATGCGCCGGCGAGCGTCGCGATTGCGAGGGTGGAGAGCGCGCCGCTTGCCATCACACGCTCTTGCGCGGCTGGAACCAGGCGATGCGGCCGTAGAGCGTCTCGCTCGCCAAGATCGAGATGAAGATCATGCCCTGCAGCACAAGCACCGTCGCATCGGGCAATCCCATCCGGCGTTGCACGATCCCGCCCGCGGCGGTGATGCCGCCGAGCAGCAGCGACATCGGGATGATAGCGAGCGGGTTCTGCCGCGCCAGGAAAGCGATGAGAATGCCGGCATAACCGTAACCGGCGGCAAGCGAGGCATTGGCCTTGCCGTGCACGGCGGCGACTTCGATCGTACCGGCAAGCCCGGCGCAGGCGCCGCCGAGCCCGCAGGCAATGACGATCAGCCACGCAACGGGCAGCCCCTGCAATTGCGCGGCGCGCAGATTGCCGCCGGTGACGCGGCAGGCGAAGCCGAAGGAGGTGCGGTAGATCAGGACGTAGAAAAAGATGCAGGCGAGGATGCCTATGAGCAGGCCCGGGTGCACGTCGGTTCCAGGCAAGTGGCCGAGCATGTTGATCTCGCCGATGTCGCGGGTCGAAGGTTTGTTGAGGCTTGCCGGATCGCGCAAGGGGCCTTCGACGAGATGATTGAAGATGGCGATGGCGACATAGGCCATGAGCAGGCTGACGATCGTCTCGTTCAGGCCGCGGCGGGCACGCATGAGGCCGACCAGACCGATCCACAATGCGCCCACCGCGCAGCCGGCAATCGCCATCATGACCTGCACGCCAACGGGCGGCAGCGCCGAGACGAACGGGGCGATTGCCGCCGCGGCCAGGCCGCCGAGCACGACCGCACCCTCGCCGCCGATGACAACGAGCCCGAGCTGCGCCGGCAGCGCCACGCACAGCGCGGTGAAAAGCAAAGGCGCGGCGCGCTGCAGCGTGTTCTGGAGTGAGAACGCGCTGCCGAAGGCGCCGCGCCAGACCAGCGCAAAGAAATCGCCGGGCGATTTTCCGAGGCAGATCAGAAACAGCGAGAACGCCGCCGCCGCAATGAGGAGCGCAAACAGCGGAACGAGCGCGCTCTCAAGGCGCTTGCGCAGCCAATAGCTTTGATCACGGCCGCTCTCCACCGCGCGCGCGGCTGCGGTTAGTTCGCGCGGAAGCGAAATGCTTGTCACGCCGTTACGCGAGCGCGCCGATCACTCCCTCGACGAGGTAATTCATCTTCTCAAGCTCGATCGCGGTTTCGGGATAGGCCTGGCCTGCGCTCGCAACCTGATTTCCTTTGTTGTCCTTGAGCGGTCCCTTGATGACGGGAAAACCGCCCTTCATCATTTCCGCTTTAACGGCATCCACCTGCTTCCGCGCAGCCTCGGGCACCGCCGGCCCGAATGGCGACATCTTGACGAAATCTTCCGCCAATCCGCCGCGCACGAAATTCGGCAACGGCTCGCCCTTCAGCGCCTTCTCCGCAAAGATCTTGTACACCGTCGCCCAATTCCATTCGGCGCCCGTGAGATAGCCCTTCGGCGCGAGCTTCGCCTGGTTGGCGTGATAGCCGCAGACATAGATGCCGCGCCGCTCCGCCGTCTCAACCACGACCTTCGGTCCATCGACATGGCAGGTGACAACGTCGACACCGCTATCGACAAGGCTGTTAGTCGCCTCCGCCTCCTTCACCGGCATCGACCAATCGCCGGTGAAGATCACCTGCGTGACGATGTCGGGATTCACCGACTTCGCGCCGAGCTCGAAAGAATTGATGTTCATCAAGACTTGCGGGATCGGCTTCGCCGCCACGAACCCAAGCTTTTTCGATTTCGTCACATGCGCCGCGGCGATGCCACTCAAGTACTGGCACATGCCGATATAACCGAAATACGAGCCGGCATTTTTCGGATGCTTCGCCTCATCCCAGAGGCCGCCGCAATGGCGGAACTGAATGTTCCGGTATTTCTCCGCCATCTTCACGACATGCGGGTCGAAATAGCCGAAGCTCGTCGGGAACAGGAGCGTCGCGCCATCGAGCTCGATCATGCTCTCCATCGTCTTCTGCACGTCGAGCGTCTCGGGGACCTTCTCCTCCTCGATGAGTTTCAACCCGGGCATGCCCTTCAGCGCCGCGGCGCCTTCGGCATGGGCCTGGTTGTAGCCGTAATCGTCCTTCGGCCCGACATAGATGAAGCCGACGGTCAGCTCCTTGGCGAAGGCGCGCTGTGGCGTCAGCCCGGTGGCGAAGGCGAGCGCGGAGCCGCCCGCGCCGAGCAATAATTGGCGACGGTCGGTGACGAGAGCGGCCGGGCTGAAGCGGGAGGACGACGCGCGAGAAGGCAAGGAGCGAGACATTGGCAGTTCCTGTCGGCGGAGGGACCGCTCAGGATTTGCAAGCCTCAGGCCAGACGCTCAGCTCGCGCCGCGTATCATCGCTGCCGTGAATTTAGGCGGGGCTGCCGAAGAGACCTGCAGGCGACGTGCCTGTTTCGTGGGCAGCGCTCGGTTGCGAGGTTGATTTGCGGGGAGGGGACGCACCGCCGCACCCCTGAGCGCGCGATCAGGCGTCTTCGAGGACGCGCACCTCGTCCGGCACGTCGCCGAAGCGGGCAAGAATGATGGCACTGCCGAGCCCGTCCGAGGCGGGGTCGCTGGTATGCGAGAAGGCGACAGCGCCGGGTTTCGTTGCGGCCATTGCCGCGGCGAGGCAGCGGGCGGCGATTTCCGAGCGCGCCTCGCGCGGCTTGCCGGGCAGAATCTCGCCCTCTTCGTCACGCTCGAAGGGGACGACGCCGAAATAGGTCATGTCGCTCATACGCGGGTTCCTAATTGCCCGGGCCCTCTTGAGGTGGGAGCACACGCGCGCAGTGGGGCGACATTACGGCGGCGATTGCGACCGAAGAGCCACGTATCTGCTCGCGTGACTTGCGGGCTAAGCCCGCCTGCCGATCGTCACCAGCGTGAAGAAGCGCCCGGCCGGTATCCGCGTCAGTTCGCACACGCGTACATCGCCGGCGACATAGTCGGCTATGCGTGAATAAGAAAACTCTGGATTCAATCCGATCTTGCGCAGCGCCGCACCGGACTTGCGCTCGATGGCCGCAAGCAATCCCTGTTCCGAATAGAAGTGATTGACGAGCACCACGCGACCGCCTGGCCTTGCGACACGTATCGCTTCGGCGAGAACCCGATCCGGGTCGCTTACCAGGGTTATGACAAAGGGCAGAACGACCGCATCGAAAGCCTCGTCCTTAAACTCCAGCTGATGTGCGTCCATCCGACGCAAGCTCACGCGCGGTACTGGCGTCGAACCACGACGAGCTGGCGCCAATCTACTCAAGCGCGGACGCATTCGTCTTTCCTGGGGCCGACCTCTGCGATGCGCGCATGATGGATATGTCCGCAGACGACACCGTCGACGCCGAGTCGCTGTGCTTGCGAGACGAGAGCGGATTCAAACGCGCTGATGAAATTGACCGCATTCTTGACCTTGAGTTTCGCCCAGGCCGAGAACGACCAATAGTCGAATCCGAGCAGTCGTCCGATGCGATTAAACCCGGCGTTTAGCGCGAGAGCGGCCTCATAAGCCCCATCCCCGAGAAGAGCCAGCCATTTCGCATGACGCGCCAAGAGATCGAACTCGTCCCCGTGGATGACGAGAAAGCGCCGTCCGTCGGCAAGTTCGTGGATGGCGTTTTCAGCGATTTCAATCCCCCCGAAAAGCAGCCCGGCATAAGCGCGGACGAAATCGTCGTGGTTGCCTGGAATGTAGATGACACGCGTACCCTTGCGGACTTTCCGCAGAAGCTTCTGCACGATATCGTTGTGAGACTGCGGCCAATACCAGGAGCGCTTCAGCCGCCAGCCGTCGAAAATGTCGCCGACGAGGTAAATCGTCTCTGCATCATGGTGGCGGAGAAAATCAAGCAGCAGGTCCGCCTGACAATTTCGGCTTCCGAGATGAATATCCGAGATGAACAAAGTCCGATATATCTTCGCCTCAGACACGAATTGCCTTGAGTGAGAGAGCTTGTGCGCAGGCTAAAACACGATTCGTGTTGCAGCTCTATGACAGAAAACTTTCGTGAACTTCCCGGCGCGTAGGTGAAAGCAGGCGGAATAATGGCAATAGTGCGCATTGCTGCGTCAGGGGCTCGCGCCGGGTGAGTTCAGGGCTGGCCCGGACACCCTTTCGGCGATTGCGTTACGCCGCATACTTATGATCACGCCGGGGGCGGTAAAAGACCGAGAATCGACGCGGCGAAAAGTATCAATACACCGCCCGCCTGCTCTGCGAGGACATTGCGAACAAGCCGCATACGTGCGGAGCCGTTAGCGTCTAATCGCGGCATCAGGACAAATCGGTTTACCGCCGCAAGAATGAAAAGACCGAAAAACCCTAGTACTTTTACAATGAGTACCTTTCCCCAAGCGCTCGCAATGAAACCATCGATCGAGTCCCAGCGTGCCCACGCGTTGCTGAGTCCGCCCGCGAGGATCATCGCGATCGCGAGCATGCCGAGCGCAGAGAAACGGCGGAGCGCGAATTCCAGGGCATTCTTCTCCGCACTGTGGGCACGCAACAGCAACAACAAGGGCACAAGGCCGCCGAGCCACGCACCCGCACCGAGAACGTGCAGGGCGTAGCCGGCAACGACGATCGTGCGCTCACCGGCCGCCGTGGCGGCGGGATGGCCGATCCAGGCTTGGCTTACCAGGAGGAGGGCAGCCAGCGCGGCAGAAAGTGCGCTGGCAATATTACGTGTCGGGAGCTTGCGACCGGCAGTCAAGACTGCGAGCAACATCGCGACGAGAAGCAAAAACCGCAGCGCCCATATCTTTCCGAAATCCGTGTCAAAGAAGAACGTCCAAAGCGTATCGGCATCGAAAAGACTAGCGGGATCGGCGGTTATGCTGGCAAGCGATGCGGCGGCCCAACAAACCCCGGAGACGAGCGCAATCAACGCAGCGGCTCGTACGGGGCCGCCAATGTGCGCGAGCCCCGCCAGAGCATGTGCTTGTGCCGGCAGCGCGTAAAACGGAAACAATGACGCGCCGAAGACCAGCGTCACCGCGATGAAATGAATCCATCGCGCCGCAGCAAGCGCGGCAAACCCCACCCCAATCAAGGTCGAACTTCGAACCCGAAGCTCCCTTCGGTCGTGTGCGTATCGACCGACAGAACGCGCCAACGCACAGTGTATTGACCAGGTGCAAGCGGGCGTAACGGCACCAGCACCACCCGGCCGTTGACACGTGGCTTCCCGGCATCAGCGCGCCGGCCCGCCGCATCGGTCACTTGCACAGTGCTGAAAGCGGGTTCCACGCCTTCGCTAAAATTGAGCGTGAGCACCGACGGCGCCGCGCTGACGATGCTGCCGACGCGCGGGTTCGCACTCTCCAATTGCGCATGCGCGTCGGCGGCGGCAAGGCTCGTAAGCAGGAACGCGCCAGCGAGCAGGTTTTTGCGGATGATCTTCATGGCCCAAGCCTCGCTGAAATGGGGATGATCGGTCGGCCTACTGTCGCCGGGAAAATGTCGTCCAAGAAAAAGTGGAGCTGCGCCACCCATCCGATACCCTTGCCGCTCGCGCGGTTGATCGGAATGATTGCCTCAGCGCCGATCTGGAATTTGTCCGCCACGTAAATGATGCCGGGATTGACCGTACCGATCGTGCGGTTGTTTTCGTCCCATGTGTTGGCCATCTGGATCGTGTTTGCGACCGGCGTGCGGAAACTTGCCTCGACCAACGGTACCATCCGGTTGAACACGTCCGGCAGCCCGAGATCAATGACGTTTGCCTTGAGATACGGCATGCTGAATTGGATCGATCCGCCATATTGTAGGAAGTGCGGGTGGCGTTCCTCGTCGAAATCGACCTCACCCGTATCGAAATTGATGGAGGTGATTGTGAAGGTCCGGCGCCAGCTCGGGATTGCGTAACCGACCTGACCGGTCACGGCGAAAGCGCGCAGGGCACCGAAGGATGACGGCAGATCGCCCATTCCTTTGCCCACCCAAAGCATCGGCGTGATCGTGTGAAATTTTTCGGCGCCCACCGATGCGTTGCCGGTGCGACCCCACTCGACCGAGACGCCAGCCGACAGCACGAATTCCGACTGCGGCCAAGTAAGGAACTGGTATTTGAAGGTCGTCTCGAGATTCTGCCATCCGCTCGCATTCGGGCCTCCTGGGACCCACAGTCGCGTATAGGTGCGGCCGATCGAGACGCCGAAATCCTCGGTGATGCGCTTCGAAAACTCGGCAGAAATATCGAGCTCGCGATTGGCTGGGATGTCGCCGGCCTTGAAGCCGGAGATCGTCGGCAGTGATAGTTCGTCGGCGACGCAGGGATCATCGGTGGTCAGCATCGCCGGAAAGAAGCGGCTGCCCGCAAAGCAATGCGCCATGGCGGGAGACGTTCCAACGAGATTAAAGACCGTCAAGACGAGAGCGGCGGCGGTAGCAGGTAAAAAGGGACGCGGGATGCCTTGGCGCACAGCACCCCAAAAGGCGATTGGACACATGGTGAGGTCCTCTCTGAGAATCGGAAAGCGATTGCGTCAGAGGATGGTTGGTGGACCTCGGGGACTTGCCTGGAATGTAGGAGGTGGCGAAGCCGCGATCACCACGATGTGCCATTCGGCAGCCATAAGTACGCGATGCGAGGAGAGCAGGATTTGCGAATAGTCGGACGGCGGTACCGCCACCAGAGCCATCCCGCAGACTGCGATGCAGCATAGCCCCTCATGCGCTAGAGGAGTCGAAGGAAAGGGCTGAGTCGATCCCTCATTGTCGTGAGCGCAGATAGCTGAGTCTGTTAGCGGCGACGGCGCAAAGGCTGTCGCTGCCGAAAACAGCCCGTTCAAAAGCAAAGCGTAAACGGCGGCAAACATAAACGCCGCCCGAATTGCGATCCGCAGTTGAAATCGCCGCGCCATTCCCGGATGTTGAATGCAGCCGGAACACAGGTCAAACCGCCTGAATCGATTTATCGCCGATGTTGCTTACGGGCTACAGTCTGCCTCAACCAGCTGCAGGTTCCGAGCTTGGCATCGTGAAATTCGACGTCCATTATGATCGCACGATCGATTTGGGTTTCATCAAATCAAGGGTGAAGTTTGACTGAGTGCGAGGCCGGTCACGCGGCCGATGTGTGTCCGGGCGCCATACGTGCCACGCCTTATTTCGTCCGCGTTTTTTCGATTGTTGGGGGACGCGAGCGGGGGGTCAGCAGAGCGCGGGTTTTTTGGCATGCGTATTATTATTATCACTGCCACGGCGGCACTCTTGCTCGGGTCGGGAATCGCCCTTTCGCTGCAGGCGGTTCGGACATCGTCGCAGCCCACCGAGGCGCCGCAGGAAGTAGCGGAGGCTGCGGCCGCGCCCACGCTTGTAGCGGCGGCCGAACCAACACCTTTCGAGTTCCGTCAGGTCCGCACGGTACCGATCAAGGAGACCGGCACGAGCGGCGACGTCCAGGCCGCCCCGAGCGCGGAGGCAGACGAGGATCGCCCAGCGGAAACGGCGGACACGAAGGCGCCTGCGGCTGCCTCGGTTCCGCTGGCCGTCGCCGCGCTTCCCGAGCGAGAAGCATCCGCGGCGGCGAGCGTTGCGGAGCCCCAAGAGGCGGTCGCCCCGAGCCAGCGGCCGGTCACGCGGGCGCATCGCACATCGAAGCGTTCGGCGGCGGTCGCCAAGCCATCGCGGCGCGCCAGGCGCAAGGCTGAAGTTGCGGCCGAGCCGGAACCGCAGCCCGCTGCCTTGGCCTATGACGGGCGCAACGAGTACCACAGCCCGTTCCACTCGGTGGGCAAGATCCTCGGCGGCTCGCAATAAGCTTCGAGCGCTGCGAATGTCGCACGCACGCCCCGTGCACCCGAGGGCGGCATACGAGCTTCGCATCGGCGAAAGAAAAATCCGCGATGCACAATAACTTATAGTAAAGCGCCAGCGTGGCGCCGTGCTTAGCTCTGGTCGGTCGTGCCGACCTCCAGGCCTCTAAGATGATCGAGCAGATCGAACGCGATATCGCCGAGGCCGAGCGGATGATCGCCGATCACATTCAATCGATCATGGTGGCGCTGCGCCGGGGTGCGGACACCACGGAAAGCGAAATGCGCGTTCGAGATATCCGGCGCGGTCTGGAGCTCTTGTACGCGCAGCGCCGGAGAGCGGCGCGCGCGGCGCATTTGCCGCCCGGTACGGCCGGCGTCGGCACGTCGCCAATCCGTACTCGCGTCGCCTGACGCTTCTCACCCCGCCTATCGCGACACCGCACCCTCGGCGGCCGCGAGCTCGCTCAAAAGGCGCTCGCGCAATTGCCGCTTCATCACCTTGCCGTTGCTGTTGCGCGGCAGCGGCTCGGTCGAAACGTGCATCGTCTCCGGGACTTTGTAGTCGGAGAGCCGCACGGCGAGATAGGCCCGTAGCGACTCGGCTTGGGTCTCGGCGGCGCGCGTCACGACATAGGCATGCACGCGCTCGCCGAGAACCGGACACGGCCTGCCGATGACGGCGCTTTCAACGACGTCTTCATGCGCGGCGAGAACGGCCTCGACTTCCGCCGTATAGATTTTGTGGCCGCCGCGATTGAGCATGTCTTTCTTGCGGTCGAGCACGCTGACGAAGCCGTCTTGATCGACGCTACCGAGATCGCCGGAATGCCAGAAGCCGCCGGTGAATTCCTTCTCGGTCGCGGCCGGATTGTTCCAGTAGCCGCGCACGACCGAGGCCCCGCCGATCCAGATTTCGCCGACCTCGCCGACCGGCAATACGGCGCCCTGCTCGTCCATGATCAAAACTTCGGCGCCGGGAATCGGCAGGCCGACTTTGGCGCTGTGGGTCGCGGTGAAGACCGGCGGCATAATGGTCGTCGGCGATGTCGTCTCCGTCGCGCCATAGGCATTCATAAGGTTCAGTTTCGGCAGACGCTCGGCGAATGCAGCGATGCTCGCCGGCGGCATCGGCGCGCCGCCATAGCCGCCGACACGCCATGCTGAGAGATCGAACCTGCCGAAATCCTGCTGCAGGAGGCAGAGATTGTACATCGCCGGGACCATCAGCGTGTAGGTCATCCGCTCGGCTGCGGCGAGCGCGAGAAAATCGCTCGCCCGAAAAGCCGGCATGATGATGAGCGTCCCGGCGCAGCGCGCCATCGTCGTAATGCCCGCAATCAGGCCGGTGACATGCGAGAGCGGCACCGCCATCAGGCAGCGGTCGTCCTGACGCAGCGCCATGCAATGCTCGAATGCCAAGGACGAATTGACGATGCTGAGATTGGTCAGCATGGCGCCTTTCGGCCGCCCAGTCGTGCCGGATGTGTAGAGAATGATTGCGGTATCTTCTTCGCCAGCGGCGGAAGATTCGAGCCCGCGTCCTTCTTTAGTCAGCGCTTCAAAAGATTCGCTTGCGGCGCTCGCACCGACGGAGAAGCGATGGCGAAGGCTTGGGATTTCAAGCCCCTCCGGAATACGGTCCGTGAGCTCGCTATCGTGAATTAGCACCGCGGCACCACAATCATTCAGCGCATAAGCAATCTCGTCGCGCTGCTGCCGGATGCCGAGCGGAACGGCGATGGCGCCAAGACGCGCGGCGGCAAAAATTGCGACGACGAATTCCGGCCTGTTGCCGACGAACAGGCCGATGCGGTCGCCGGACCGGACGCCTCGCTCGGCGAGCGAGGCGGCGACATTCGTCACCTGCCGCTCGAGCTCACGCCAGCTTGCCCGCTGCTGCTCGAAGACGATCGCCTCGCCATGCGGGTTGCGTCGAGTGGCATCTGCAAACAGCTCGAACAAGCCGGCGGGCCGCTCAGCGAAACATTCGATGACGCGATCGCCGTAATGGGCCTCACGCCGCATCGGCGGCGGCGTCCCGCCGAGCCACGGTATGTCTTGAGCTTTCACTTGGGCTTCGCTCCCGCAATGCTTTCGTGTTGGCGCCAAAGTAGAAATCCGGGTGGCAGTCGTCCATTCGCCGCGCGCCCACCTTTACCGCTACGATAGGCGTAGACGCGTTTCGGTGCCGTGCATTGACGCCGCGCTTCAAGGCCGACTAGGCAGACTTGGGGAGCCAAGCCGGGCCGCACAACTTTACGGGCATCATGGCCGCTGTCGACCTCAAGGGTGTGGTCAAGCGCTATTCCGACACGGTTGCCGTGAACGGCGTCGATCTGCACGTCGCCGAGGCGGCGCTCGTTTGCCTGCTCGGACCCTCGGGCTGCGGCAAGACGACTATTCTGCGGCTGATCGCGGGCTTCATCGGCCTGGATGAGGGCGAGATCCGTGTCGGCGACAGGCTCATGTCCTCGCCCGGCCAGACGCTGCAGCCGGAACTGCGCGGCATGTCGATAGTCTTCCAGAGCTATGCGCTGTGGCCGCACATGAATGTCGCGCAGAATGTCGGCTACGGATTGAAGCTCAGGAAAATTACGAAAGCCGAGGCGGCGCGCCGCACCACTGCGGTTCTCGCAGCGACCAAGCTCACCGCTTTTGCCGAGCGCTATCCCGCGGAACTGTCCGGCGGCCAGCAGCAGCGCGTTGCCTTGGCGCGCGCGCTCGTCGTCGAGCCGGAAATCCTGCTGCTCGACGAGCCTTTGTCGAATCTCGATGCGAACCTGCGCGAGGAAATGCGCTTCGAGATCAGGCGCCTGCATGACGAATTCCGCTACACCACTGTCTATGTCACGCACGATCAGACGGAGGCGATGACCGCGGCCGATCTCATTGTGGTGATGAATGCGGGGCGTGTCGAACAGGCGGGGTCACCCGCCGACGTTTATGAGCGCCCCGCGTCGCGTTTCGTCGCAAGCTTTATCGGCGGCGCAAATCTTCTCGAAGGCCGCGGCATCGCGCCGGAAGCGGTCGAGGTGGCTGACTGGCTGTTGCGCTGCGGCCTCGGCCAAGCGCGCGCCGGCGAGGTTGCAGCCGTGTCGATCCGCTTCCACGACGTGAAACTGTCGCTGAGCCGCCCGGCGGCTGATGCCAATCTCACGCAGGCGCGAGTCGTGCGGCAGATTTATCTTGGCTCGCATCGCGACTATCTCGTGGAGCTGCGCGGCGGACAGCAATTGCGCTCGATGGCGCCCGTCGCGTTTGCGGCGGAGCCCGGAGAGACGGTCTGGGTCAGCCTGCCGCCGGAAAGCTGCAGGGCGCTGACGGATTGAATGCGCATTTGGGGAGAAGAGACTTGCGAGGCTACAAGACATCTCTGGCCATAATCGCTGCACTCTCGGCACTCGCGGGCGCGAGAGCGATCGCTTTGCCGCAAGCCAATCCGGTCACGCCGGACCTTATCGAAGCCGCGCGCAAAGAAGGCAAGGTGAGCTTCTATACGGCCGTCGATGTCGAGGTCGCCGAAAAGATCGCGGCGGCGTTCAAAGCGAAATACCCGGGGATTGACGTCTTGGTCGAGCGGGCCGGCTCGGAGCGCGTATTCCAGCGCGTCGAGCAGGAGCGTTCGGCGAACATCACCAACGCCGACGTCGTGAACTCGTCCGACGCCGCGCATTACATCATCTGGAAGCGCGAGGGCCTGCTGGCGCCGTATGTTTCGGAGGATGTCGCCACTTATTACAAAGATAATGCCGACCCCGAGGGCTTTTACGCGACCTGGCGCGCGACGCTCAGTCCGATCGGCTACAACACGAAATATGTGAAGCCCGCAGACGCGCCGAAGAGTTTTGCCGATCTTCTCAGTCCGAAATGGAAGGGGCTGATGGTCAAGGGCCATCCCGGCTACAGCGGCACAATTCTGACCGCGACATTCGAGATTTCGCGCGATCTCGGCTGGGACTATCTGCAGAAGCTCGCGCAACAGAAAGTCATGCAGGTCCAATCCTCGACCGAGCCGCCGAAGAAACTGGCGCTCGGCGAGCGGCCGATCATGGCCGACGGCAACGAGTACAATCTGTTCATCCTGAAAGAAGCCGGCCAACCGGTCGACGTAATTTACCCCAGCGAGGGAACGCCGTTCATCGCCTCGCCGAGCGCGGTGATGGCGAAAGCGCCGCATCCGAACGCGGCGCGCTTGTTCCAAAGCTTCCTCTTCACACCCGAGACGCAACAGCTTCTCGTCGACGTCGGAGGCCTGCGATCGCTGCATCCAAAGACCCACGAACATGCCGGCCGCACGCCGCTCAGCGACATCAAGCTGATGCGCGACGATCCCGCCGCGGTCGTCGACCAGGTCGACGAGATCAAGGCCAATTACACGAAGTATTTCGGCACGTGAGCGCAGACGGTTTTCACGTATTGCCGGCCGGCGGCGTGCCTTTGCGCCAAGCGCGCACGCTCGCCGCGCTTGGCCGCCTTGACGTAAGTAACCTCGTTTTCGCGGGCTGCGCGCTCGTTCTTCTTGTGCTTGTCGGCTTGCCGCTGTTTTGGCTTGCCGTCTCTGCCTTCATGGACAAAACCGGCGCGCCGTCGCTCACAAATTTCGAACGGCTGTTCACCGATCCGACGCTGGTCGCGCCGCTGCGCATCAGCCTGATCGTTGCCACCTGCGTCGGCTTCATCTCCACTATTGTCGCGGCGCCGATCGCCTGGATCGTGTCGCGCACCGACATGCCCGGGCGCCGCCTCATCCGGGCGCTGATCACCGCCTCCTTTGTGACGCCGCCGTTTCTCGGCGCCATCGCCTGGGAAGTGCTGGCGGCGCCAAATAGCGGTCTCATCAACGTCTGGTACCGCGCGCTCTACGATCTGCCGCCGTTCGTGCATCTCGTCGATATCTATTCGATCGAAGGATTGATTTTCGTCGACAGCATTTATGCTTTTGCCTTCGTCTTCGTGCTCCTCGCAAACACGCTCGATCGCATCCCCTCCGACATGGAGGATGCTGCCGCGATCCTCGGCGCGCCGGCCTGGCGCATCATTCTGACGATCACGTTGCCGCTGGCTTTGCCGGCCATCCTCGCCGGTGCGCTCGTCGCGTTCCTGCGCTCGCTGACGCTTTTCGGCACGCCGGCGATTCTGGCGCTGCCGGCGGGATTTCACACGATTACCACCAAAATCTGGAGCCTTTTCCAATACCCGCCGAATCCCGGGCTTGCGGCGGCCGCGGCACTGCCGCTGCTGATCGCGACGGTCGTACTTCTGAGAGTGCAGTCCTGGATCCTCGGCCGGCGCGGCTATGTCGTTCTCGGCGGGCGCGCCGGCGGGACGCGGCGCATCGAGCTCGGCCTATGGCGCTGGGCGGCGCTCGCGCTTTGCCTCTTCGTTCTATGCTTTCCGGTGTTCCTGCCCTATCTCGCGCTGTTGAAAGCGGCGCTGACGAAGACGCTGGCTGAACCCGTTTCAGCCGACAATCTCACCTGGCAGCACGTGCGCTTCGTGTTCTTCGAATTCTCGCCGACGCGGCTGGCGCTGCGCAACACGCTGTTCTTTGCCTTCGTCGCGGCGACGATCGGCACCGCTCTGGCGCTGATTGCGAGTTATCTCGCCAGCCGCAAGGCGGTCTTCGGCCATTCGGTTCTCGGCTTCCTCGCCACCGCACCGATCGCGGTGCCGGGAATCGTACTTGGTGTCGGCATGTTCATCGCCTATACGCGAGGGCCGGTCGTGCTTTACGGCACGATGTGGGTGATGATCATCGCCTACGTGACGATCGAGCTTCCCGCCGCTTACCAGCAGCTGAAATCCGCCTTGACCGGCGTCAGTCAAGAATTGGAAGAAGCCGGGCGCATTCTCGGCGCCGGGCGCTTGCGCACGCTGATCGACATCACCGCACCATTGTTGCGAACCGGCGTCATCGCCGCGTGGTGCTTCATCTTCATCGGCGTGATGCGCGAGCTCTCGGCGGCGATCATGCTGTTCACCGCGGAGACGAAGGTGCTGCCGGTCGTCATCTTCGATTTGAACGAGAGCGGCGACCTGGGAGCGATTTCGGTTCTCGGCATCATGCTGTTGGTGCTGACCCTTGTCATCACGATCCTCGCGAATAATCTCCCCGGCTTCGGCAAGACGACAACGGGAACGAAACAGGCGGCATAGCGTCAGTAAAGACAATGAGTGACATGAGCGAACCACAAAATTCCCTGCCGTTGTCCGGCATTCGCGTTCTCGACTTGACGCGCGTGCGCGCCGGCCCGACGGCGGTGCGCCAGCTCGCCGACTGGGGCGCCGACGTCGTCAAGATCGAGATGCCGGAAGGTGTCGAAGCAGGCGATCCGCTCGGCGGCCCCCGCCACGGGTCCGACTTCCAGAACCTGCAGCGCAACAAGCGCGGCATGATGCTGAACCTGAAGGACCCCCGCGGCATCGCCGTGTTCCGCCGGTTGGCTGCGGAGGCCGACGTGGTTGTCGAGAATTTCCGGCCCGATGTGAAGGGCCGGTTGGGGATCGATTACGAAGCTTTGAAGGCGATCAATCCGCGTATCATTCTCGCTTCGATTTCCGGCTTCGGCCAGGACGGGCCTTACCGGGACCGGCCCGGCTTCGACCAGATCGCGCAAGGCATGGGTGGGCTTATGTCGATCACCGGCCTGCCGGGCCAAGGTCCGGTGCGCGTCGGCATCCCGATCGCCGATCTCACCGCCGGCATTTTCTGCTCGCAGGGGATTCTGCTGGCATTGATCGAGCGGCAGCGCTCCGGCGTTGGGCAGTGGGTGCAGACGTCGCTCCTGCAGGCGCAGATATTCATGCTGGATTTCCAGGCGGCGCGCTGGCTCACCGAAGGCGAAGTGCCGAAACAGGCCGGCAACAATCATCCGACGTCAATCCCAACCGGCGTGTTCGAAACCCGCGACAGCTACATCAATATCGCGACTACGGGCCAGAAGATTTGGGAGCGCTTCTGCCGCGCGATCGGCGCCGAGGAACTGATCGGCAATCCCGATTACGCCAATTCGAAGGGGCGTTCGGATCATCGCGATCGCCTGAATGCGGAGATCGCCGCGAAACTGCGCAGCGAGACGAGCGACACCTGGATCGAGCGGCTCAACGAGGCGGGTGTGCCGTGCGGGCATATCTATTCGATCGATCAGGTTTTCTCCGATCCGCAGGTGCAACATCTGAAGCCGCAGGCGACGATCGAATCGCCGCATGTCGGCAAGCTGACGCTCTTGAAGCAGCCAATGACGCTGTCGCGCACGCCCTCACGCATGGAGCTCTATCCACCCGAGGTCGGCGAGCACACCGAGGAGATTTTGCGCGAAGCCGGATTTGCGCCGGACGAAATCGCCGAATTAAAGCGCCAACGCATCATCTAACGGAGACATTCATGGCGGAAGGTATTGCATTCGCCGACGGCAAGATGCTGGCGCATAAAGCCGACGGCGTCGGTACGATGACGTTCAACAATCCGGAGAAGCGCAACGCCGTCAGCTTTGATATGTGGAAGGCAGCGGAGCAGATACTCGCGGATTTTGCCAGTGATCCCACGGTGCGGGTTGTCGTCGTGACCGGCGCGGGTGGCAAAGCCTTTGTCTCAGGGGCCGACGTCGCGCGCTTCGACGACGAACGCGCCGAGACCGACGCGGTGCAGCGCTACAACGCCGCGACGGAGGCGATCTATGCCGGCTTGCATGGTTTTTCCAAACCGACGATCGCGAAAATCCGCGGCTTCTGCATTGGCGGCGGGCTGGGACTCGCGGTGAGCTGCGATCTACGCATCGCGACTGAAAACTCCAAATTCGCACTGCCTGCGGCAAAACTCGGTCTTGGCTACGGCTTTGCGCCGTTGCGACGCCTCACCGATGTCGTCGGCCTGCCGTTCGCCAAAGAAATCTTTTTTACCGCGCGACAATTCACTGCGCGCGAAGCGGAAGTGATGGGTCTCGTCAACCGCGTGCTGCCGGAGAACGAGCTCGACGGATACGTCGCCGACTACGCCGCGACCATCGCCGCGAATGCGCCGCTGACGATCGGCACGGCCAAATTCGTGTTTCAACAGATTGCGAAAGACCCAGCCGAGCGCGATCTCGAAGCCTGCGCAAGCCGTGTACGCCAATGCTTTGCCAGCCGCGACTATGGCGAAGGCCGCAGCGCCTTCATGGAGAAGCGGAAGCCGGCTTTTTCCGGCACCTGAAGCGCAGCCTCCTGACGCGGCTAGCTTGAACGAAATGCCGCCTCCGACATTGATCAGCGGAGGCGAAAAGTGGCGAACGCAAGCAAACGAATGGGTCCGGGCGCTCAGGGCAAAGGTTCAGGTTCGGGCGCGCGGACGGAATTGCCCGAAGGCGTGCTCGAGGAAAACATGGTGTTGAGCAACGGCGACAAATCACGCCACAGCGGCGAGCGCGGCCTCGATAGTGCAACGGTGCAGACCGAGCAATACCACGATTATGCGCGCAATCAGCGAAAGTTCGACAGCGGCAAGGAGTGACGCGCTTATTCCGGCACTTGCGGTGCGGGCTCGGGCGCTTTCGCCGGTTTGACTTTGCGTTGCGCTGTCGCAAGCTTCGGACGAGCCAAAAGCTTTGACAGAACCCGGTTCACCGTCGCTTCGGTTTCTGATGTCCAATTCGCCGGCGCCTGCTCGAGTTCCGGCGCCTCCGTGCCCGGAACAATATGCACGACGCGGTAGTTGCGCGCTTTCAGCTCGCGCAGGAAAGCCGGCATCATTTCCGCGGTCGACGGGCGGCTGTCGTGGAACAGAACGATGCCGCGTTTCGCCTGTTCGAGCCGTGACATGATGAGTTCCAGCTCGGCTTCCGGCGTCATTTCCACCCAATCGGAGGCCCAAACATCGGTACCGAACACCCCGATGTTCTGCGTTGCGAGCCAAGACAGGAGCGGCTTCGTGTCGGCGAAACCGGGAAAGCGGAAGAACGGAACGTGCGGCTTCTCCGGTCTCGCAGCCTCGCCGTAGGCGGCGCGCTCGTCGGCGGCGATCCCTTTGCCGATGTCCGCGCGTGCCGCTTCATCGGATAGACCGCGCATCGTGATCGACGGATGCGACCAAGTATGGTGCGCGACCGTATGACCCTCGCGGATTTGCCGGCGCACCATCTGCGGGCTTGCCGCTGCATTCTGTCCGATCAAAAAGAAGGTCGCTTTTACGCATTGCGCTTTCAGCGCATCGAGCACCTTGCCGGTCGTCGCGGGCAGCGGCCCGTCGTCGAAGGTCAGAACGACTTCGTGATCTTCAAGCTTTATCGTTTGCGGATAGGTTTTGAGCCCGACTTGCAAGCCGTTTGGCGCGCCGATCGCTATCGTGCGCGACGTGCCGAGAACATTGTCGGCGCTCGTGCATGCGTCCGCCGCCGTTGTGGAATTCTGCGGGGATTGCGGTTGAGCAGCGCGCGCACTCGTTGCCGGCCTCAGCTTCGGCTTGGCGCGCTGGGCGTTCGTGCTTTTCGGGCGGTCGGGAGCTTGCGGCATTTGCTCCTGCAGAGAGGTGCCGGCACGGTCGCGTGTCTCAGTCTGATAGAATGAGGGCTGCGGGCGAGCAAGGTTTGCAACAAGCAACGCCGCAGCCGCCGCGCCGAAGCCGGTTGTTCGAATGAGAGATCGCGGAAGTCTCATGACGCGTTTCATAAAGCCGCGGCGCGGCATTCGCATGGCAGCAAAGCCGTTCGTGGACACTATCGCAGAGCGATGCTAGAAAACCGAACGGCGCCGCACAACCCGCTGATTTCTGGACCCTTTCTGAACCTGAAAGAACCTTGATCGCATGACCAATGCAGCCGTTGTGGGCGAATGGAAGCCGATGGCGAGTGCGCCCAAGGACGGCACGCTCGTGCTTGTGGCGATCCGCGAGAGCGAGCAGGGGCCGGCGCAGGTTGACGTCGCGCGCTGGACGAAACCAGCGCGCGCCAATGAGAAATGCTGGGTGTCGGCCGATTCGGCGCCCGACGCGCCGATCATCTATGCCGAAGGCGAGCTCGCCTTCTGGATGCCGCTGCCGACGAGCGTTCCGCGCCTGAGCTCGGGCGCCGTGGCGAAGTTACTGTTGCCGCAAGTTCCCGGCGAGATCGAAGGATCGGGGATTTAACAACGTCGTCAGCGCTGGACCGCGCACCTCCTGGTGCGCATCCGGCATCAGCAAGACGCACGAACTTGCAGCACCGCGCTGCGCAGAGATGTTGCGCACCCGGAGGTGCGCGGTCCAAAGCTTCGGCCCGCATCGAAGCAAACCTGTGTCGTCGCTCACGCTCCGCGCAACCTGAGTTGCTTGATCGGAGTCGATGGCGATCAGCGCCCGACAAAAACCGGCGCGCGCTTCTCGACAAAAGCTTTCGCCGCCTCGCGATGATCTTCGGTGCGCCCAGTTTTGACCTGCCCCACTGCCTCGGCATCTAGCAGCTCACTGAGCGTGCCAGATTCGGCGAGATTGAGGTTCTGCTTCATCATGCTCAACGCGACACGTGGTCCTTTGGCGAGCGAACGCGCAAAGCCCATGGTTTCTTTTTTGAGTTCCTCATCCGGGAAAAGCCGGTTGACGATGCCGAGCGACAGCGCGTCGCGCGCGGAGATGGGATCGGCGGTGAAATAAAGCTCGCGCGCTTTGGCGCTGCCGACGAGCTTCGTCAGAAAGTATGTGCCGCCGAAATCGCCGGAAAACCCAACTTTGGCGAAAGCGGTGATGAAGCGCGCCGATTCGCCGGCAAAGCGCAGATCGCAGGCGAGCGCAATCGACAGACCCGCGCCCGCGGCCGCGCCGTTCACCATCGCGATTGTCGGCTTGGGAAGTTCGTGCAACATGCGCGAGACTTCCATCCGCGCGCGTAAATTCGCGATGGCCTCCACTTCGCTCGGCGGCTTCTCGTCGGCTGCCATACGCTTGACGTCACCGCCGGCACAGAAAGCGCGGCCGGCGCCGGTGAGCACGATAGCGCCGACGGAAGGTTCGCCGGCGAGCCGCGGCAATGCTTCGATGAGGCCCTCCATGATCTCTTTCGAGAATGCGTTCATCCGCTCGGGGCGGTTAAGTGTCAGCGTCGCGACGCCGTCTTCGATGCTCTCGATCAGTTCCGCCATGCTTCCTCCCGCTGCTCTTGTGCCGCGCCGGCTTCGACTGATCAAGGCACGGAAACAAAAAGAGCGCCCGGCGGTGCCGAGCGCTCCTCAAAGCGTCGCCCGTGAAACGATTAGTGCAGGCTCACCGGCTGCAGCTCATGCTGCCAGGCATTGGCGATCGCGGTTTCGCGCGATTCGGTGAGCAGGATCGGCGTGCCGTCGGCGCCGAGCAGGGCGAAGAGCGATAAGCCCGGCTGGATCGCCTGCGCCTGCGGAAACAGGCGGTTGAATTCTTCAGACCGGATCGGCCGGACATAAGCGATCGCGCCCTGGCCGAGATGGGCGAATTGCTCCGGCGTGAACGGCTCGGGCTTTTCGGTCTTCGTCATTGCTTCCATCATCTTCTTTCTCCTCGCGGTCCCATTGGGCCCCGCTGTCTGGCGATGCGTACCTTCAGTCCCGCACCGCGATATTTACACGTTTCACTACCCTTGCGGGTTCCGGGCGTATCAGATCGACAGCCAGAAGCCCGTTTTCAAGGCTCGCGCCCTCGACCTGCATGCCCTCTGCCAACAGGAACACCCGCTGGAACTGCCGCGCGGCAATGCCGCGATGCAGAAAGTGTCGCTCCGGCCCGTCGCCTTGTCGACCACGGATGACGATCTGACCCTTCTCGAGGAGGATTTCGAGCTCATCCTGTGTGAAACCGGCAACAGCCAGCGTGATGCGCAGGCGCTCGGGCGAATTCTCCGTCCGCGCCATCCGCTCGATATTGTAGGGCGGATAACCGTCGCCTGCCGTCCGGGTCACCCGTTCCAGCGCCCGTTCGATTTCATCGAAACCGAGCAGGAAAGGCGAGTTCAATGACGGCACGCGCGACATGCGGACGAAGCCCTCGAAGGCACTTCGGGAGGCACGCTTCATGGCCTCGAAAGCACCACGAGCGTGCATGAGAAATATGTGTTTTTTCTAAAGCACTTCAAGGACTAGCGGGAAGTGCGGCGAAGGCCTCGTTGAGCATGGCGGGCGGGAGTTCGTGCACCTTCGGCCCGTGGGTCCAGACGAGGAAGGCGCGCACCGGCCGGTCGGGGTAAAGCGAGGCGAGCGCCGCTTGGTAGAGCGCCGCCTGGGCGACGTAGGCGCGCGGAGTAGCTTGTAACGAAGGCGGCGGCGCGCCGGTTTTGAAATCGCAGAAGCGGATCTCGGCGGCGCTGACGGCAAGCCGGTCGATCCGGCCAGAGACCTCGGCAGTTGCGCCGTTGGGCAGGGTCACTGTTGCGGCGACCTCAACCTCGGCAAGCGAGCCCGGCGCGAACAGCGGCGCGCTGGCAGCATCACCGAGCGCGGCGAGCGTTTTCGCGAGAAAGGCAGCTCGCTCTTCGGCCGGCAGCGGCTCAGGCTGCGCGGCAAGGAAGCGCTGGCCCACAGCCTGGCGTGCCTCCGCCGCCACCTCGGGCAGGTGCTGCAACAGCTTATGCAGCAACAGGCCTTTCGCCACTCCTTCTGCGAGGCCTGGTCTGGGCAGGGCGTGAGAAGGCCTGATACGTGCGGCCTCCGCCTCGCCGCGAACGGCGGTGCGTAGCCAGCCGGGCAAGTCGCGGCGCGTCTTTGCTGGCGGCGTTGTGCCCTCCGCCGCCCCGGCCCGCACCCGCCCGCGGCGCAAGATGGTCGCGCCCTGCTCGACAGGGTCGGCAACTTCCTCCGCGCCCGGAGCCAGCGAGCGGCGCACCATCTTGTACCAGCAATCCTCCGGCGGCTCGCGCACACCTTGGTAGCCGGCGATGATCAGCCGTTCTTCGGCACGCGTCATCGCTACGTAAAGCAGCCGGCGGTACTCGTCTTCCTGCGCCTGCTTCTGCATCGCACGCGCTTCTGCCACGGGCGCGGGATCGCCGGCCTTTTTCGGCGACCAGACGATCAGCGGCTGCCTCGGATTGCCGATCGGGAACAGGCACGGCGCGCTCCGCGGCGCCGGCAGCGAGCAGGTGTCGGGCAGAAGGATGATCTTCGCCTCGAGCCCCTTTGCCGCGTGGACGGTCATGACTCGGACGGTATCTTCGGCTTGGTCCATGTCGCGCTTGATTTCGAGTTCCAGCGCCGCAAAGCGCGACAGAAACGTTGCGAGCGCCGGCGCTTCCTCGCGCTCATGCGCAAGCGTCAGCCGCAAAAACTCATCGATCGCATCGTTGGCCTCGGGCCCGAGTCGGGCCAGGAATTTTTCGCGTCCGCCTTCCGGCCCGAGAATGTGGGAAAAAAAATCGAACGGTGTCCATGTCGCGGCGCGCTCGCGCCACGCCTCGATCCGCCGCAGGGCTTCTGCGTGCCAGAGCTCAGTCGATGCGGCGAGCGCCTCATAGAGCGATCCTTTGCGATGAGGCGCAAGCGCGATGAGATCGTTGTCGTCGAGTCCGATCAGCGGCGACTTCAGCAGCGTTGCCAGCGTCAGATCGTCTTCCGGCAACAGCGCCGCTTGCGCGGCGGCGATCAGATCCATCACGGCGATATGGTCGCCGAGCTTCAGCCGATCGGCGCCCGCGGTCGGGATATCACTTTCTTTCAGCGCGCGGATCATCGCTTCGAAAAAGGCGTCGCGCTTGCGCACGAGGATGAGGAAATCGCTCGGCCGGATCGGCCGCGAAGAGCCGGGATGTTCGCCCTCGACGCACTCGCCGGAGCGCGGATCGAGCATTGCCTTGATGCGCGCGGCGAGGCGTCGTGCGACTTTGACCGGCGGGTCTTCATCGTCGAGCCGATCCAGCGGCAGCCGCCAATCGCGCGGCTCCTCGCTTTCCGCCTTGCAAGCGAGGTCCCAGAGTTCGACGACGCCGGGCAGATTGGCCTTCCATGCTTCATGCGGCGGCGGTTTTTCATTCGGGTCCGCAAGCAGGCCGCGATGATGCGCTTCTGCGGCAAAAACCTCATCGACTGCGTCAAGGATGTATGGGCTCGATCGGAATGAGAGATTGAGCGGCACGTTGATGAAGTGCTCACCGCCAGCGGTGACGCGCTTCTCAAACTCGCGGTGCATTTCGAAAAACTTCCTCGGTGCCGCGCCTTGGAATGAGAAGATCGATTGCTTGTCGTCGCCGACAGCGAAGAAGGTGCGGCGCGTCAGGCGCTGACCGGCACCGGAGAAGAAATCCTCCGTCAGCTGCGCAAGAATGTCCCATTGCGCTTCGCTCGTATCTTGCGCCTCGTCGACAAGCACATGGTCGAGGCCGGCATCGAGCTTGAATAGAATCCAACGCTGGTCCGAGCGCTTGAGCAGCTGCACCGTGCGCTCAATCAAGTCCTCGAAATCTAAGAGGCCGCGATCACGCTTCATGCGCGTATATCGCTGCAGGATGGCGTCCCCGATCTTCAGCAACGCGAGACTTCGCTCGCAAACGGCGGCGGCTTTGCGCTTCTCGCGAAGCGCCGTTAGGCGCGCCGCCTCTGCTGCGAAAAGATCGACAAGATGAGGGTGCCGCTTTACGGCGGCTTTCGTGAGGAAGCTCTCGAACGCGTCGCCCTCGCCATCTTTGGTAAAGAACGCACACATATATGAGCCGAGCGAAACGTCGAGATCGCCCGCTTCATAGGCTCTGGCCGCGCGATCCAGTTCATTTGCCTTTTCGGTGTCGCTCTTGCTCCTGCACGCTCGCAGCGCTTCGGCAATGGCCGGCCACTCCAGCGGATGAATCCCGCCCTCCACCATCTCGCGAACGATCTCGGCTTCCCTTTCATCGCGCGTTAGCGACAGCGCCGCGCGTAATGCGTCCTCCAAGCCGGTCTCATCGAAAGGCAACCATGGCGCAAGCTGCGCACGCCGATTGAGCAATTCGCGCAAGAGGTCCTGAAAACCGCCGGCCCATGTTTCCGAGGCGACGCGGCGCACTGCCGCCCCAAGCCCGTCAGGATCGCGTGTCGCCTCGCCGAGCGCATGCTGCCGTGCGATGCTGAGAAGCTCCGCCTGCTCGACATCCTCGATGACGCGGAAACCCGCGGCGACATTGGCCTCGAACGGAAATAAATGCAGGAGCCGCTCGCAGAAGGCGTGGATCGTCTGTACTTTGAGTCCGCCCGGCGTCTCGACCGTGCGTGCAAACAGCCGCCGCGCGAAAGCGAGCTTCTGCTGGTCGACACCATCCTCGCCGATGTTTTCGACCGCAGCGCGGAGCTCCGCGTCCCCCATCGTCGCCCATTCAGCAAGCATGCCGAAAACACCCGCAGCCATGTTTGCCGCCGCCGCCTTGGTATAGGTAAGGCAAAGGATGCGGCTCGGCGCGATGCCTTCGAGCAGCAGCCGCACGACGCGCTGCGCCAGCACATGCGTCTTGCCCGAGCCGGCATTCGCCGCGACCCAAACCGATGTGTTCGGGTCGGAGGCCTGACGCTGACGCTGGCGGGTCAGCTCCGGAACCTGGCGTTTGGCGGTGGCGAGCATCAGACGACCTCCTCGCCGGCGAGGCCGCCGGTCGCCGACCATTCTTTCACGCGCGCGAGGTGGTCGTAATCGCCGTATTTGGATGCGTACTTCGGGAAAGGCCGTGGAATATATGGCGTCTCTGCCAACCTGAATTGATTGAGCAGTTTGACCAACTCGCTGCGATGGCGCGCAACAACATCGGCGAAGCTGATTTTCTTCTTCGACCAATCGAGCTCGATCCTTTTGCCGCCGTCGCCCCCTCCGAGTTTCAAATACATCGCTTCGTTCACCGCACGTCCGCCAATCTCGACAAATGCGCCCTCAGCAATCATCGCGGCTTCGAGCGTCAGCTGCGGCGCGAAGCCGACGCGCACTTCCTCAAGGCCGGGTGGCGTGCCGGTCTTGTAATCGACGACACGCACGCATCCGTCCTGCGCGATTTCGATGCGATCGGCTTCGGCGCTGAGCCTAAAGCTTGTGCCGTCGTCAAGCGAAAGAGCGATCTCGCCGCGCTGCTCGACAAAAATCGATTGCAGCACGGGTCGGCGCTCGGATTCATAGCCAAGATAAAACCCCACTGCCTTTTCTATGCGCGGCCAGTCGAAAGCCTGGAAATCTGGATCGCTCTCGAAATCCGTCAGTTCCCCGCGCAGCAGCGCAATCAACCGCTGGCGCGCATCCCGCGGCAGAGCTCCAATCTGGTGCGCCCTGGTGAATTCCTCCAGCGCTTTGTGCATGTGCGTGCCGCGCTGGCGCGCGCCGGGCTCGAAATTCAGCGGCTCGAGCGGTTTCAATTTCAAAATGAATTCCGCGTAGATCGAATAAGGATCGCGGCGCAGCGTCTCAATACGCGTGACGCTGAGTTTGGCCGGCCTGAGATCGATCCGCAGCTTCGGCGCCGGACGCGGTATTTTGTTGATCGCGTCCGGCCGATCCATGCGCTGTGCCAGATCGATCAGCCGCGCGCCACGCTCGCGGCACACCGCGATCTCATCGCCGCCGAGCGCTTCGAGCCGCTGCAGGAAACGCGAAGGAATTGTTGGCGTGCCGCCGCGTTTAAACGCGCGGCTTACGACGACCTCACGCGCGCCCGTCGCCATGACAAAATCCTGCGCGGTCTGACCGATGCGGCGTTCGGGCGGCGTCAAGCCGAGCGCCTGGCGCATCGGCCGATTGAGAAAGGCATCGGTGTTTGCTGCCGGCGGCCAGATCGTCTCGTCTAGCCCCCCCAGCAGAATCAAATCCGCGCCGAGCAGGCGCGCTTCCAGCAACCCCAAGATTTGAACCCGCGGATGCGTGCGCGTCGGCCCGCGCAGCATACGCTCTTGTGTGATACGCTCGAAGAAGGCGCCGTAGCTTTCAAGATCGAAGCGCATCTTCGGCGCCGGCGCGGCGGCGAATTCATCGAACAGCATTTGCAGTGCCTGCTGATCTTCGTTTGGTGCGCTTCTCTTGACGCGGATCGCATCGAGAACGGCGCGATGCGTCCCAATCCACGAAGGCAGATCTTTGCGTAGGTCTCGCTTCTGCAGCGGCGCCAGACATTCTGCGATGCGTTGCATTAGTATGCCGATCGCGTTCCATTGCGCGACCGAGATTCGTTTTGCGGCGGGATGCGCGTGCCGATCGTTTGCGGCGCGCTTGGCGGCGGCGAACAATGCCGCAACATCGGACATTTGCGGCAAGCCGGCACGCAGCACGCCGATTTCCAGTGCGCCGGCGCATTGCGTGACCTCGTCGCGCCGCAACCCGAAGGCCGCGAGCGGATGATTGATCAGCGCGACGAGTGCGGCGCGGTCATCATCGCGCGCCGCTGCGAGCACGAGGCGTGCAAATGTGCCAGACCCGGTGCGGCCGAGCGGCTCGCCGGCGGAATCCTCGACCTCGATGTTCCAGCGTCTGAGCTCGGCGCCGACCCGCCGCGCCAGATCGCGGTCCGGGGTGATCAGCGCGCAGGTGGTGTCGGGATTTTCCAGCGCCTCGCGCATGCGGATTGCCAGTGCGAGCGCCTCTTCGCCTTCATGCGCGGCTTCGACGACAGCGACGCCGTCGAGCGCGGTCGCGAACGAGTCGCGAAACGCGGATCGAAATTCGCGCCAATGATCGGTCGTGTCGGCGGGACGCAACGCCTCGGCAATGAGTCGCGTGCGCGCCGCAAGGGGCGGCGCCGGCGCGCCGAGTTCGGTCACGTCGCGCCGCGCGATGCCGAGCACCGGCAGGAGCCGCTTTAGCGCCGCTTGCGGATGGCCAAAGCCGCTCTCGGCGCGATTCGGTCGCGCGTCGGCAATCTCGGCCCAGGCATCGTCGTCGAGTTCGCGATCGAGGCCGGGCAGCACGACGGCACCCTGCGGATGATGCGCGATTGCGGCGAGCAAGCGCGCGGTGGCTTTGTTGGTGCCGGTTGATCCGAGTGCGATCACCGGGCCGCCCGTTGCGCCCGCGCGCAGGCGCGCGATCTCGCGCTCGGCGAATGCGACCTGCCGCGCGGCGCGATCGACAAAGCCGCGCTCCTCAAGGATTTGCGGCCATTGACTGATCGCGACATCGAGGAAATCGGTTGTGATGCGCCAGAACCGATCGAATTCACCGCCGCCCGCATCGGTGACGCTCTTCCCGGCCACGTCCTCGATGATCAGCTCATCAATCAGCCCCGCGAGACCGCCGGCGAGCGACCACGCATCCGCCGGCGTCGTCGCGACGATCAACGACTCGTTGTGGTCGTGCGTGCGCCGCCCGTGCTCATCGATCGAGACGATCGCGTGTTTGACGCCTTCGGCCCATTTCAAGACGAGATCGGCGAGAAGCAGCCTGCGCTCCACGTCGGGAACAGCGCGCGGCAAATCGGGCGCAGCGTCATCGGCGCTTTCGTCGAAATAGGCGGCGTCGGTCGCCTCCATCGCGCCGAGCGGCAGGATGCGCGGCAGGATGGCGGCGGGCTTGCCGATTGCGTCTTTGAGGGCTTTCGCCAGCGCCGCGCGCGAGCGCTGCGTCGGCACGTAGACCGTCGCCCGTGCCAAAGCGAGCGGATCGCTCGCGCCGGAGAAGCCGGGCACGATCTCATTGTTGAAGAGCGCCCGCGCGAACGTCGCGAGTAGATCGACGCCCGGCGAAATGGTGAAGACGTTGGCGCCACGCATGGCCTGCTCTTACACCAATGCAACCGAGTCGCGAGGCGGATCGAGCGGATTATTGGGGATGGCGCCGGCTCGGCTAAACCCTTTGACCATTAGACATTTGCGCCATCTCATGGTCGGATTATGCCGATGTCCGCCCTCGCCGAAGCCCCTCCCGATACTCGTCACCACGCCTCCGACCCTGTTGAAGCCCGCCATCTCATCCGCTCGGGCGCCGTGACGGGGACGACCGCCGGTCTCGCGCCCGGCTACGTTCAAGGCAACCTCGCCATTCTACCGCGCGAATACGCCGCCGATTTCCAGCGCTTCTGCGCCTTCAACCCCAAACCCTGCCCGCTGATCGGCGTCTCCGAGCCCGGCAGCCCGCACGTGCCGGCACTCGGGCAGGACCTCGACCTTCGCACCGATGTTCCCGGCTACCGGGTCTGGCGCGACGGCGAACTCGTGGCCGAGGTGGCGGACGTGACCGATTATTGGCGCGACGATCTCGTCGGCTTTGTCCTCGGTTGCTCGTACTCATTCGAGGAGGCGCTGACCGAGGACGGCATCGAAATTCGCCACATCACCTTGAACCGCAAAGTGCCGATGTTCGAGACGAGCATCCCGACGGCGCCGGCCGGGCCGTTCCGCGGGCCGATGGTCGTCTCGATGCGGCCGTTGAAGCCGGCGGACGCGATCCGCGCCATCCAGATCACCTCGCGCTTTCCCGCCGTGCACGGCGCGCCGGTCCATATCGGCAAGCCGGAGCTGATCGGCATCAAGGACGTGCGCAAACCGGATTTCGGCGATCCCGTGCCGATCGGCGAAGACGAGCTGCCGGTATTCTGGGCCTGCGGCGTCACGCCCCAGGCGGTCATCGCGCGAGCGCGGCCTTCGTTTTGCATCACGCACGCGCCGGGTTCGATGCTGATCACCGACATCCGCAACACGCGGATGGCCATTCTGTAATTTGTCAGTCCAACGCGTGAGGGAGGAACAATGAATACGAAAATTACACGACGCGAAGCTGGCGCTCTGGTCGGCGCTGCATTGACTGGCGCATTCGTGCCCGGCGCGGCGCGCGCGCAAGGCAGGCAAATCGTGATCGGCGGGCTTTATCCGCTGTCCGGCGCCAATGCGCAGATCGGCGTCGATGCAAAGCACGCCTACGACACCGCGCTCGACGTGATCAACAACAAGCACGATCTCGATCTGCCGCTCGCCAAGACCGAAGGCCTGCCGAATCTCGGCGGCGCCAAGCTGGCCATGACCTTCGCCGACCATCAAAGCGATCCCCAAAAGGGCCGCGCCGAGGCCGAGCGCCTGATCACGCAAGACAAAGTTGTCGCACTGATCGGCACCTATCAAAGCGCGGTTGCGAACACTGCGAGCGTATCGGCAGAGCGCTATTCGGTTCCCTTCCTCGGCGCCGATACTTCATCGCCAACACTGAACAAGCGCGGGCTGAAGTTCTTCTTCCGGGCAGCGCCACATGACGAATTCTTCACGCAGACGATGTTCGACTTTTTCGATGAGATGAAGAAGAAGGGCAAGCCCGTCGAATCGATCGCGCTGTTTTACGAAGACACTATTTTTGGCGCCGATTCGTCCACCGTGCAGCGCAAGCTCGCGAAAGAGAAGGGCATCAAGATCGTCGCAGATATCAAATACCGCTCAAACTCGCCGTCCCTGACGGCGGAGGTGCAGCAGTTGAAAGCCGCGAACGCGCAAGTGCTGATGCCGTCGAGCTATACGACGGATGCGATTCTGCTCATGAAAACCATGGCCGAGCTCGGCTATAAGCCGCCGGCGATCGTCGCGCAGGATGCCGGCTTTTCTGAGCAGACCCTGTTCAACGCGATCGGCGCGGCGGGCGAGGGCGTCATGACCCGCTCGACCTTCTCGCTCGACCTCGGGCAGAAGAAGCCGTCGGTCGGCAAGGTAAACGAACTATTCAAAGCGCGTTCGGGCAAAGATTTGAACGATCTTACCGCGCGCCAGTTCACGGCCGCGATGGTCATGGCCGACGCGATCAACCGCTCGAAGACTGGTGAGCCGCAGGCGATTCGGGACGCGCTGGCGGCGACAGAGCTGCCGGGCGACCAGACGATTATGCCGTGGCGGCGGGTGAAGTTCGATGACACCGGGCAGAACAACGATTGTACGCCGGTGCTGTTGCAGCGGCGCGGTGACAAATACGTGACGGTGTTCCCGGCGGAATACGCGGTGGCGGACGTCGCATGGAGCTGAGAGACGAAGTCATCGAGACATAGCGATATGGCGAACGCCGCGACCATCGCCCAGATCCTCATGAGCGGTCTGCTCATGGGGCTCATCTATGCTCTCATCGCCGCCGGTCTGTCGCTCATCTTCGGCCTGATGGATGTCGTCAATTTCGCCCATGGCGAATTCCTGATGACCGCGATGTACGCGACCTTCGGGCTCGTGGTCCTCTTATCCCTCGATCCGTTGGTTCTGTCGCCGATCGTCGCCGCGATCATGTTTGTCGTCGGCGCGTTCTGCTATCGCGTCATTATCGTGCATGCGATGTGCGCCCGCACCAATGTCGGCATGGTGCAGGTTTTCGCTACGTTCGGGCTCGCGATCGTCATCCGCGGTCTCGCGCAATTCGTCTTCACGCCGGATTATCGCTCGATCCCGAAATCCTGGCTCGGTGGCCAGACATTCTCGATCTTCGGCGTCTACATGCCGGCGCCGCAGCTCGCCGGCGCACTCGCTTCGTTGCTTGCGTTCGGCGCGCTATGGCTGCTCATGAAGCGGACCGATTTCGGCAAAGCGCTCGAGGCGACGCGCGAAGATGCCGGCGCCGTCGGTCTGGTCGGCATCGATCGCAACCGCGTGTTTGCGATGGGCTGGGGATTGGGCGCCGCGCTGGTCGGTCTCGCCGGTGCGATCCTCTCGATCTTCTATTACATTCATCCCGATGTCGGCGGTCCCTTCGCGCTGATCGCTTATGTCACCGTGGCGCTCGGCGGTTTCGGCAGCGTTTTCGGCGCGCTCGCCGCAGGCGTGATCGTCGGCATCGTCGAGGCGATCTCGGCGACCGTGCTGCAGCCGTCGATGAAGGCGATCGGCATCTACGCCGTCTACCTGCTCGTCGTCTTCCTGCGCCCACGCGGCCTATTCGGCCACTGAGATGGCAAGCGCTTTCGAGACCCGCCGCCGCAATCAGCTGATCATCGCCGCCGCTGTCGTTGCGGTGATGATCGCGCTGCCGCTCGGCGTCAAGGACGTCTATGTTCAGAACATCCTTGTGCTTACCGTCATGTATGCCGCGCTGTCGCAGGCCTGGAACATCCTCTCCGGCTATTGCGGGCAGATATCGCTCGGCCATGCGCTTTATTTTGGTATCGGCGCCTACGCCTCGACACTGCTTTTCGTGAAATTCGGAATCATCCCCTGGTTCGGCATGGCGGCCGGCGGAATATTCGCCGCCGCCATTGCGCTGCTCGTCGGCTGGCCGTGTTTTCGCCTCGGCGGCCATTATTTCACGATTGCGACGATCGTGCTGGCGGAGATCGGGCTCATTCTGTTCCTCAATTGGAGCTACGCCGGTGAAGCGAGTGGATTGCAGATTCCGGTCAGCGGCGATTCGTGGCTGACCTTTACCTTTCTGCGCTCGAAGCTGCCATATTATTACTTCGCGCTCGGCCTCGCCGCCGTCGTTTGGCTGGTCACCTATTTCATCGAAGATTCGAAATGGGGCTATTATTGGCGCGCCGTGCGTGAGAATACGATGGCGGCGCAAAGCCTCGGCGTGCAGGTCTTCCGCTCCAAGATGGCGGCGGCGGCACTGTCCGCCTTCTTCACGGCGATCGGCGGCAGCTTTTATGCGCAGTTCGTCTCCTACATAGACCCCGACAGCGTTATGGTCTTCCAGTTCTCGTTGTTGATGGCGTTACCCGCCGTGATTGGCGGCATCGGCACGTTATGGGGACCGCCACTTGGCGCTGCGATTCTCATCCCATTCACCGAATTGACCCGCAGCTACATGGGCGGCGGCGGCAAAGGCACTGACCTCATCTTTTACGGCGCCGTCATCATGATCATTGCGCTGGCGCGCCCGGAAGGTTTGCTGTCGCTCGTGACGCGCACGCGGCACGCGCCGCCGTGAGTGCGCTGCTCGAGACCGAAGCGCTCACCGTTCGCTTCGGCGGCATCCTTGCCAACGCCGATATTTCAATCGGCGTGAACGAGGGTGAGATTTTGGGCTTGATCGGGCCAAACGGCGCCGGCAAATCGACCTTGTTCAATCTCGTCGCCGGCACTTACCGCCCGACATCGGGTCGCATTCGTTTCGAGGGCCGCGACATCACGCGGCTGCCGCCGGCCGTGCGCTGCAAGCTCGGCGTCGCGCGCACGTTCCAGGTCGTCAAAAGCTTCGAGACAATGAGCGTGCTCGAAAACGTCGTTGTCGGCGCCTTAGTGCGGTTTACCAGCACGCGAACCGCCCGCGAGGAAGCCTATCGCGTGCTCGACGTTACCGGACTGACGCGCCGTGCCGAAGCGAACGCCCGCGATCTGACGCCGCCGGAAAAGCGCCGGCTTGAAGTGGCGCGTGCGCTCGCCACGCAACCGAAGCTGCTGCTGCTCGACGAAGTGCTCACCGGGCTCACGCCCGCGGAGGCGCAGAAGGGCGTCGAGCTTGTGCGCAAGATTCGTGAGCTCGGCGTCACCGTCGTCATGGTGGAGCACGTGATGGAAGTCGTCATGCCGCTCGTCGATCGCGCCATCGTGCTCGACCTCGGTCGTGTGCTGGCGCAAGGCGCGCCGCAGGCAATCGTCCGCGATCCCAAGGTCATCCAGGCTTATCTCGGCGACCGCTTTCATGCTTGAAGTCCAGTCGCTCACCACGGCTTACGAGGGCCTTGTCGCGATTTCCGACGTGTCGATCTCGGTCGGCGCACGCGAGATCGTTGCGGTCGTCGGCGCTAACGGCGCGGGCAAGTCGACGCTTTTGAAAACGATCGCCGGCATGGAGCGGCCGGCGACTGGGCGCATCCTGTTCGAGGGCGCCGACATCGCCGGCGCGCCGACGCATCGCGTCAACATGCTCGGCATCGCGCTTGTGCCGGAAGGGCGGCGGCTGTTTCCGCGCCTCGCGGTGCGCGACAACCTGCGGCTTGGCTCCTATCTGCACCGGCGCAAAAGCGATCGCGAAGCGCCGCTCGAAACCGTGTTCAAGCTGTTCCCGCGGCTTGCCGAGCGGCTCGACCAGCGCGCTGAAACGCTGTCCGGCGGCGAGCAGCAGATGCTGGCAATCGGCCGCGCGCTGATGACGCGCCCACGGCTGCTCATGCTCGACGAACCCTCACAAGGCATCATGCCGAAACTGGTCGACGAGATTCTCGATTCGGTGCGCACGATCCGCGAGGCCGGCACGACCGTGCTCATCGTCGAACAGCGCTTGGCGGAAACGTTGGAGATTGCCGATCGCGCTTACGTGCTGCAGACCGGACGTGTCGTGATGAGCGGCGCCGCCAGAGAGATAGCGGGAAACGCGGATGTTCGGCGCGCGTATTTGGGAATTTGAATGTGAGCGCCGATCTCTCCAGATTCCCGGAGCGGCGAAGCCGCATCCGGGACCCAGAGCAAACGCATCTGCCTGGACCCCGGATCGCATTCGCTTCGCTCCATGCGTCCGGGGATGTGGAACGATGAGCATTGATGCTAAAATCGGCAAGCCGCATCTCGAGTTCTTCCGCATCGGCGAAGACGGTTGGAGCGAGATTGCGCCGGGTATCCGGCAGAAAATTCTCGCCGGTGGTCTCGACGAGGCAAACAAACGCGGCTTTCTCAATCGGCTCGTGCGCTGGGCGCCGGGCGCCGCGATAAACTCCGTCATCGTGCATGGGTTCTACGAGGAAGTACTCGTCGTCTCCGGCGAGCTGCTCGTCGCAACACAAGGCGATCGCACCCGCTTCGAGCGTTTTCCCGCACCGAGCTTTGCCTGCCGCCCGCCCGGCGCGCCACACGGTCCGTTCCGCGCCGGGCCGAAGGGATGCGTGCTCTTCGAAAATCAATTCTATTTGTGAGCCGAGCCGCGCATGCATTCGCCCGTCCTCGCCGCAACAAACCTCAACACTTTTTACGGCCCGAGCCACATCTTGCGTGACGTGTCGTTTTATATCGGCGCGCGCGAGACGGTGAGCCTGCTCGGCCGCAACGGCATGGGCAAGACGACGCTTTTGCGCACGCTCATGGGACTTGTGCGGCCGCGCAGCGGCGCGATCCTGTTGCATGGGCAGGACGTCACCGCTTCGCGCCCGAATGCGATGGCGCGCGCAGGGCTCGGCTTCGTCCCGGAAAATCGCGGAATTTTTCCCAATCTCACGGTAGAAGAAAATCTGATATTTGCGCAACGTGCAGGCCGCAGCGGCCGGCGCGATTGGCAGCGCGAGAAGATCTACGCGCTGTTTCCGCGTCTTGCCGAACGCCGCAAAAATTGGGGCAATCAACTCTCTGGCGGCGAGCAGCAGATGCTGACGATCGGCCGCGCGCTGATGAGCAATCCCGACATCATCCTGGTCGACGAGGCGACCGAGGGGCTGGCGCCGAAGGTGCGCGAGGACATCTGGCGCACGCTGCGCATCATCGCGGCGAGCGGGGTGGCGATCGTCGTCGTAGACAAAAATCTGAAGGATCTTCTCGCTTTGTCCGACCGCCACGTGATTCTGGCGAAAGGCGCGATCGTCTTCAACGGCACGTCCGACGACCTGCGTTCCGACCCGGAGCTCGTGCATCGCTGGCTTGGCGTGTAGCGCCGTCATTGCGAGCGGAGCGAAGCAATCCCGGGCAAGTGCATGGTGATTGCAGTTTTTGCTCTGGATTGCTTCGTCGCTTTGCTCCCCGCAATGAAGTCGTAGCGTTTATTCCCGTGCATTTATAATACCACCGATCAAATTCTCGTCATAGAGCGCATCAAGGTTGATGCTCGCCCGTTCGCGTGGCTCGCGCAGATCGGCGATGCGCGCGGCAATCGCCGCTTCTTCGTCGCGGTAGATTGCCTCGGCTTCGTCGCGGCTCACTCTAACGAAATGTACCTTGGCGCCCGGCGAGCGGCGCCCGAGCCGCGAAATATCCGGCGATATCACCGTCGCGATCTTCGGATAGCCGCCGATCGTCTGGTAATCGCGCATGAGCACGATCGGCTGCCCCGAGCCCGGCACCTGGATCGAGCCCGAGACGATGCCATCGGAGACGATGTTGTAGCCGCGCGTATGCGCGAGCACGGGACCTTCGAGGCGAAATCCCATGCGATCGGCTTGCGCGGACACGGTGTAAGTTGCGGCGAGGAACGCCTCGATCGCGGCAGCGGTGAAATGATCCTCCTGCGGGCCAAGCACGACGCGGATCGGCGCATCGAATTCTGAATCGAGCGGCGCTGCGAGTTCGAGCTCGCCTTGCGCGGAATCGCCGACCTCGCCGTAGAGAATATCGCCGGCGCGTAAGGGCCGGCCCTCAAATCCGCCGAGCGTGCCGCGCGTGTAGGTCGAGGCGCTGCCGAGCAGGCGTGGCACGCTAAGCCCGCCCGCAACCGCGATGTACCCGCAGGAACTCCCTGCAATCATGCCCGCCTTCAGAACATCGCCCTGCTTCAGATGCACGCTGCGGCCCGGTGCGACGCTGCGCTGATGCGCGTCCTGCACGCTAACGCCCGCGGTGCCGCCGACAAACGCGACGTGCACCGACTCGGCAATCGCTTCCAGCGCCGGCCCGCTGACCAGAATCTCCAAAGCCGCGGCATTCGGCGCATTGCCGACGAGCGCATTGGCGAGCCGCAGCGCGACCGCATCGACCGCGCCGGACGGCGGCACGCCGACATCGGCAAAGCCGTCGCGGCCGAGGTCCTGCACGGTCGTGTGCAGGCCCGGCGATTTCACGCGCAGAATGGGGATCACGCGGCAACCATGGTGAACGGCACGTCGTAATCGTTGCGCTCGACCGCGGCGCGAATGCGCTCATATTCGGCGAAATCGACCGGCTCGAACTTGGCGAAGTCGCCCGGCCTGAGCAAAGCCGGGCGCTCCCAATTTGGATCGAACAGACGGATCGGCGCGGCGCCGATCAGATGCCAGCCGCCGGGGCTTTCGAGCGGGTATATGCCGGTCAGCGTCGTCGCCATTGCGATCGAACCGGCGGGTACGCGCACGCGCGGATCGGCGCGCCGGGGCAGCACCAGTTCGCTCGGCAAGTCGCCCATGTAAGGGTAACCGGCGGCGAACCCAACCACGTAAACCAGAAAACGCGTTCCTGAATGTCGCACGACGACTTCGTCGCTGGTCAAGCCGGTGCGCTCGGCAACTTCGTCGAGATCGGGCGCGCAACGCCTGTCGTAACAGGCGGGAATGTGCCAGAGGCGCACCTCGTCGTGCGCGCTGCCCGCGTCTTCAAGATGCGCGCTGATCTCGTTCTCCAGCGTCGCGCCTGACGTCTGCAGCGGATCGTAGCGCACAAGAAGCGAGCGGAAGGTCGGCAGCGTCTCGATGACGCCGTTGAGGCGCAGCTCCTTGATCCGTTCAGCAAGACGCAGCACGCGCTCGCTCAAGGCCCGCTCGATCGTCTCGCCGAACTCGACCAGGAGAGCTTTGTCGCCCGCGGGCAGGAAGCGCACACCTGTCATTAAAACTCGATCCCCGCCTGGGCGCGCACGCCGGCCGCGAAGTGATGTTTTATCAGCGTCATCTCGGTCACCAGGTCGGCGATCTCGATCAATTCCGGTTTGGCGTTGCGGCCGGTGACGACGACATGGAGATCGGGCCGCCGCTCGCGCAACCCGGCGACAACATCGGCGAGCGGCAGATAGTCGTAGCGCAGCGCGATTGAGAGTTCGTCGAGCACGACGAGGCGGATACTTGTGTCCGCCATCAGTTCTCGCGCTTTGTCCCAGGCGCGCGTCGCGGCGGCGACGTCGCGGGCGCGGTCCTGTGTCTCCCAGGTGAAACCTTCGCCCATCGTGTGCCAGGAGACGCCATCGAAGCGCTCGAGGATGCGC
>Ga0164305_10000005_pt1 | contig 46495 bp, 44 predicted proteins | sample Whisoiple_237_MG_FD_110215 | JGI IMG/M metagenome (GOLD analysis project Ga0164305, IMG submission 110215) | Soil microbial communities amended with pyrogenic organic matter from upstate New York, USA - Whitman soil sample_237_MG | ecosystem: Environmental > Terrestrial > Soil > Agricultural...
AGGCCGCGCCCATGCAGAACCGGCTGGCCCCGCCGGCCTTGGCCGCCATGGCCTCGGCGAGGACCGCGGTCGCGTCCATCAGCTTCTCGGCCTTCAGCCCCGTGTCGAAACTGGCCGATTGGGAGCAGTAGCCGCAGTTCTCGGCGCAGCCGCCCGTCTTGATCGACAGCAGCTGGCTCTTCTGGACCTCGGACGGATCGAACCAGCGCCGGTGAACCGTCGCAGCCTCGAACACCAGTTCCATGAAGGGTCGGGCGAACAGGGCCTCGACTTCCTGCAGTGTCCAGTCGTGGCGGGGCGTGGCGAGGTCGGTCATGGCGCCTTCGTGTCCCAGGCGATGGACGGACGCAAGTGCGGTCAGAGCTCCAGCACCAGTTCGCCACGCTTCAGATCGATGATCGCGGTCTCGAACAGGCCCAGCACATCGACCCCGAGCAGGGCGGCTGGCTGGTCGGCGAGACCCCAGACCTCGAACGTATGGAAGTCGCCGGCAAGCGCCGGCACCTGCTCCAGACCGATCCCCGCGAGATGCAGATTGGGCAGCATGACGGCGGCGGCGTCGACGCTGAGGCCCGTCGGTGAGGCGACTCGCTGACTGCGGGATCCGTCGCGCAGGGTGATGGGCGAGGCGCCGGCCGCGCGGGCGAAGGCGGTGTTGACGATGGTGACTTCGGCCCCCGTGTCGATGATCGCCTTGGCCCTGGCCGTGCGCGAGCGCACATCGATCATCAGCAGGCCGTTCAGCCGCTCGTCCGTGGGCGTCTGGAACCGGGCGGTCGGGCGTCGCGCGCTGAGGAAACTGTCTCCCTCCCGGCGCGACTGGCTGATCGTCGCCAAGGCGACGCCGCGGAAGTTGAGCACCAGCCGATGACCAGCCAGAAGGTCGGAGCCGATCAGGCCGTCGGCGCCGTTCAGGCCCAGCCGCGGAGCCAGCGCGAAACGGACATTCGCACTCTCGAGAGCCCCCGATCGGACCCTCGGCGCGCGCACGGTCTCGACCACCTCGCGCGCGATCAGGGTGTGCATGGCGATAGGCCCCGCCGGGGCGAGGGAAAGGCTCTCGGCCAGGTCCTGGGCGATCACCGAGGCGTTGGCGGCTGAATCCACCGCGAAATCGAAGGGGCCGCGCCCGTTGATAAAGACCGGCGTGGACAGACGTCCGCCGCGCAACCGCTCCGGCGTTTCGATCGTCGGCGCATCCTGAGCCAAGGCGCTGGCCGGGATCATTGCGAAAGGAGCGGCGAGGAGGGCGCGGCGGTGGAGCGCCCCGCGGCGGCTAGAGAACCCTGTCATGACGACAGATCCGGCGGCTGCGTCCCGCATCATCCACTGATTTCAACGCCTGCCCCTCCGCCATCGCGTCGTCCCATCTGGTTGCGCACTTTAGGCACGGGCGCGCCAAAGAGGGAAATACCCGCGGGCATGAGGGACGCAGGGGCCGGTCAGCGACCGGGGGCAAGCTGCGCGCGCCACGGACGCAGCAGCAACTCACCCCGCCTGAGGTCGATGACCACGGTCTGGAACAGGGACAGGATGTCGAGGCCCAGCAGCAAAGCAGGCTGGTCGGACAGCCCCCAAAGATCGAAGGCGTGAAAGTCGCCGACGAGAACGGGCGCCTGGGTCAGGCGGATCCCGCCCAGCTGCAGCTCGGGCAACAGCATGAGATCGGCCAGCGCCTTGCGGCCGGTCACGGACTCCACGCCGCCGCGGCTCGAGCCGTCCTGCTGAACCATTGGCCGCGCCCCGCCCTGCTGCGCCAGGGCGGTGTTGATGACGGTCGCCTGGGCGCCGGTGTCGACGATCGCCTTGCAGGGAAGGAAGCCCGCCATCGCCTCGACCATCAGCAGGCCGTTGAACCTTTGCTCGCCGGGAGCCCGGGCGATCAGTTGGGCCCCGGCCAGACCGCGCCGGGCGCGGGGCGATCGCGCGACATTGACCTGGGCCCGCCCGCGAAAATTCAGCACCAGCCGCAGATCGCGCAACAGGTCCGTCCCCAGCAATCCGTCCAGCCCCTCGAGGCCGCCCCGGTCGCTTACCACCAGACGGGCCTCCCGCGCGTCGAGCGCCCCCGTGCGCAGCCGCGCGACGCGCGTGGTCCCGGCCCGTTCCTCGGCGATCAGCGTATGCATCGCCACCTCGCCCGCGTCGGGCAGACCCAGCCCGACCACCAGGTCCTGCGCAATCACCGAGGTGTTGGCCGCGCTGTCGATGGCGAAGGCGTAGGGGCCCCGGTCATTGATCATCACCGCCGCCGTCAACAATCCGCGATGCTGGTTCTGGTTGGTGAAGGAAGGTGCGGGGTCCTGCGATCGGGCAAACCCGGGAAGAGCCAGCGCCGCCGCCAGCCCGCCCGCGCCCATCATCCGCCGCGTCAGATTTGCGCCCGCCATCAGTCTGCTCCGTGCAGTTCAGGATGGCACGAAAGGCGCGCGCGCACGACCGCGCCTTGGATATTCTCCGAAACATATAAGGACATCCTTATACGTTTCTTGCCCTGACGCCGGGACCGGTCTATAGGCCGCGCGAACAGTCTCCCGGAAAGCCCCCCATGACCGACTACATCGTCCGCGACATCTCGCTTGCCCCGTTCGGCAACAAGGAAATCGCCATCGCCGAAACCGAAATGCCCGGCCTGATGGCTCTGCGCGAGGAGTTCGGCGGCCAGCAGATCCTGAAAGGCGCCCGCATCGCCGGCAGCCTGCACATGACCATCCAGACCGCCGTGCTGATCCAGACGCTGGAAGCCCTCGGCGCCGACGTCCGCTGGGCCTCGTGCAACATCTTCTCGACCCAGGACCACGCCGCGGCCGCCATCGCCGCCAACGGCACTCCGGTCTTCGCCACCAAGGGCGAGACTCTGGAAGAGTACTGGGAATACGCCCACAAGATTTTCGAATGGGCTGACGGCGGCTATCCGAACCTGATCCTCGACGACGGCGGCGACGCCACCCTGCTCTGTGTGCTCGGTCCCAAGGCCGAGAAGGACCTGTCCCTGCTGGACAACCCGCAGAACGAGGAAGAGGAAGCCCTCTACAAGGTGATGAAGCGCTACATCGCCGAGAAGCCCGGCTTCTATTCGGCGATCCGCGACGCCATCGGCGGCGTGTCGGAAGAGACGACCACCGGCGTTCACCGCCTGTACGAAATGGCCAAGAAGGGCGACCTGCCGTTCCCCGCCATCAACGTCAACGACAGCGTCACCAAGTCCAAGTTCGACAACCTGTACGGCTGCCGTGAATCGCTGGTCGACGCGATCCGCCGCGGCACCGACGTCATGCTGTCGGGCAAGGTCGCCGTGGTCTGCGGCTACGGCGACGTGGGCAAGGGCTCGGCCGCATCGCTGCGCCAGGGCGGAGCCCGGGTGAAGGTGACTGAAGTCGATCCGATCTGCGCCCTGCAGGCGGCGATGGAAGGCTATGAGGTCGTGACCGTCGAGGACGTGGCCGGCGAGGCCGACATCTTCGTCACCGCCACCGGCAATAAGGACGTTCTGACCGTCGAGCACATGCGGGCGATGAAGAACAACGCCATCGTCTGCAACATCGGCCACTTTGACTCGGAGATTCAGGTCGCGGGCCTGAAGAACTTCAAGTGGGACGAGATCAAGCCTCAGGTGCACCACGTCGAATTCCCGGACGGCAAGAAGATCATCCTGCTGTCGGAAGGCCGTCTGGTGAACCTGGGCAACGCCACGGGCCACCCCTCGTTCGTCATGTCGGCGTCGTTCACCAATCAGACGCTGGCCCAGATCGAACTGTGGACCAACGCCAAGTCCTACGAGAACCAGGTCTACACCCTGCCCAAGCACCTGGACGAGAAGGTCGCCATGCTGCACCTCGGCAAATTGGGCGCGAAGCTGACGACGCTGTCCAAGGAACAGGCCGACTACATCTCGGTCCCGACCGAGGGCCCGTTCAAGCCGGAACACTACCGCTACTAGGGCGACCTGGAACGGGATATCGAAGGGGGCCCGCGTCGTCCGGACGCGGGCCCTTTTTGCTGTGGAGCGGCGGGGGCGCTGGCCTCGCCGCCCGGGGTCGCCTAGATTGCCGCCATGGGCGACGTTCTGAACATCCTGATCCTGCTGGCCATCGCGGCGGTGGCCATAACCCTCGGGTTCGGCATCTATTCGCTGTACCGGGGCGGCGACTATGCGCGGTCGCATTCCAACAAGCTGATGCGGCTGCGGGTCGCGCTGCAGGCGCTGGCGATCGCCCTGCTGTGCCTCGGCATGTGGTGGAAATCCACGCACGGGGCCTGATCCCGTGGTCGTCCTGAACCGCATCTATACGAAGACGGGCGATGGCGGAGAGACGCGGCTGGCGTCGGGCGCGACGGTGTCCAAGAGCAATCCCCGGGTCGAGGCCTATGGGGCGGTCGACGAGCTGAACGCCGTCATCGGCGTGGCGCGCCAGCATTCGGGCCAGCACGACCGCATCGACGCCATGCTGGGCCGCATCCAGAACGAGCTGTTCGACCTCGGCGCCGATCTGGCCACGCCGCTGGAGCCCGCGCCCAAATGGGAGGCGCTGCGCATCCTCGACAGCCAGGTCGAACGGCTCGAGGCCGAGATCGACTGGATGAACGAGAGCCTGAAACCGCTGGACAGCTTCATCCTGCCGGGCGGATCGCCGCTGTCGGCGTTGCTGCATCTGGCCCGCACCGTGGCCCGCCGGGCCGAGCGCGAAGCGGTGCGTCTGGTGGAGGCGGGCGAGGCGGTGACGCCGGCGTCGATTCGCTATCTGAACCGCCTGTCCGACCATCTGTTCGTCGCGGCCCGCCGGGCCAACGCCAACGGGGCGGACGACGTGAAGTGGAAGCCCGGCGCGACCCGCTAGCCTCAGCAGCGGTCGGCAAAAACACCGTTCACATCGTTCACATAGTGCGCTTGGGACGGTTGTGCTTCCCTGCGTTTTCGATTGTCAAAGACCGGCCCACGGGCTCGGTAAGGTAAGCACGGCCATGCGTCAGATTTGGACGCAGGGCTCAGACCCTTTACTGCGCCGCCAACGCCGCGCGCTGACGGTCGGCCTCGGCGTCGCGGGCGTGTTGCTGGGCGGTCAGGGAGTCCTCAATGGCCACAAGCTCGCGGTTCTTTTCGGCCGAAGCGATGGCGCGCTGGCCCGGCAGCGGGCGGCCGGTGAGTTCGGCAATGGAGATCGGCTGGGCGCATTCCCGGCCCTCGGGATCCCACCATTTGCCGCCGGCCTCGCAGCGGTCGCCCGGGGCGACCACGAGGGCGTCATAGGCGAACATGCCCGCGATCAGAACGGCGAAGGTCGAGAGAAACAGGATGCTCAGCCGTTTCATGGTCAGGAGGCGGGTCATCTGCGAATTTCCGTGGTTTTGAGGACGAACGAACGGGGTCGTTGACGCGGCGTTACGTTGACAGGCCGGATGCGGCGTACCATTCCGTGACGCAACATTCCGGCGCTTTCGTGGATAGCACAATGAAGGTTCTCGTCCCCGTCAAACGGGTGATCGACTATAACGTCAAGGCTCGCGTCAAGGCGGACCAGACCGGCGTTGATCTCGCCAACGTCAAGATGAGCATGAATCCGTTCGACGAGATCGCCGTCGAGGAAGCCGTGCGCATGAAGGAAGGCAAGGAGCATCACGCGGCCGGAACGGTCAGCGAGATCGTGGTCGTCTCCATCGGCGTCACCCAGGCGCAGGAAACCATCCGCACGGCCCTGGCCATGGGCGCGGATCGGGGCCTGCTGATCCAGTCGGACGCGGATCTGGAGCCGCTGGCCGTCGCCAAGCTGCTGAAGGCGGTGGTCGACGAGGAGAAGCCGGATCTGGTCCTGCTGGGCAAGCAGTCGATCGACGGCGACAACAATGCGGTCGGCCAGATGCTGGCGGCCCTGCTGGACTGGCCCCAGGCCACCTTCGCCGGCAAGATCGTGCTGGCCGACGGCAAGGCGACCGTGACCCGTGAAGTCGACGGCGGCCTGCAGACCCTGTCGGCGACCTTGCCCGCGGTGGTGTCCGTGGACCTGCGCCTGAACACGCCGCGCTACGCCTCCCTGCCCAACATCATGAAGGCCAAGAAGAAGGAGATCGCGGTCAAGGCGGTCGCCGACTACGGCGTCGACACGGCGCCGCGCCTGAAGGTGGTCAAGGTTACGGCCCCGCCGCAGCGTTCGGCGGGCATCAAGGTGGCCGACGCCGCCGAACTGGTTTCCAAGCTCAAGACCGCGGGGGTCCTGTAATGGCCGTTCTCGTTATCGCCGACCGCGACGGCGACACCGTCCGCGACACCACCAACAAGACCGTCACCGCCGCCCTGAAGCTTTCCGGCGACGTGGATGTTCTGGTCATCGGCCAGGGATCGAAGGCTGCGGCCGACGCCGCCGCGAAGATCGCCGGCGTGCGCAAGGTTCTGCTGGCCGAAAGCGCCGGTCTGGGGCACCAGCTGGCCGAGGCCGTCGAGGCGACTGTGACCGGTCTGGCCAGCGGCTATGACGCCATCCTTTCGCCGGCCACCACCGACGGCAAGAATTTCATGCCGCGGATCGCCGCGAAACTGGATGTCGCGCCGATCTCGGACATCATCGAGGTCGTCTCGAACGACACCTTCGTGCGCCCGATCTACGCCGGCAATGCGCTGGAGACGATCCAGTCCGGCGACGGCAAGAAGGTCATCACCGTGCGGCCGACCAGCTTCGACGCCGCAGCTGAAGGCGGCTCCGCCACGGTCGAGACCGTTGCGGGCGCAGACGCCGGCAAGGCGGCCTTCGTCAGCGAGGAGATGGTCAAGTCGGACCGTCCGGAACTGGGCGCGGCGAAGATCGTCGTCTCGGGCGGCCGGGCCCTCGGTTCGGCCGAGGAATTCCACGCCGTCATGGACCCGCTGGCCGACAAGCTGGGCGCCGCCGTCGGCGCCTCGCGGGCCGCCGTGGACGCGGGCTATGCGCCGAACGACTATCAGGTCGGCCAGACCGGCAAGGTCGTGGCTCCTGCCCTCTACATCGCCATCGGCATCTCGGGCGCCATCCAGCATCTGGCCGGGATGAAGGATTCCAAGGTCATCGTCGCCATCAACAAGGACGCCGACGCCCCGATCTTCCAGGTCGCGGACTACGGCATCGTCGGCGACTACAAGACGGTCGTGCCGGAGCTGATGAAGGCGCTGGGCTAGGGTCCAGCCAGACGGATTGTGAGGGGCGCGGCGCCTTAGGGCCCGCGCCCTTTTTCTTTGGCGCAGACCCGCCATCGGAGATCAGCCGATGGTGGCCGCCAGCCCGAACGGAACCACCTTGTTGTCGACGTCGTGGCCTATGTCCGCGCGACCGAGGTAGCGGATCCCGCTGCGTTCGCACCAGTAGCGGACGACCTCCTCTTCCGTACGTCCGAAATCGGGATCATTGGGCGGCACGGCCGAGACCCGGCCCAGCCTGATGCCGGCCGCACCGCGGATTTGCGGATTGCTGGTGAGCTGCAGGAGACAGCGATCGATCCGGTATATGTGCTCCGACACGTCCTCGAGCATGAGGATGTGCCCGCTCAGGTCGGGCAGCCATGGCGTGCCGAGCAGATGGCTGAGGATCACGATGTTGAAGGCCGCCGTTCGATCTCCCGGTGAAATCGAGGGCTCCAGACTCTCCGGCGAACGCTCGACCAGCCAGGTCAATGCCCGACGGACCGCTGTCGCGCCGTTTTCCCGGGTCAGGTCCCGCGGCATCGGGCCGTGGGCGACGTGCTGGAAACCGCTCGCATAGAGCGCTCCCAGCAGGCTGCCCGCGTCGCTGTATCCGAGATATGTCTTGCGCCGGGCGGCCTCGGTCAGCCGGGGAACGACCAGTTCGGTCAGCCTGCCCGCGCCGTAGCCGCCATTTGCGAACCACAGGGCGTCGAACCGTTCGTCGTTGGCGACCTCAAGGAAGGCGGCCGCCCGAACCTCGTCGGGACCGGCGAAATGGCCGTCCGACAGGAAACACTGGGGGTGGAAGACGATTTCGAGCGCCGGATACAGATCGGCGGCCAAGACGCTGACGCCCTCGGCGGTCTCCAACGGAATCCGCGCTCCGGGCGCGACCACGCCAATCCTCATCTTGCGCACGTTCCGCTCTCGTCCGTTTCAGTCCCGGACGACCCTGCGACGACTCGCTCGCCAGATACAGGGCGCAGGGGCGAACCGCGCTGTTCCCGCGACGGGAGCCGCTTCAGCCTGATGGTCGGTTCCCGCCTGTCGCTTCAACCCCGGACCGAAGCATTTCCTCGAGAATATCGATATTTACGTCGGCCAGGGTTTTGAGGTTGACGCAGTATCCGCTCACCTTCGCCTTGCCGAGCGCCTTTGCGTAGGTGCGGGCCAGATACGTCTTGTTTTCGACGCCGAGGATATAGACCGACATGCCGGTTGTGTTGGCGCTGAGGCCGATCTGGTAGAATTCCCGGGTCCTGCCGTCGGCGTACCCGATGGTCTGAAGGCCGTATCCGATGTTGGGATTGGAAACGACTTTCCCGTCGCCGTTCCGGCCGTCCATGAACCACAGCCTGCATCCAGGCATGACCTTCAGAACGAGGCGATGCAGGGCCTGCATGTCGCTGCGTTTTGGTTCGGGCACGGACGCCAGATAACTTTCGATCTGTCCCTGAATATCCATCCGGGTCCCGCGGTCGGTTGAAGGCGAGACGGTAGGCGCCCTTTTCAAGGGTCCGCAACGGGGCGCGATCCTCCGCCGGCGCCCGCGCCTTACTGGAATGTAATGTTTCCGGCTTTGACGGATCACGCCGGAGCCTTTTGTAATCCGGCCCGACGTACGTCACCGGACGTACAAGGGGAGCTTTCCATGAGACTTCGCAGCCTGCGGGGCCCCGGCCTCGCTGCTTTCGCCGTGTTGGCCCTAGGGGCCTGCGCCACCACCGGATCGGGCGACGACAAGCCGGCCGCGGACAGCTCGTCCCGCGCGGAGCGTCAGCCTCTGGCCCGGGGGCTGGACTATGCGGCCAACCCTGACCCCTTCCCCTCGACCTATCGCGGCCTGCCGCGTGAGAACATGGCGATCGTCGGCGGCACGGTCTTCGACGGCGCAGGCCGGAAGATCGAGAACGGCGTGGTCATCGTCACCGACGGCAAGGTGGCCGCGGTCGGCGACGCCTCGACCCCGGTCCCCGGCGGCCACCGCGTGGTGGATGCGCGCGGACGGTTCGTGACCCCGGGCATCATCGACGTGCACTCGCACCTTGGCGTCTATCCCTCGCCCGGCGTGCAGGGGATGAGCGACGGTAACGAGGCGACCAATCCGAACACGGCCCAGGTCTGGGCCGAGCATTCGCTGTGGCCGCAGGACCCGGGCTTCAATCAGGCCCGCGCGGGCGGGGTGACCACGCTCCAGATCCTGCCGGGCTCGGCCAATCTGTTCGGCGGCCGCGGCGTGACGGTGCGCAATGTGCCCTCGGTGACCATGCAGGGCATGAAGATGCCCGGCGCCCCCTACGGCCTGAAGATGGCCTGCGGCGAGAACCCGTCGCGCGTCTATGGCGGGCGCAACCAGTCCCCGGCCACCGGCATGGGCAATGTCGCCGGCTATCGCGCCGCCTTCATCGCGGCCCGCGAGTACAAGGCCAAATGGGACAAGTGGCGCGAGGACGGCGAGGGCTCGCCCCCGACCCGCAACCTGCAGCTGGAAACCCTGGCCGGGGTGCTGGACGGGACGGTGCTGGTGCAGAACCACTGCTACCGCGCCGACGAGATGGCGGTGATGATCGATATCGCCAAGGAGTTCGGCTACCGGATCACGGCCTTCCACCACGCCATCGAGGCTTACAAGGTCGCGCCGCTGCTGGCCCGCGAAGGCATCTGCGCCGACATGTGGACCGGCTGGTGGGGCTTCAAGATGGAGGCGCTCGACGCGGTCGAGGCCAACGCGGCCCTGGTCGACGCGCCGCAGGGATCGTGCGCGGTCATCCATTCGGACGACGCCGAACTGACCCAGCGCCTCAATCAGGAAGCCGCCGCGGCCATCGCCGCCGGCCGCCGCATCGGCATGAGCATCACCGAAGAGCATGCGATGAGCTGGATCACCCTGAACCCGGCCCGCTCGCTGGGCATCGCCGACCAGACCGGCTCGCTGGAGCCCGGCAAGCGCGCCGATGTGGTGATCTGGAGCGCCGATCCGTTCAGCGTCTACGCCCGCGCCGATCAGGTCTTCATCGACGGCGGCCTGAGCTTCGACCGCATGAACCCGGCCTATCAGCCGGTCTCCGACTTCGAGCTGGGGCAGCCCGGCTTCGGTCTGTCCGCCGCCAACGTCCCGCAGGGAGCCCGCTGATGCGCCTCAGGAACCTCATCCTCGGCGCCGCCTGTGCGGCCGCCCTTACGACCCCCGCCTTCGCCCAGTCCCTGACCGCCATCACCGGCGGACGGGTGCTGACCGGAACCTCGGTCATCGAGAACGGCACCGTCGTGATCCAGAACGGCCGGGTCGTCTCGGTCGGGACCGGCGCAGCGCCCTCGGGCGCCCGCGTCATCGACGCCCGCGGCAAGGTGGTCGCCCCCGGCTTCGTCGCCGTGGACAGCGGCCTCGGCGCCTCGGAAATCTCGTCGGTCGGCGGGTCGGACGACCAGTCCAACGGCGCCAACTCCATCAGCGCGTCGTTCGACGTGAGCTACGGCCTCGATCCGTGGTCCTTCACCCTGCCGGTCGCCCGGCTGGGCGGAATCACCCGCGCCATCGTCGTGCCCAGCCATCCGGGCGGCGGCGGCGGCAACCACAAGGACGACGGCGACGCAGACTTCGCCGGCGTGGGCGAGGGCGGCTTCCAGGCCCCCAGCCTGTTCGCCGGTCAGGCGGCCGTCATTCATCTGGCGCAGGGGACCGACATCCTGGTCAAGGCCCGCGTAGCCATGGTCGCGCCGTTCGGCGAGGCGGGCGCCAGCGTCTCGGGCGGCGCGCGCGGGGCCGAGTTCACCCAGTTCAAGGAAACCCTCGCCGAGGTGCGCCTCTATGCGCGCAACAAGGCCGCCTACGACCGCGCCGGCCTGCGCGATCTCAGCCTGTCGCGGGCCGATCTGGAGGCGCTGATCCCGGTCGCCAACGGGACCATGCCTCTGATCGTCACCGTGCACCGCGCGGCGGACATCCAGCAGGTGCTGCGGCTGGCGCGCGAGGAGGGCGTGAAGGTCATCCTCGACGGCGCCGAAGAGGGCTGGCTGGTCGCCGACCAGATCGTGGCGGCGGGCGTGCCCGTGCTGCTGAACCCCATCTCCAACCTGCCGGGCAATCTGGAGACCCGCGCCGTGCGGATGGAGAATGCGGCGGCGCTGGACGCGGCGGGCGTGACCATCGCCATCAAGGGCAACGAGGGCTCGATCCACCGCGCCCGCGAGACCCGCTACAACGCCGGAAACGCCGTTTCGCACGGACTGCCCTATGAGGCGGCCATCGAGGCGATCACGGTCAACCCGGCGAAGATCTTCGGCATGGCCGGCCAGTTCGGCGAGCTGCGCGCGGGCGCGGCGGCGGACGTGGTCGTCTGGTCCGGCGATCCGCTGGAGCCGCTGAGCATCGCCGAGACCATCTTCATCGGCGGGGCCGAACAGGCGCCGACCAGCCGGCAGTTCCTGCTGCGCGACCGCTATCGCAGCGGCGGCGAAGGCGCGATGCCGCCGGCGTATACTCGTTAGGGCGCTATCGCTCGTGACGCGGTCACTCGCTGCTTGAGCGCGAACTGCGCTAGGTTCGGGAGATGACCGCGTCCGCCCTGCCCCGCATCTTCATCGACGCCGACGCCTGTCCGGTGAAGGACGAGGTCTATCGAGTGGCCGAGCGCTACGGGCTGAAGGTGTTCGTGGTGTCGAACGGCTGGATCAATACCCGCCGGGATCCGTGGATCGAGCAGGTCGTGGTCGAAGCGGGTCCGGACATCGCCGACGACTGGATCGCCGAACGGGCGACGAAGGGCGACGTCGTCATCACCTCGGACATCCCTTTGGCGGATCGCTGCCTGCAGGCGGGCGCACAGGCGCTCAAGTCGAACGGCCAACCGTTTACGCCGGACTCCATCGGCTCTGCCTTGGCCGGGCGGATGGTAGGCGAGCATTTGCGGTCGATGGGACTGCAGACGTCCGGTCCTCCGCCGTTCGGGCCGAAGGATCGCTCGAACTTCCTGCAGTCGCTGGACCGGGCAGTAGTGATCGCAAAACGGGCGCTCGCATGATCATCCCTGAAAGCGAGCTGGAGTTCCGGTTTTTCCGCGCGGGCGGGCCGGGCGGGCAGAACGTCAACAAGGTCTCTACCGCCGTGCAGATGCGGTTCGACGCGCGCAATTCGCCGTCGCTGACCGAACCGGTGCGGGCGCGGCTGATGAAGCTTGCGGGCAGCCGGCTGACGCTGGACGGGGTGATCCTGATCACCGCCGTCCGCTATCGCACCCAGGAACGGAACCGGGCCGACGCCATGGAACGGTTGCAGGAGCTGGTCGACAAGGCCTCGGTCGCGCCGGTCTATCGCGTGCCGACGAAACCCACCCGCGCCTCGAAGGAGCGTCGGCTGGAGGGGAAGGCCAAACGGTCGACGATCAAGAGCGGGCGAGGACGGCCCGGTTCCGACGACTGAGGTCTACTCAGCCGGGCGGAACAGCAGGGCGGCGACCTTGCCGCTTTCGTCGAAGCCAATGATCCACTGGGTCGCGGCGGTGGCGAAGGTGACGGCGAACAGATCGGCGCCCTCGCGGCTGCCGACGAAGTCCAGGGCCTGAATGGCGCCGAAGCCCTGCAGGATCGGTACGACGGTGGCTTCCTGGGCGCGGACCTTGCCGGCGAGGTCATCCGTCATCAGGGCGTAGGGCAGCGCGCCCGACTGGCCGCCGGCGATGATCTCGCGCAGGACTTCCTCGGAGCGAGGATTGGCGGGCGTGGTCGACATGGGCGCCGGCGCCGGGGCGGCCGCGGGGATGGCCGGCATGGGCTGCTGCGTCCGAGGCTGGTCGAAACTGTTGGGCACCGAAGCGGCGGCGACCTGGGCCTGGGCCGCGGCGGGAAGGAGCAGAAGGGCAGCGGCGATCAGAAGCGGCTTCATGGGGTCGTCTCCAGAACTGAACTCAGACGATGACGGGCCAAAGCGACAGAACGAGGGCGGCCGCGGAGGCCGCTGCGCCCAGGGTTACGACCACGATCATCCACGTCGGGGTGCGGGTCTCGCGAATGACAACGCTCTGGGACTGCGGCGGGTTCTGCGCCAGCCGCGACAAGGCCTTAAGCGTGTCCCGCAGTTCCTCGAGGGCGTCGCGGATCTGCGCGTGAGGTCCGAGTTCGCGGCGGATCCAGCGCTCGACCACAGGCCGGGCCGCCTCCCACAGATCGTGGTCGGGATTCAGCCGCCGGGCCACGCCCTCGACCGAGACCATGGTCTTCTGCAGCAGGATCAGCTCGGGCCGCAGATGCATGTCGAACAGGGCGGTGATCTCGAACAGTTGGCCCAGCAGCCGGCCCATCGACACCTGCGACGCCTGTTTTCCGATCACCGGCTCGCCCACCGCGCGCAGGGCCTGGGCGAAGGCCTCGACCGAATGTTCGGGCGGCACGTATCCGGCCTCGAAATGCACGCGGCTGATGCGGTCGTAGTCGCGGCTGAGGAAGCCCCAGAGGATTTCCGCCAGATAGCGGCGCTCGCCGTGGCCCAGCCGCCCGACGATGCCGAAGTCGATGGCGGTCAGTTCTGCCGGGGCGTGGCAGAACAGGTTCCCCTCGTGCAGGTCGGCGTGGAAGGTGCCGTAGTCCAGCGCCTGGGTCAGGAAGGCCCGCACCAGATTGTCGGCCAGACCGTTGCGGTCCAGTCCCGGCTGTTCCACGGCCATCGGATCGGTCATGGCGACGCCACCGGCCCACTCCAGCGTCAGGACCCGCTTGCCGACTCCGTCCCAGACCACCGCGGGTGCGGACATATGGCCGCCGCCCCCGTCGCGGACCTTGTCCATGATGTCCTTCAGCTCGGAGCAGGCGGCGGCCTCCAGCCGCATATCCAGTTCCAGCTGGAGCGCCCGGGCGATGGTCTCGACGAAGGCCGAGGGCTCCAGCCGGCGGGCGGGAGTGACGAAGCGGACGGCCAGCCGGGCGGCCAGACGCATGGAATCCAGCCCTTGCGCCACGCGGCGCTCGACGCCGGGGCGGAGCACCTTGACCGCCACCTTGCGGCCGTCGGCCAGCCAGGCCGGATGCGCCTGTGCGAGAGAGGCCGCGGCGACCGGCGGACCGAAGTCGGTGAACAGGCTCTCGACCGAACGGCCCAGCGAGCGTTCGATCTCGCGCCGCGCCTGTTCGACGGGGAAGGGTTCCAGCGCGTCCTTGAGGCGGCCCAGATCGCGGGCGAATTCGACGCCGAAGATGTCGGCGCGGGTGGCCAGAACCTGACCCAGTTTGATGGCCACGGGACCGAGGTGTTCAAACGCCTTGCCCAGCCGCTGGCCCGGACGACCCTCGCGGGCTTCCCTGCCGGCGAAGGCGTGCAGAAGATGGGCCAGCCAGCGGATCCAGACCGGCAGCAGATGGGTGATCTCGCGCGGCGCCAGGGCGTCGTGACGGATCAGCACCCAGCCCCAGCCCACGAGGCGCAGCCATGCTTCGACCGGATGGCGCACCGGCACGGTCGCCGGCGGGGGCGGCGGGGTCGCGGGATCGATCCGGCTGGTCAGATCGCCCACCCGTGATGGATGGCGGCCACGCCGCCGGACAGGTTGGTGACCGTCACGCGGCTGAAGCCGGCGGTCTCGATCATGGATTTGAACGTCGTCTGGTCCGGGAAGCGACGGATGCTCTCGACCAGATACTGGTAGCTGTCGCGATCGCCCGCGACCCAGCCGCCGATGCGCGGAATGGCGTGGAAGGACCAAGCGTCATAGGCCTTGCGGATCGCCGAGGCGGTCGGGCGCGAGAACTCGAGGCACAGGAAGCGGCCGCCCGGCTTCAGCACGCGTCGGGCCTCGGCGAGGGCGACAGGAATATCGGCGACATTACGGATGCCGAAGCTAATCGAATAGGCGTCGACCGAGGCGCCCGGCAGCGGCAGGGCCATGGCGTCGCCGACGCTCCAGCTCATCTCCGGCTCACCGCCCTTTTCGACGCCGGCCATGATCATTTCAGCGTTGTAGTCGAGCACGATGACCGAGGCGTCCTCGCCGCCGCGCCGTTCCTGCGCCGCGCGCGCCATCTTTGCATAGCGCCGGGACATATCGCCCGTGCCGCCCGCGACGTCGAGGATGGTCTCGCCCGGACGCGGGTTCAGCTTCGCCGCCGCCGCATCCTTCCAGAGCCGGTGCACGCCCGCGCTCATCAGATCGTTCATCAGGTCGTAGTTCGAAGCCACGCTGTCGAACACGCCACGCACCATCTGCACCTTCTCCTTCGCGTCGACGTCGCGAAAGCCGAAGGACGAGGTCTTTCCGGAAGGCTTGTTGGGAGGCGGGGCCGTATCGGTCATGCTGGCGGTCTAGCGCGTCGCCGCGCCGCCGTCACCGGGCCGCGTGGTCGCGGCGTCAGGCGTCCGGTTCAGGCGTCGGGCCCGGCGGTGGGACGGGGCACGCCGAGGTCCTTCATCAGGCCCCGCATGGCGCCGTAGCAGCCGCAGGCCGCCTTTTCCAGCGCGGGGCGGTCGATCACCTCAATCCAGCCGCGGCCGCGGCGGATCAGTCCCTTGTCCTCCAGCTCGGCCCCGACCTCGGACACGGTGGCGCGGCGCACGCCCAGCATGCCGGCGATGTCGGCCTGGGTCAGGCCGAAGCGGTCGCTGTCGGCGCGGTCGTGGATGGTCAGCAGCCAGCGGGCCAGCCGTTCGTCGAGCCGGTGCTGGGCGTTGCAGGCGGCGGCCTGCTGGACTTGGGCAAACAGGCTTTCAGTGAATTTGGCGAGCGCGGTCCGCATGGATTCGCTCTTGCCCAAGGCGTCGGCGAAAATGTCGGACGGACAGCAGGCCGAAACGCCGTCAACCTGGGCGATGGCCCGGCTGGCGGCGCGGGCGTTCAGGGGACCGCAGGTGACCCCGACCAGACCCTCGCGGCCGATAGCGGCGGTCTCGATCATGCGATCGCCGTCGAGAATGGTCATCAGCGAGACCACGCCGCTCATGGGGAACCAGACCTCCTCGACCGCTTCCCCGGCGTCGTACAGCATCTGGCCTTGGGCGAAAGGCCGCTCATGCAGGTGCGGCTCGATCCGTTTCCGGTCGGCGGGATCCAATGCGGCGATCCACATGTTGTCCATGGCAGGCTCCCGTTCCCTGAATAGCGACGCTCGTTAACGTCAAAGCTTCGCCGTGCGTTCCGTGCGCTTGTGACGGTCGATCTGGCGGGATAGGGCGGAGGGGACGCGGAGGATGACATGACCGACCGGATTGACGTTGCGGAAGCCTTGAAGGGCCTGCCCCTGTGGAGCGAAGACGCCGGCGATCGGCCCGCGATCGCGCGCAAGCTGGTGTTCGCGGATTTCAACGCCGCCTTCGGCTTCATGGCCCGCGTGGCGCTGAAGGCGGACAAGGTCGACCACCATCCGGAATGGTCGAATGTCTACAACCGCGTGGAAATCCTGCTGACCACCCATGATGCGGACGGGGTGACGGCGAAGGACGTGGACATGGCGCGGTTCATCGACGCCGCCGCGGCCGAAGCGGGAGCGAAGTGATGGCGGGACGGGTCGAGGGCAAGAAGGCGCTGATCACCGGCGCTGCCGGCGGGCTGGGCGAGGCCATGGCCTGGATGCTGGCGCGCGAGGGCGCAAAAGTCGCCGTCACGGACATCGATGGCCCCCGCGCGCAGGCGCTGGCCGCCGCGATCAACGCCGACCATCCCGGAGCCGCCTTCGCCTTCACCCACGACGTGGCGGACGAGGCGCAGTGGGTCTCGGTCATCGGGGCAGCGGTCGCAGCACTGGGCGGCCTGTCCGTGCTGATCAACAACGCCGGCGTCGGCGGGCCGCTGGCCTTCGTCGAGGCCGACACGGTCGAGAACTGGCAGCGCCAGTACGAGATCAATCTCAAGTCGGTGATGCTGGGCTGCAAGCACGCCATGCCGCATCTGCGCGACGGCGCTCCCGCTTCCATCATCAATATCTCGTCGATCGCCGGACTGGCGGCGGCGCCGGGGATGGGGGCCTATAACGCAACCAAGGCGGCGGTGTGGATGTACACCAAGACCATCGCCCTGGAGGCCGCCAAACAGGACTGGAACGTGCGCTGCAACTCGGTGCACCCGGTCTTCATCAAGACGCCGATCCTCGATCCCTTCATCGCCATGGCCGGCGGCGACGAGGCCAAGGCGCACGAACGGCTGAGCCGCGGCATCCCGCTGAAGCGGATCGGCGAGCCGGACGACGTGGCGTACTGCGTCCTCTACCTCGCCTCGGACGAGTCCAAATTCGTCACCGGGACCGAGTTCAAGATCGACGGCGGCATGCTGGCCCAGTGAGGCCCGGTCAGTCGGCCTTGTAGGCGGTGTGGCAGGCGTTGCAGCTCTGTCGCACGACGGTCCACTGGGCCGAGAAGGCGGCGGCGTCCTCGCCGGCCGCCAGTTCGGCCAGACGGTCGGCCGCTGCGGCGTAGTCGGCGGCCCGGGCGTCAAAGCCGGCTCGATCGCTCCAGACCTCAGCCTTGGCGTGGGTCGGAACGCCAGCCTCGGGCCCGCTGTCGGCCGGGAACATGCCGGGGACCGCGTGGGCCCAGCGCGCGAGGGCGCGGGTGTTGAAGCGCTGCGTCGCGGGGGCCTGTCCGGCGTCGATCGACGCCTTGATGGAGCCCATGGCCACGCCCGACAGCATCATCGCCGCCTGACGGCCCTGGATGATCCCCGCCGGACCGTCGCCCTGGGCGTTGGCCGCGCCCCCGACGCACAACAGGCCCACCACCGCCGCCGTGATCCATTTCCGCATGGTCGTCTCTCCCGTTGCGGCGAAGGTCCGTCGGCGTCCCGTTGAAGTCAATCCATCGACCGCGCCCGTCCCGTTCTGAGCCAACCCTCTCGACGCCCGCTGCATTTCCGGCTTAGGTCCGCTCAACGAGGGAGAGGAACCCCAATGACAGACACACCCGCGAGCCCGCCCGTCAGCGGCGGCAAGCGTATCGAACTGACCCTGCGCGCCCTGTTTCTGGGCTGCGTCCTGGCGGTGATCTTCACCGCCGCGAACACCTATCTGGGACTGAAGGTCGGGCTGACCTTCGCCTCGGCCATTCCGGCGGCGGTCATCTCCATGGCCATCCTGCGGATGTTCAAGACCTCGACCATCTGGGAAAACATGACGGTCCAGACCGTCGCTTCGGTCGGCGGGGCCATGAGTTCGATCATCTTCGTCCTGCCCGGCCTGGTCATGGTCGGATGGTGGCTGGAGTTCCCGTTCTGGGAGTCGGTGCTGATCTGCGTGTTCGGCGGCGTTCTGGGCGTGACCTTCTCCATCCCCCTGCGCCGCGCCCTGGTGGTCGACGCGGGCCTGCCCTATCCCGAGGGCGTCGCTGCGGCCGAGGTCCTGACCGTCGGCTCGCGCGGAGCCGAACAGACCGAGAGCGCCGTTCGCGAGAACGCCTCGGGCCTGTGGGTCGTGATCATCGGTTCGATCGTGTCGGCGGGCTACGCCCTGCTGGTCGCGGGTCGGGTGTTCGCGGGCGAGGCGGCGCGGTTCATCAAGCTACCGGCCTCGCTGGGCGGCGGCGCCACGGGCATTGGCTTCGGCATGCAGTTCGCCCTGCTGGGCGCCGGTCACCTGATCGGCCTGAGCGTGGGTCTAGCCCAGCTGTTCGGCCTGATCCTGGCCTGGTGCATCGCGGTGCCGATCCTGACCAGCCCCGAGACCATCGCCTGGCTGACGGCCCACGGCATCCCCTCGATCGCCACCACCCTGCCTGCCGGCGTCGGCGCCGAGGAGCTGGCCAGCACCGTGTGGCGCAACGAAGTCCGCTTCATGGGCGCGGGCGTCATCGGCGTCGCGGCCATCTGGACCCTGATCAAACTGGCCGGCCCGCTGGTCGGCGGCCTGACCTCGGCGCTGGCCGCCAACCGCCGCCGCAATAGCGGCGAGGTGCTGGCCCGCACCGAGCAGGACATCCCGATCAACATCGTCGCCGGCCTGTCGGTCGCCAGCCTGATCGGCATCGGCTGCATCCTGGCCTGGTTCGCCCAGGGCAATCCGACCCTGGCGAGCTCGACCCCCCTGCTGGTCGCCGGCGGCCTGATCTATGTCATCTTCATCGGCTTCGCCGTGGCGGCCATCTGCGGCTATATGGCCGGGCTGATCGGCTCGTCGAACAGCCCGGTGTCGGGGGTGGGCATCCTGGCTATCGTCATCGCCTCGCTGCTGATGCTGGGCGTGCTGGCGCTGGCGGGCCTGCCCGCCGATCCGTCGGTCGTGGCCTTCGCCCTGATCGTGACGGCCGTAGTCTTCGCCGTGGCCGTCATCGCCAACGACAACCTGCAGGACCTCAAGACCGGCCAGCTGGTCGAGGCAACGCCCTGGCGTCAGCAGACAGCGCTGATCGTCGGCGTCATCGCCGGCGCCATCGTCATTCCTCTGATCCTGAACCTGCTGAACCAGGCCTTCGGCTTCGAGGGCGGGCCCAAAGGCATCGCCGACGAGCCGCTGGCGGCGCCGCAGGCGACGCTGATCTCGGCCTTGGCCAAGGGCGTGATCGAAGGCGGCCTGCGCTGGGACCTGATCGGCCTCGGCGCCGTTATCGGCGTGGTCATCATCATCCTCGACGCCGTGCTGCGCGGCGCCACCAAGGGGAAGATGAAGCTGCCGCCGTTGGCCGTCGGCATCGGCTTCTACCTGCCGGCCGCCGTGACCACGATGCTGGTCGTCGGCGCGATCTGCGGCTGGTTCTACGACAAGGTGATCAAGACCACCCGGTACGCGGATGTCGGCCGCCGCATGGGCGTGCTGCTGGCCTCGGGCCTGATCGTGGGCGAGAGCCTGTTCCTGGTCATGACCGCGGGCGTCATCGTCTCCACCGGCAATGACGCGCCGTTCGCCATGTTGCCCGAAGGGTCGACCTGGCCGGCCATGCTGGCGGGGATCGCGGCCTTCGTGGTCCTGACCTTCGTCCTCTACGGCTGGGTTCGCGGTCGGTCGGCGAAAGTCTGACCGCCCTCTGATCGCCGCTTTCCGGGCGCATAAGCCCGGATGAACGCCAGTGCGTGCTTGTCGCGCACTGGCGTTTCCGCGTGCGCGGCTGTATGAGGCGCGCGCTCCCCGCACCGTCGCCCAAATCCCGCGGCCCGCTCTCGCACGGCCGCCTTGCACGTCTGATAGTCAAATGAACCTGCGCAACGTCGCCATCATCGCCCACGTCGACCACGGCAAGACCACCCTGGTGGACCAGCTTCTGGCCCAATCGGGCGTGTTCCGAGCCAACGAGGCGACGACCGAGCGCGCCATGGACTCCAACGACCAGGAGAAGGAGCGGGGCATCACCATCCTGGCCAAGTGCACGAGCGTGCTCTGGAACGGCAAGGCGGGCGAGACCCGGATCAACATCATCGACACCCCCGGTCACGCCGACTTCGGCGGCGAGGTCGAGCGCATCCTGGGCATGGTGGACGGCTGCGTCCTGCTGGTCGACGCCGAGGAAGGCGTCATGCCGCAGACCAAATTCGTGCTGACCAAGGCGCTGAAGATGGGCCTGCGTCCGATCCTCTGCATCAACAAGGTCGATCGCGCCCACGCCGATCCCGACAAGGTCCACAACGCCGCCTTCGACCTGTTCGCCGCCATCGGCGCGACCGACGAGCAGCTGGACTTCCCGCACATCTACGCCTCGGGCCGGGCCGGCTGGGCGACGCTGGACCTGAACCAGCCGAGCGACAACCTCGGCCCGCTGTTCGACCTGATCGTCGACCATGTGCCGGAGCCGAAACAGGTCGCCAAGAAGGATGAGCCATTCCAGATCCTGAACGTGCTGATCGAGAGCGACCCCTTCCTGGGCCGCCTGCTGACCGGCCGCATCGAAAGCGGCAAGGCCGTTCCCGGCATGGCCATCAAGGCCCTGTCGCGCGACGGCAAGATCCTGGAACAGGGCCGCATCACCAAGGTGCTGGCCTTCCGCGGCCTGAAGCGCCAGCCGGTGGACAGCGCCGAGGCGGGCGACATCGTCGCCATCGCCGGCATGTCCAAGGCCACCGTGGCCGACACCCTGTGCGCGCTGGAAGTCACGGAGGCCCTGCCGGCCCAACCGATCGATCCGCCGACCATTTCCATGACCGTCTCGGTCAACGACAGTCCGCTGGCCGGTCGCGAAGGCGACAAGGTCCAGTCGCGCGTCATCCGCGACCGCCTGCTGAAGGAAGCCGAGGCCAACGTCGCCATCCGCGTCACCGAGACCGGCGGCAAGGACGCCTTCGAGGTCGCCGGACGCGGCGAGCTGCAGCTGGGCGTTCTGATCGAGAATATGCGCCGCGAGGGCTTTGAACTGTCGATCAGCCGTCCGCGCGTGGTCTATCAGACCGGCGAGAACGGCGAGCGTCTGGAGCCGATCGAGGACGTCGTCATCGACGTAGACGACGAATACACGGGCGTGGTCATCGAGAAGCTGTCGGCCCGCAAGGCCGAGCTCAAGGACATGGGCCCGTCGGGCGCCGGCAAGACGCGCCTGACGCTGAAGTCGCCGTCGCGCTCGCTGATCGGCTATCAGGGCGAGTTCCTGACCGACACGCGCGGTTCGGGCGTGCTGAACCGCGTGTTCAGCCATTATGAGCCGCACAAGGGCGCCATCGAAGGCCGTCTGAAGGGCGTGCTGGTCTCCAACGGCGACGGCGAAACCGCCGCCTTCGCCCTGTGGAACCTCGAGGACCGCGGCGTCATGTTTGTCGGCGGCGGCGAGAAGACCTACCAGGGCATGATCATCGGCGAGAACGCCCGTTGGGACGACCTGGACGTCAACCCGATGAAGGCCAAGCAGCTGAACAACATCCGCGCCGCCGGCAAGGATGAGGCCGTCCGCCTGACCCCGCCGCGCCGTCCCTCGCTGGAACAGGCCATCGCCTACATCGAGGAAGACGAACTGGTGGAAGTGACGCCGAAGTCGATCCGCCTTCGCAAGGCCGTGCTGAACCCGTCGTTCCGCAAGAAGCGCGTCCGCGAGGAATAGGACGGGCGGGGCTTTCGCCCCGTCTTTCCGCTTTCAGCCGGTCCGTCAGACTTCCGGCTGCGGCGGGGCCGTGATGACCTCGACGTTGTCGTTCAGCAGATAGGCCAGTTCGTCCATCGCCACCCGGCGTTCCGCGGGCGTGGCGGCGGCTTCGATGGCCGCGACCTTTTTCGGCATGTCTTCCGAAATGCCGCGCAGGATGCATTTCAGATCGCCGTCCGTGCCGCGCTCCTTGAGGATCAGGTGACCCTGCAGGTCGCTGGCGGCCAGTTCGGCGGCCTGGGCCTTGAAGCCGGTGAAGACCGGGCCCGCAGCGAAGTCCGCCTGGTTCATAAGGCCGGCGTCGATCCAGCCCTGAACCACGCTCTTCAGCGCGCCCGAACGGGCCACGATGTCGGCGAAGAGGGGCTCGCTGGCGACCGAGATGGGCGCAGTAGCCGGAGGCGGCGGCTGGGCCGCGGCCAGGGCCACATTGGGGTCCGAGAGAAGCAGGGAAACCGCCAGGGCGACGCCGCAGGACATGGCGAACCTCATTTATATGAGCCGAATCACGGATTCGGCGTTGAACCGGCTTACGCCACACCCGTAAACGGGGACTTACCCCGCCGCTCAGCGAGTCCCGCCTAATGACCGCCCGCTCCCAAGCCCTGAACATGCTCCGCGCCGTGGCGCGCAAGGACGCGGGCGGGCGCATCGCGCATCAGTTCGCTACCGATCCCGGGCGGATGGAGCGGATGGGGGTCGAGGCCGCAGGCCTGTATCTGGACCTGTCGAAACAGTCCTGGAGCGCCGAGGGGTTCGAGGCCGCGCTGGATCTGGCGCGCACCTGCGATGTCGAGGGCCGGCGCGACGCCCTGTTCCGCGGCGAGGCGGTCAACAACACGGAAGGCCGGGCAGTGCTGCACCCCGCCCTGCGCGCGGCCCCGGCGTCCGACTTCAAGGCGTTGGGTGAATCCGTCTCGGCCGAGGTCGACGCCGTGCGCGAGGCGATGGCGGCGTTCGCGGCGGACGTCGGCACGGGGGCAGAGACGGGCGGGTCCAAACAGCCCTTCAACGCCATCGTTCACATCGGCATCGGCGGATCGGATCTCGGGCCGCGCCTGTTGTGGGACGCGCTGCGGCCCCTGGAGCCGACCATCGACCTGCGGTTCGTGGCCAATATCGATCCGCGCGACATGGGAGAGGCCCTGTCGGGGCTCGATCCCGAGACGACTTTGGTCGTGGTCGTGTCCAAGACCTTCACCACCCAGGAAACCCTCGCCAACGCCGATCTGGCCAAGGCGTGGCTGGCCGAGAGCCTGTCGCCGCGGCGAATGGTCAAACATCTGATCGGCGTCACGGCCGCGCCGGACAAGGCCGAGGCCTGGGGCTGCGGCCGCACCTTCGGTTTCCGCGACTGGGTCGGCGGGCGCTATTCCCTGTGGTCGGCGGTCAGCCTGTCCGTCGCCGTGGCGCTGGGCTGGGACGTATTCCAGCGGGTGCTGGACGGCGCACGCGCCATGGACGCCCATTTCAGGGAAGCGGCGCTGGAGATGAACGCGCCGATCCTGTTGGCCATGGCGCAGGTCTACAACGTCGAGGGCATGGGGCGGACGGCGCGGACGGTCGCCCCCTACGCCCACGGCCTGCGCCGGCTGCCTGCCTTCCTGCAGCAGCTGGAGATGGAGTCGAACGGCAAGCGGGTGAAGCGCGACGGATCGCCCGTCGATACGGCGACCGGGCCTGTGGTGTTCGGCGAGCCCGGCACCAACGGCCAGCACGCCTTCTTCCAGCAGATCCATCAGGGGCCGCAGGTCGTGCCGGCGGAATTCATCGTCGTCGGCCACACGTCGGAGGGCGCCATGGATGCGCGCGAGGGCGATGCGCCCCTGTGGTCCAACGCTCTCGCCCAGGCCCAGGCCTTGATGGTCGGCAAGACCGAGGCCGAGGCGCGGAAAGAGCTGCTGGCGTCCGGCGCCAGCGCGGAAGAGGCCGATCGGCTGGCTCCGCACAAGACCTTCCCCGGCGACCGGCCCTCGACCACCATACTGTTGGACGCCCTGACGCCCGAGGCGGTCGGCGCCCTGCTTGCCCTGTATGAGCACAAGACCTTCGTCGAGGGTGTGATCTGGGACATCAACAGCTTCGACCAGTGGGGCGTGGAGCTGGGCAAGGTGCTGGCGAAAGCCATTCTGAAAGACGTCGCCGACGGCGAACCGTCGCCGGCTCTGGACCCCTCGACGGCCGAGCTGATGAAGCGGCTGATGGTCTGACATGAAAAAGGCGGGCGCCGAAGCGCCCGCCTTCCTCGCCCTCATCCGACCCCTACTAAACGCGGGCCGGACGATTGAGAGGGATCACCAGCGACGGTCGTAGCGGTAATCGCGATCGCGCTGGTTCTGATAGCTGCGCCACTCGCCGTAGTTCCGCCAGAAGCGACCCTCGCGGTAGTAGCCGCGGCCCGAATAGGTCCGGCCTTCCACATAGGCGCCGTAACCGGCGCCGTAGGCGGAACCATAGGCGTTTCCGTAGCCATAGGGGTCTGTTCGGCTGTTGATGCCATGCTCACGCTCCCAATGGCCGACGTTCCGATAGCAGCGGCCGTCACGGTAGTACTGGCAGTCCGGACCACGGTAGCTCCCTTGGTCGTAGTAGCGGCTGTTCTGGGTCGACACGCCGAGAACCGCGCGCACCGCGGCGTCGATCAACGGATCGCCATACGACTGGGCGGCGGCGGGGCTGGCTGAGGCGAGGCCCATGGCCAAGGCGGCGGCCGCGCCGGCGCCGACGGTCTTCAGGTAGATGAAATTACGCATCGGATTGCTCCTTGCTGGTCGCCGATCAAGCGGCATTGGAGGCAATCTATGCGCGCCCGCCTGTACGCAGCCGGAGCAACCCGTTCAGTTTCCAGTCAGCTTCGAGCCGCGGGATTGCCGGAATTCGGACCCCGCTCCGCTTGACGGGGCGGCCCCGCAACCCTACTTGCCGCTCGCGTTAGCACTCGGGCGTCGCGGCTGCCAAAGCGCCGCGCCCGGGGTTCAATCGAAGAAGTTTGGAGACAATCAGATGGCGTTTCGTCCGCTCGGCGACCGCGTGCTCGTGAAGCGCGTTGAGGAAGAATCCAAAACCAAGGGCGGGATCATCATCCCCGACTCGGCCAAGGAAAAACCGCAGGAAGGCGAAGTCGTTTCCGTCGGCCCCGGCGCCCGCGATGAAGACGGCAAGCACGTCCCGATGGACCTGAAGGCCGGCGACCGCATCCTGTTCGGCAAATGGTCAGGAACAGAAGTGAAGATCGACGGTAACGACCTGATCATTATGAAGGAATCGGACGTGCTGGGCGTGCTGTCGTAAGCACCCGCGTCTGAATTCCGTTTCCGAAACACTGTTCAAGGAGCTGCCAGATGGCTGCCAAACAAGTTCAATTCTCTACTGAAGCCCGCGAGAAGATGCTGCGGGGCGTCAACATCCTGGCCAATGCGGTCAAGGTGACCTTGGGGCCCAAGGGCCGCAACGTCGTGATCCAGAAGTCCTTCGGCGCCCCGCGCTCGACCAAGGACGGCGTCTCGGTGGCCAAGGAAATCGAGCTGGAAGACGCCTTCGAGAACATGGGCGCCCAGATGATCCGCGAGGTCGCCTCCAAGACCAATGACAAGGCCGGCGACGGCACCACCACCGCCACCGTCCTGGCCCAGTCGATCGTCCAGGAAGGCCTCAAGGCCGTAGCCGCCGGCATGAACCCGATGGATCTGAAGCGCGGCATCGACAAGGCCGTGACCGTCGTCCTGGCCGACATCAAGGCCTCCAGCCGCAAGGTCAGCGCCAACTCCGAGATCGCCCAGGTCGGCACCATCTCGGCCAACGGCGACAGCGAAGTCGGCGACATGATCGCCAAGGCCATGGAAAAGGTCGGCAACGAGGGCGTCATCACCGTCGAGGAAGCCAAGACCGCCGAAACCGAACTCGACGTCGTCGAGGGCATGCAGTTCGACCGCGGCTACCTGAGCCCCTACTTCATCACCAACGCCGACAAGATGGAGGTCCAGCTCGAGGAGCCGCTCATCATGCTGCACGAGAAGAAACTCTCGTCGCTGCAGTCGATGCTGCCGATCCTGGAAGCCGTGGTCCAAAGCGGCCGCCCCCTGCTGATCATCGCCGAGGACATCGAGGGCGAGGCCCTGGCCACCCTGGTGGTCAACAAGCTGCGCGGCGGCCTGCGCGTCGCCGCCGTCAAGGCTCCGGGCTTCGGCGACCGCCGCAAGGCCATGCTGGAAGACATCGCCGTCCTGACCGGCGGCCAGGTCATCTCGGAAGACCTCGGCATCAAGCTGGAAAACGTCACCATCGACATGCTGGGCAAGGCCAAGAAGGTCACCATCACCAAGGACGACACCACCATCGTGGACGGCGTCGGCGAGAAGGACGCGATCGAGGCCCGCATCGGCCAGATCAAGAAGCAGATCGAGGACACCACCTCGGACTACGACAAGGAGAAGCTGCAGGAACGTCTGGCCAAGCTGGCCGGCGGCGTCGCGGTCATCCGCGTCGGCGGCTCGACCGAGGTCGAGGTCAAGGAGAAGAAGGACCGCGTCGACGACGCCCTGAACGCCACGCGTGCAGCCGTTGAAGAAGGCATCGTCCCCGGCGGCGGCATCGCCCTGCTGAAGGCGACCAAGGCCCTCGAAGGTCTGAAGGGCGACAACGCCGACCAGACGGCCGGCATCGCCATCATCCGCCGCGCCGTCCAGGCCCCGATCCGTCAGATCGTCGAGAACGCGGGCGTCGAAGGCAGCATCGTCGTCGGCAAGGTGCTTGAAAACGCCTCGGCCACCTACGGCTTCAACGCCCAGACGGAAGAGTATGTCGACATGATCCAGGCCGGCGTCATCGACCCCGCCAAGGTCGTGCGCACCGCTCTGCAGGACGCCGCCTCGGTGGCCGGCATCCTGATCACCACCGAAGCGGCCGTGGCCGACGCGCCGAAGAAGGCCTCGGCCGGCGGCGCCGGCGGCGGCATGGGCGGCGGCATGGGCGGCATGGGCGACATGGACTTTTAAGTCCGGTCGTTCAGCCAGCTAGCTGAGACAGAAGAGGGCGGGTCCGGAGACGGGCCCGCCCTTTTTCGTTTACCGCTCCCTGTCAGACTGGAGGCCCCCAGCCCGGAGGCCTTTATGATCCGATCCGCGCGCCGCGCCTCTCTGGCCGCCCTGATCGTCTGTGCAGCCGCAGGGTGCGACGAGCCGCCTCCGCCGCCCGTTGCGGCTCCGGTCGTGCCGACGGTCGCGGTAGAGCGCCCGGCCACCGAGGCGGAGACGCTGCGATGGCTGCTGCGCGACCGGAGTGGCGAACCCCCGCCGCCGCCCGACGCAGGGCGACTGATCTATCGCCCCGACGGGACCTTTGAGGTGGTCGGCGGACTGGCCCTGTCCAGCGGCTGGTACGTGGTTCGCAAGAACCGGGTCTGCCGCTTCTCCGACAGGGGCCAGCCGTCGCAATACTGCGATGACCTGACGCTGACGCCCGACGGCCCCCGGATGCAGAACGTCGACGCCGTCATGGAACGCGTCCCGGGCTATGTGAATCCCCCCGAGCCGCCGCCGCCGCCCCCGCTTTCGGGACGCGTCGTTCCCGACCGGCTGACCTGGATGAGGGAGCCGGTGGCGCGCTTTCCCGAGCAGGCCCGGGCCCGTGGCCTGACGAAGGGGGTGGCGACCCTGACGTGCCGGCCCGGACCGGACGGCCGGCTGCTGGACTGCCGGGTCCTGTCCGAGGCGCCCGTCCGCGTGGACTTCGGCGCCGAAGCCCTGCGAGCCGCCGCCGGCGCTCGCCTGTCGCCCCGCAGCGTGAGCCGGGTCAGGGAGGGAGCAGGGGTGACTTTCAGTATGCGGTTTGGGGAAGAGTGAACGCGCGGCGAGCGCTTCGACAGGCACAGGCGGCCGTGGCCGACGCGCCGAAGAAGGCCTCGGCCAGCGACGCCGGCGGCGGCATGGTCGATATTGATTTGAAGTCCGGTCGGTTAGCGGTCTAAGCGGAAGCTGAGTAGCCGTGTCACGAGACCCAAAGCATCCACGTAGTAACCGACCGCATGCGGCTTGACTTTATACAAGCATTAGTGTATTTCGTCGGCACTATCCGATCGAACGGGCGCAAGCCCGGCTCCTGAGGAGCGACTTCGATCGGATAGTGCCGAGATCAAGTCACGATTTCGAGAAGTATATGGCCGATATAGTGAGGCCATCTTCTTGGGTTTGCTTGCGAGTTTCATCTATGATCTCCTGAAATTGGCGGCAGCGATTCCGCTTGCAGAGATTATAGCTGAAAAACTGCTGTAAAATCAACGCAAAATACTTGCCTTGTTCTTGGTAAGGACTAGCGAACAAGGCACACGGCCGAGCTTTTCGGACACGTCCGATTCTGACGTGTCCGCATGCAATGGTGCCAGAATGCAGCGAATGGCCGTATTATTGCGTTCTGGCACCAACTGCGATATCGTTTGATCAGAGGGACCTATGGCCAACGTCGATCCAGGCATCCGACCTGCACTGCTCAATGCTGATGGCATGCGCGCGGCCTTTCGAGGCTTCTTCAGCATAATGGAGCTGTGGCGCGTGGATAACGCGGACGCACGCGCCATCTTGGGTTCACCAGCGGAGCGTACGTTCTTCAACTGGCGCGCGGGCAATATTGTCCGTGTGCCCGAGGATACGCTCCGGCGGATTGGATATGTCGCCGGTATCTACAAGGCGCTGCAGATTGCCTATTCGGACCCAGCGCTAGCCGACACGTGGATACATCGAGAAAACCGAAAGTTTGGCAACTCATCCCCCCTCGCCCGCATGAGAGGTGGAGATGTAACCGACTTGGCGGCGGTGCGAAGCTATCTCGATGCCGCTCGTGCGCCGTGGAGTTGAGGGATGAGGCGCGTGACTTGGCCCCAAGCTTGGCGAGTGATTGCCTCGAAGTATCCTCCAATCGATCTGTTTGAGAGGGTCTCTGAAGACAGAAGTGTCTGGGATGCGCTGATTGCTTTGGAGGAGCTAACTAACCCGCGAGTTCGTGATCAGGTCGGAAACATCGCTTTAGTCGCGCCAGAAGACAGGGTGGCCGGTCCCGGGGCCACCTATGTCATGGCCTCGTTCACGCATGTGAACCCGCATGGATCGCGCTTTAGCGACGGTACCTACGGCGTATATTACGCTGCATCGAATATGGTGACGGCGGTGGCAGAGACGATCCACCATTTTCAAGAGTTCTGTCGAGATTCCAACGACCCCCTCCGGGCCGAAGACATGAGAGTCCTTGTTGGCTCCGTTGACCGTGAGTTTCACACGGTCTTTGAACTTCCAGCGAACGATGCTCAAGCCATCACTAATCCGGACTGTTACGAGGCTGGCCGCGCCTACGGCGCGGAGTTGCGAGATGGTGGCGCCGACGGCGTCCACTATCCAAGCGCTCGAATGGAAGGCGGCGAATGCATTGCCGCGTTCAAGCCTTCGGCCGTCGGTTTGCCAGTTCAGGAACGGCACCTGAAGTATCACTGGAACGGTGAGCGCGTAGACAAGTACTTCGACTATGGTGAAAACGTATGGATAGCTTGGCCGCTAGATGCTCAGGCGGAGGAAGCCGCGTGAAAAGGCACGCCCGTCCATTTTGGATGGGGCCCTTTGGACGTGACGCTCTGCTGACAATCCGCTGAATCTATAGTCGCCTTCGGCGAAAAAACCCCCGCCTTCCCAAGCCTCTGACGGATTCTCGCGGCGGTTTGCGAGCCGCAGGAACGGTCCCGCCGATAATCCCGGCATGACCAGAGCAACACCCATTCTCAGACAACCCCACCGCCGGCGCAGCAACGCCGAGTGGGATGAAATCAAGCGGCTGTATCAGGCCGGGGCCACCGCCAAGGCGCTGGTCAAGGAATACGGCGGGACCGAGCGGACCCTGTATACGCGCGCGCGCCGCGACGGCTGGCTGCGCAAGGACGATCCGGCGGCGGCGGCCGACGACGGGCTGACGCCGCGCGAGGCGGACGAGGCCGTGCGCGGGCTGGGGGCGGGGGATCCGTTTTCGGCGGCGGATGCGGCGTGCCGGGCGCTGGCGCAGGACGCCTCGCTGGGGGATGCGGCGCGGGCGGCGGCGACGACGGCGATCGCGCATCTCAGGGACCTAGCGCCGGCCAAATCCTACACCTATGCGCGGCTGGCGGGGACGCTGGAGCGGCTGGCGCGCGGGGCGGTGGGGGATGGCGCGGGTGCAGCCGACGGAGAACGGGCGGCGGCGCTGGATTTCCTGAGGCGGGAGGTGGCGCGGGAGTTCGGGCCGGAGGCGGAGCCGGCGGATGAGTGAGGATGCGGATTCGGTCTCCCCCTCCCCCGAAGTGGGGAGGGTGGTCGCGCAGCGACCGGGTGGGGAACGGCTGACGCACCCCACCCTGTCGTCGCTTCGCGCCGACATCCCTCCCCATGAAGGGGAGGGAGAGGCTGAGGAGGATGTGCTGGCGCGGGTGCTGTGGCGGCGGAGGTCACACGATGGCCAGCGGGCGCCGGTCGGCGACTGGCGCACCTGGGTCTTCCTCGGCGGGCGCGGGGCGGGGAAGACGCGGGCGGGGGCGGAGTGGCTGTGGGAGACGGCGCAGGCGCTGGGGACGGGCGGGCGGATCGCGCTGGTGGCGCCGACGATCCGGGATGCGCGGACGGTGATGGTCGAGGGGCCGTCGGGGGTGCTGAACCTGCCGTTCCGGAAGGGGGCGACGTTCGCCTCGTCGCTGCGGCAGGTGACCTTTCCGGGCGGGGCCGTGGGGCTGCTGTTCTCGGCCGAGGAGCCGGAGCGGCTGCGCGGGCCGCAGTTCCATGCGGCCTGGGGGGATGAGTTCTGTGCGTGGGGGCGGTGCGAGGAGACGCTGGCGATGTTGAGATTGGGGCTGCGGTTGGGGGATGGGCCGCGGCTTGTGCTGACCTCGACGCCGAAGCCCGGGCGGGTGTTGCGCGGGGTGCTGGGGGAGGACGGCTGCGTGCGGACGGATGCGCCGACGCGCGCCAATGCGGGGAACCTCGCGCCGGGGTTTCTGGCGGCGATGGAGGGGCTGTACGGGGGGACGCGACGGGCGGCGCAGGAGCTGGAAGGGCGGGTGCTGGAGAGCGACGGGGCGTTGTTTGCGCTGGCGGAGATCGAGCGGGCGCGGGCGGGGTGGGCGCTGTTTGAGGTTTCTCCCTCCCCCGCCGGGGGAGGGTGGTCGCGAAGCGACCGGGTGGGCGCGGCTGGAGTGGGCGGCCTTGCGGCCGGGCCCACCCCGACGTCGCTACGCGCCGCCGACCCTCCCCCGGAGGGGGAGGGAAACCACCGCGCTCCGGTCTTCGACAGGGTGGTGGTCGCCGTCGATCCGCCGGCGGGGACGCTGTCGGGGCGGGCGCGGGATGCGTGCGGGATCGTGGTCGCGGGACGACGCGGGGACCGGGTCGCGGTGCTGGCGGACTGGACGGCGCGGGGGCTGTCGCCGGAGGGCTGGGCGGAGCGGGTCAGGCGGGCGGTGGAGGCGCACGGGGCGGGCAAGGTGGTGGTCGAGAGCAACAACGGCGGGGCGATGGCGGAGGCGGTGCTGAAGGCCTCGGGGCTGTCGGTGGCGGTGAAGCGGGTGCACGCCTCGGTCGGCAAGCTCGCGCGGGCGGAGCCGGTGGCGGCGCTCTATGAGCAGGGACGGGTTGTTCATGCGCCGGGGCTGGAGGCGCTGGAGGAGGAGCTGATGGGGCTGGGGAGCGAGGATGCGGGCGGGGGCAGTCCGGACCGGGCGGATGCGCTGGTCTGGGCGGTGACGGAATTGGCGCCGGCCCCCGGCGTGAACCGGGGGCCGCGCCTTACGCAGCTCTAGCGTCAGGCGGGGGCGACCCGGCCGGCCCTCATGAAGCGCGGGGAGATCCACGCCCAGAGGATGAAGGCGACGCACATGACCATGGTGCCGCCGAAGACCGCGTCCTTGCCGGACAGGGCGATGGCGTAGACGCTGTAGGCCATGCCGAGGAAGGCGACCGCCGCGGTGAAGGCGAACTTGCCGCCCGAGACATTGGCCGTCCTCATCATCACCAGCAGGGCCGACAGGGCCATGACATAGGGGATGACGTTGGTGACCACCGCCAGATTGACCAGGGCCGAGAACTGCTCGCTGAGCGAGGGCGACATGGTCATCAGGGCGAGGCCCGACTGGGCGGCCGCGAGGATGATCATGCCGATCACGGGCGCGCCGAGGCCGTTCACCTTCGAGAAGAAGGGCGGCATCATGCGGTCGAGCGAGGCGGACTTGGCCGTCTGGGCGATGGTGAACTGCCAGCCCAGCAGGGAGCCGAGGCAGGCGAAGACGGCCAGGGCCATGACGATGCTGCCGATGGTCGGGTTGAACATCTGGGCGAAGGCCAGGGCGAAGGGTCCGGTCGAGGCGGCGAGGTCGGCGTTGGGCACGATGCCCTGGATGACCGCGGTCGACAGGATGTAGATCACCGCGGCGCCGAGGGTGCCGAACATGCAGGCCAGGGGGACGTCGCGCTTGGGGTTCTCCACGGCGTCGGAGTTTTGCGCGGCGGACTCCATGCCGAGGAAGGCCCAGAGGGTCAGGGAGATGCTGGAACGCATGCCTTCGCGCAGGGTCAGGTCGTGCGGATTCCAGGCGGCGGAGAAGGTGTCGGGGCTGAACCAGAACCAGCCGAACAGGGACAGGAAGCCGACCGGGATGATGATGCCCCAGACGGTGACCGCGCCGATGCGGCCGGTGATCTTCGGCCCGCCGAAATTGGCGGCCGTGGTCAGCCAGAGGAGGCCGATCAGCCCCATGCAGGTGATGAAGGGCGTCGAGGTCAGGACGGGGAAGAAGCCCGCCAGATAGCCGATCGCCGAGATGCCGATGGCCACATTGGCGATCAGCAGCGACAGGAAATACAGGAAGAAGACGAGGAAATAGCCGGACCGCCCGTAGGCGTCCTCGGCGTAGGCGGCCATGCCGCCGGGGCGGTGGTTGTAGAGGCCGCACTGGGCGAAGCCGTAGGCGATGGCCATCGAGCCGACCGCCGTCACCAGCCATGAGAGCAGCGAGATAGCCCCCACCTGCGCCATGTTGGTGGGCAGCATGATGATGCCCGAGCCCATCATGTTCACCGCCACGAGGAAGGTGAGCTGGATGAGGCTCATCTTCTTCCTGGCGCCCGGCGCCGCCGCCGCGGCGCCGCCTGCGGTCGTTGAAAGTTCAGCCATGGGTCCGGTCTTTCCTTCTGCGCTTCGCGTCATTCACGGACGACGTAGGTGTGGAATTTGATCTCACCCGCCGGGTCTCCTCCGGGCGTGACGACACGCTCCTGGAAGACGCCCTGGACCTCGTAGTTGAAGCCGGGGAAGCGGTTGAACGACTCCTGGAAGGTGAGGAAATAGTCGCGCACGGCGTGGGCGGCGTCGTCCCAGCGCTCGCCCGGGACGATGACGCCGATGCCCGGCGGATAGATCAGGGCCAGGGTGGCCGAGATGCGCCCGTGGGCGTCGTCGAGCGACACATAATCGACGTCGTTTCCGACGAGCGCGGCATAGGCCTGTTTCGAGGTCATCGCCGGTTCGGGGAAGCTGGTCGCGCGGAAGCACTGGCGCTGCAGTTCCTTGACGTTCGCCCCGCGGTAGAAGTCGTGCATCTCCTTGCAGACCTGCCGGATGGTGTAGCCGGCGTAGCGGTCGCGGTTGGCGGCGAAGACCGTCGGCAGGACGTCCTGAAGGGGCGCGTCGCGGTCCCAGAGGTTCTTGAAGTGGACCAGTTTGGCGATGAGGGTGTTGAGCTTGCTCTCGTCCTCGGCCGGGGTCATCAGGAACAGGATGCTGTTCAGGTCGCATTTCTCGGGGACGACCCGCATCTCGCGCAGATAGTTGGCGACGACGGTCGCCGGCACGCCGAACTCGCCGTATTCGCCGGTCCTGCGATCGATCCCCGGGGTGATGAGCACCAGCTTGTTGGGGTCGGCCATGGCGTAGCCTTCGGCGTAGCCCTGATAGCCGTGCCATTTCGATTCCGGGTGGAAGGCCCAGCATTGCTGCTCGTGCTTGATCACCTCGGTGGGCAGGCTTTCCCACGGCGCGTCGACGACGTCTTTGGTATGTCTCGAGTCCTTGATGGTCACCACATCGGGGACGAAGGGGTCGAAGAACCACTGCTCCTCGGGACCGGCCCCGGTGCGTTCGTAGTAGGCCTTGAACTCGCGGAACTTCTTGCGGGTGTCGACGCCCAGCTCGATGCAGCGATCCCAGAGCATCTCGCCCGCCTTGCCCTCATGGACCTTGGCGTTGACGTCCAGCGAGGCGAAAAGCGGATAGAAGGGCGAGGTCGAGACGTTCATCAGCAGCGATTCATTGAACCGCTTGTGTTCGACGTAGCGGCGCTGGCCCGCGATGTGTTCGTCCCGCTTGTGGATCTGCGAGGCCTGCGAGAAGCCCGCGCCCTGTTTGTGCACCGACTGGGTCGAGAACAGCCCCGGCATGTCCGGGCTGAGGTCCTTCAGCCGCATCGGACTGTGGCCCTCGAACAGCGGGTGGAAGGCGTTGTAGCCGATCCAGGCCTCGTCCCAGAGGACGTAGTCGCAGAGGCGCCCGATCTTCTCGAGCACCTTCTCCACGTTGTAGATCGTGCCGTCGTAGGTCGCGAGCTGGATGCAGGCCATGCGGAACGGGCGCTCGGCCCTGGCCCGCTCCGTGTCCTTGATCAGCGGGTGTTCGGCGATGCGTTTGCGCAGGGTCTCTTCATCCCAAGCGTCCCAGTCGACGGCGCCGATCATGCCGAAGGGATTGCGCGCCGTGGGCAGGAAGATCGGGATGGCGCCCGCCTGCACGAGGGCGCCCTGATGCAGGGACTTGTGATTGTTGCGGTCGAACAGGACCAGATCGCCGGGCTTGAGCAGGGCGTTGGTGACCACCTTGTTCGAGGTGCTGGTGCCGTTGAGGACGAAATAGGTCCGGTCGGCGCCAAAGATCTTCGCGGCCGCCTTCTGCGCCTCGACCGCCGGACCCTCGTGGATCAGCAGGTCGCCCAGATCGACGTCGGCGTTGCACAGGTCGTTGCGGAAGATGGCCTCGCCGAAATGCTTGTAGAACAGCTGGCCGGCCGGGGACTTGCGGTAAAACTGCCCGCCCTGATGGCCGGGACAGTCGAAGGCGATGTTGGCCTCGCCGTCATAGGCGACCAGACCGCCGAAGAAGGGCGGCAGCAGGGTCTTGCCGTAGTTCACCAGACTGCCGATGACCTGTTTGGCGTAGAAGCCGGGGGTCTGCTGGCCCAGATAGATGTAGCCGTCGACGTCGCCGGTCAGGGCCACCACGTCGATGTCGGAGATGCCGCGCGCATCGGCCAGCGCCCACAGCGGCGTGCGGAACCCCAGCCCCCGGACGGCGCGAGCGAAGGTCCGTGCGTCCTCGACGTTCCCGTCGATGTTTCCGATGTAGGCGCCGACGGAGGCGTCCTCCCAGACGTCGCGGGTGAAGCCGTCGCGCACCTCGACCTCGAAACCCTCGACGGTGATCTGGTCGAGCAGTTCCTTGATCTGGCGATTGTCCGGATCGACGAAGGCCACGACCTTCAGCATCTTGTGGAACGGGATGGAAACCGTCGGCGCCTTGACGTCGCGCGGGATCATCGGCCGTTCGGCGAGGCTTTTCAGGCCGGGGGAGCCGCCGTTCCACCCGCCGTCGGGGCCGGCGTGCGCAGATGATGGCTGAGAGTCCACCGAGGCCTCCATCCATGGGCTCGAGCAGCCCGTGATCGCACCCGAACTAGGTCATCGGCCCGAGCCGGGGGCTATCGGGGAAAACCCGCGTTCCCCGGGGAAATCCATTGGATAATGCTCCGCTTGAGGCTGATGGCTGCGCCGGCCGCGCGTCCGCCCTAACTGTGTCCGGAGGGTAAAACCCCGTCGTGTCCGGCAACCGATTGACCGGACCCGCGTTCCCGGCAGATCGTATGGCTGCGCTTGTCAGGGGGCGGGGGGCTTTTGAAGTATCCGGGTACAACGGCGGCGGCGGCGGCGGCATTGCTGTCGGCCGCTTCCATGGCTGTCGCAGAGACTCCTGTGCGGGTGGTGAACGACCCCGGAACCCCGCAGCACACGGCGCCCGAGGTCGGTCCGAGCGAGCAGGACCTGTCAAGGCTTTCGCTGGAAGAGCTGGCGATGGTCGAGGTGACTTCAGTGTCACGGCGGCCCGAGGCGCTGGCCGACGCGGCGGCGGCCATCTTCGTCATCAGCAGCGACGATATCCGCCGCTCGGGCGCGACCAGCCTGCCCGAGGTGCTGCGGCTCGCCCCCAATCTGAACGTCCAGCGGGTCAATGCGGTCGACTATGCGATCAGCGCCCGCGGCTTCAACGGCTATGAGCAGTCGAACAAGCTGCTGGTGCTGGTGGACGGGCGGAGCATCTATTCGACGCTGAGTTCGGGCGTGTTCTGGGACGCCCGGGACGTCATGCTGGAGGACGTCGAGCGGATCGAGGTCGTCAGCGGTCCGGGCGGAGCGCTCTACGGGGCCAACGCCGTGAACGGCGTCATCAACATCATCACCCGGTCGGCGGCAGACACCGTCGGGACCTTGCTCAGCGCGGGCGCGGGCAATGAGGACGCCACCATCGCGCTGCGTCACGGCGGACGGCTGGGCGAAGCCGGGGCCTGGCGGGTGTGGGCGACGGGCTTCATGCGCGACGACAGCTATCGCCTGACCGGCGAGGACGCGACGGACGCGGCCGAGGGTCTGCGCGGCGGGGCGCGGGCGGACTGGTCGATCGGCGAGAACCGGCTGACGCTGCAGGGCGACGTGTTCGACAACGAGGTTGCGGTGAACGAGGGTTTCACCGGCGAGGAGACGCGGGTCAGCGGACGCAATGTGCTGGGGCGCTGGTCTCGGCCGCTGGCGGGCGGCGAGTTGCAGGTGCAGGGCTATTACGACCGGTTCGAGCGGACGGAATCGGGCGGGATCGAGGATTCCGACACCTGGGACCTGTCGGTTCAGCAGGCGTTCGACGTCGGCCGGCATCAGCTGGTGCTCGGAGCGGGGACGCGGACGGTGCAGTCGCGGTTCGTGGCTGCGCCGGGCGGGGCCTTCCTGGACCCGGTCGAGCAGACGCTGACGCTGTCGAACCTGTACGCCCAGGACCAGATCGCCCTGACGGACAGCCTCACCCTGACGCTCGGCGCCAAGTTCGAGGACAACAGTTTCACGGGCCAGGAACTCCTGCCCAACATCCGGCTGGGCTGGGAACGGCCCGGAGGGGATCTGGTCTGGGGCGCGGTCAGCCGGGCCAGTCGCACGCCCAACCGCATCGAGCGCGGTCTGACCCTGCCGGGCTTCCTTGTCGGCGGCGACTTCCAGTCCGAAACGTTGACGGCGTACGAACTGGGCTGGCGCGCGCGGCCGCGCGAGCGTGTGTCGTTGTCGATCTCGGCCTTCTACAACGTCTATGACGACCTCCGGACCGTGTCGCTGAACCCGGTCACGGTCTTCCCCCTGACCCTGACCAATTTCGGCGGCGGCGAGACCTGGGGCGTCGAGGCCTGGGGCACCTATGAACTGACGCCGCGGTGGCGGGTCAGCGCCGGGGTCAGCACCCTGAACAAGGACCTGTCCGCCGATCCGGGCATGGACATCAGCGGCATGGTCGCCGGCGGCGACGATCCGGAATACCAGCTGCTGCTCAAGTCGCAGACGCAGATCACCGACCGGCTGGATCTGGACGTGCGCCTGCGCGCCGTAGACCGGCTGAACCTCACGGACACCGCCGGCTATATCGAGGCGGACGCGCGGCTGGGCTGGCGTCTGACCGACGCCCTGGAGCTGGCGCTGGTCGGCGAAAACCTGCTCGAGGACCGGCGTATCGAGACCGGAGATCCCGTCCGACAGCGTAGCTTCGGCCGGAGCGTGTTCGTCTCCCTGCGGGCGGGCTTCTGAGATGGCGTGGACCCGGCGCAACCCGGCGGGTCTGGCGGCGATCTGGAGCCTGTCGCTCCTGATCGCGGCGACACCGGCAGCCGCCCAGAGTCGCCTCGAATATTCGGTCAAGGCCAACTACCTGGTGCGGTTCGCCGCCTTTGTGGACTGGCCCGCGCGGGCGTTCGCGACGCCGCGGGCGCCGGTTGTCATCTGCGTGGTCGGGCGCGATCCCTTCGCCGGGGCCCTCGATACGGCCGCCCGGGCGCAGACGGCCTATGGGCGGCCGCTGGCCGTGCGCAGAGCGACGGCGACGGCGCTGGGCGGCTGTCATATCGTCTATGTGGGTCAGGGCGGGGCGACAGCCCTGACGGCGGCGGACCAGTCGGGTTTGCTGGTCGTGACCGACAGTGCGGCGGGGCCCGAACGCGGCGCCGTCCATTTCGTGCTCAGCGAAGGCCGGGTGAGATTCCATATCGACCAGCAGGCGGCGTCGCGGAACGGGCTGACTATCAGTTCGCGTCTGCTGAACCTCGCTCTCAGCGTCAGGGGCGGCTGAGATGGCGTTGATCAATCGTCTGCGGCGCAGTCGCTTCCCCCTGTTGGTGTTAGCGTCGCTGATCGTGCTCCTGATCGCCGGGATCGCCACCACGGTCATCAGCGAACGCGGGCTGAAACAGCAGCTGGCCCGCGAGGCCGGTGCGCAGGCGGATCTGCTGGCCACGGCCGTCAGCGGGGCGCTGGCCTTCGACGATCGGGCGGCGGCGCAGGATTATGTCAACGCCGTGCGGTTCAATCCGAACGTCATGGCGGCGACCGTCCATGATTCCCGCAACCATGTGGTCGCCAGCTTCGCCCGGGCGGGCGAGCCCCTGCCCCCGACCGCCATTTCGCAGGACCGGGCGACGACCTTCCGCGACGGGCGGCTGATCGTGGTGCGGCCCGTCGAGGAGGCGGGGCAGAGGCTGGGGACGGTGCGGCTGCGGCTGCTGGACACGCCGCCGTCGCAGCGATTCAGCCGCTACGCCGGCCTGCTGCTGGTGCTGGGTCTGGCGGTGCTGGTGGTGGTGGTTCTGGCGGTGGCCCAGGGCGCGCTGAGGCGGGCCAACCGCGAACTGGAGCGCCGGGCCGAGGTGCTGGCCGAGACGAACATGCTGCTGCAGCAGCAGATGATCGAGCGCGAGAAGGCCGAGGAGGCGCTGCGCCAGAGCCAGAAGATGGAGGCCATCGGCCGGCTGACCGGCGGCATCGCCCACGACTTCAACAATCTGCTGATGGTGGCCTCGAGCGGGATCGAGCTGCTGGACCGGACCGAGGACCCGAAGAAGCGCCGGACGCTGAGCGAGGGGGTGCGGCAGGCGGTCGAGCGGGGCGCCGCCCTGACCCGGCAGATGCTGGCCTTCTCGCGCCGCTCGCCGCTGAAGGCCGATGTGCTGGACCTGCCGACGCAGGTGGAGGGACTGCGGTTCCTGCTGGAGCGGTCGCTGCGCGAGGACATCGAGGTGGTGGTCGACATGCCGGCCGGCCTGTGGCGGGTCGAGGCGGATGCGGGCGAGCTGGAGCTGGCCCTGCTGAACCTGGCGGTCAATGCGCGCGACGCCATGCCGAACGGCGGGACGCTGACGGTGTCGGGCCAGAACGTGCCGGGCGAGGGCGGCGCACAGGACCGGGTCTGTCTGAGGGTGCGGGACACGGGGACGGGGATGTCGCCGGCGGTGGCCTCGCGGGTGTTCGAGCCCTTCTTCACCACCAAGGAAGTCGGGCGCGGGACCGGGCTTGGCCTGTCGCAGGTCTATGGCTTCGTCCGCTCTTCGGGCGGGGAGATCACGGTCGAGTCGCGCGAGGGGGCCGGGACGGTCTTCTCCCTGTGCCTGCCGCGCAGCGAGAAGGCGGCGACGATTCCGGGCGGGGCCCCGGAGGCGGCGGCGGTCGCTGGACCTGCGCGGCGACGCGGCGGCCGGATCCTGCTGGTCGAGGACGACGATGCGGTGGCGGCCGGGGTCGGCCATATGCTGCGCGACCTCGGCTACACCTATGTGCGCGCGGCCCAGGCCGCCGACGCCCTGACCACGCTGGAGGGCGGGCAGGCGTTCGATCTGGTGCTGTCGGACATGGTCATGCCCGGAGAGATGGACGGACTGGCGCTGGGCAAGGAGATCCGCCAGAGGCGGCCCGACCTGCCCGTGGTGCTGACCACCGGATACAGCGAGGCGGCCTCGGCCGCGGCGGGCGAGAATTTCCGCCTGCTGCTGAAGCCCTACGGCATCGGCCAGATGGAGGCGGTGCTGGGCGAGGCGATGGCGGCGAAGGCCGCCTGAGCCCTACTCGTCCTCGAGCGGAGGCAGGCCGGCTTCCTTGCGGGCGGCGGCGGCGGCTTTTTTCTCGGCCTTGGCGGCGGCCTTTTCGGCGGCCTTTTTCGCGTCGGCGCGCTCGCGTTCCTGACGCTCGAAACTGTAGTTGGGCTTACGGGCCATTGGAGCCTCTTTCTCTTTTGTTGGCGCTGCCGCGCTTCGCGCTGCTTGAGCGCAGAGTGTTGGCGGCTTGAGCGCAGAAGCGCCGCAGGACGCCTTGTGTTCCCAAGGTGGGGCATGCGGGAGGCGGGGGCAACCGCCTTGCGTCAATCGACGGCGACGATCTCCACCGTCTGGCCGGCGACGACGGCCTCGTCGCCCACGCTCTTGCCGATCAGGGCGACCGCGAGAGGCGAGACGTGGCTGACCGAACCGGCGGCCGGATCGGCCTCGTCCTCGCCCGTGATGCGCCAGGTCTGGGCGCGGCCGTCCTCGCGTTCGATGGTGACCGAGCCGTCGAAGCGGACGCGGCCGTCGGGCTCGGTCTCGACCAGCTGGGCGGTGGCGCGGCGGGCGGACCAGTAGCGCAGGTCGCGGGTGGCGCGGGCCATGGCGGTGCGGTCGGCCTCGATGTCGCCCTTCGACTGGGCGGCGCTGTAGGCGGCGCGGGCCGAGGCGAGGGCGGCCTCGATCGCGGCCAGGCCGGAGGGCGTGACCAGATTGGGGTGCGGGGAAATCGGACGGTCGGGAAGATCGGCGGCCGTGGCCTCCAGATCCTCCTCGCGGGTGAAGGCGACGCTCATGGGGGATGAGCGTATGGCGGCTTGCGGCGTTCCGGTCCATCAGGGAGCGATGACCGAGATGAAGACAGTCCATGTGATCGGCGCCGGACCCGCCGGCCTGATGGCCGCCGAGCGGCTGGCGCAGGGCGGGGTGAAGGTGGTGGTGCACGAGGCCATGCCCTCGGTCGCGCGCAAATTCCTGATGGCCGGGCGCGGCGGGCTGAACCTGACGCATTCGGAGCCGATGGAGGGGTTCGTCGGGCGGTATGCGGCGGCGACCGGGACGGCGGCGGCGTGGCTGGACCGGTTCTCGCCGACCCATCTGATCGGCTGGGCCGAGGGATTGGGACAGGCGACGTTCACGGGCTCGTCGGGTCGGGTGTTTCCGCGGGCGATGAAGGCCTCGCCGCTGTTGCGGGCGTGGCTGGCGCGGTTGAGCGGGCTGGGCGTCGAGGTGCGGACGCGGTCGCGCTGGGCGGGCCGGCGCGACGGGGCGTGGGTGTTCGAGACGCCGGAGGGCCAGGTCGTCGAGCGGCCCGACGCGGTGGTGCTGGCCATGGGCGGGGCCAGCTGGCCGCGGCTGGGGTCGGACGGGGCCTGGGCGGGGATGCTGGAGGGTGTGGAGGTCGCGCCGTTCCGGCCCTCGAACGTCGGCTTCGACGTTGAGTGGTCCGAGGTGTTCGCCGAACGGTTCGCGGGACAGCCGCTGAAGCCGGCAGCTATGAGCCATGGGGACCAGACGGTGCGCGGCGAGGCGATGCTGACGCGCTACGGGATCGAGGGCGGCGCGGTCTATGCGCTGTCGGCGGGGCTGAGGGATGCGGTCGAGCGGGACGGGACGGCGACGCTGACCGTGGACCTGCGGCCCGATCTGTCGTTCGAGGCGCTGGCGGGGCGGCTGGCCAAGCCGCGCGGCAAGGACAGCGTGACCAACTGGCTGCGCAAGGCGGGCGGGCTGTCGGCGCCGGCCGTGGGGCTGCTGCGCGAGATACCGGGCGAGCTGCCGGCGGGGTCGGACAAGCTGGCGAAGCGGATCAAGGCGGTGCGGCTGACGCTGACCGGGGTGCAGGGTCTGGCGCGGGCCATCTCTTCGGCGGGCGGGGTGCGGCTGGACCAGCTGGACGAAGGGCTGATGCTGACGGCCATGCCGGGCGTGTTCACGGCCGGAGAGATGCTGGACTGGGAGGCGCCGACGGGCGGCTATCTGCTGCAGGCGTCGATGGCGTCGGGGGTTGTGGCGGCGGACGGCGTGATGCGGTGGCTGGCGGAGGGGTGAAGCCCCCCACACCCGTCAGGTCCCGGGGACGCGCCATTTGCCCGGGGGCTGCCACGCCGGAGCCTGGGCGGTTGGCGTGAGGATCGCGAGCGGGGCCTTGGCCGGAGGCGTCAGAGGCTGGACCGGGAGCGGGGCCGGAGCCGGCGCCTTGTAGTCGATGGGCGGATAGAGTTCCGGATAGATGCGTCGGTCAGCCTTGCCCTGATCGAAGGTGTAGAAGGCCGGCATGGTGATGCGGCGGCCGCGCGTGACCTTCAGCACCCCATGCTCGTGGTGATAGCCGGCGCTGAACGCCACCAGCATGCCCCGCCTCGGCTTCAACACCCGGTCCTGGGCGGTGAAATACAGTTCGCCGCCTTCGTAGTCGTCGTTGAGATAGACGATGCTGGAGAAGTCGCGCCACGGGGTGCTGTGCGCCGAGCCGTCGGGATTGCTGTTGTCGGTGTGCGGCGGCAGGCAGGAGCCCTTCTCCCATATGTTGAGCTGCACGGTGTCGGTCCACAGCGGGCGGGTCAGGGCGTAGAATTCGCCCAGCATGGCGGTGGCCCGCTTCTGGAACTCCGCCATGATCGCCGCCGCCGACGCGTTATGCTCGGCCACATCGTCCATGTAGACGATCCGGCCCTCCCAGAAGTCGATGCCGATCCTGCGGTGCTTCACGAGGCCGTGCAGACGGTCGAACATCGTCGTCAGGCGGTCGCATTCCTTCGCCGTCAGAAAGTCCGGGATGATGATGAAGTCCTGGGCGCCGTACTCCGCGGGCGTGATCGGAGCGGTGGCCGCAGACGGGGTCAGCACGCCGTCGACGACCCGTTTCCGGCCCGCGACGTTCGCCTCGGTCTGACGGGAGTCGATGGCCGCCATCCGGCTTTCCGGCGCCCATGCCCTGCGATCCACCATGTCCCCGCCTCGCTCCTCACTCACGAAAACATTGGCTAACACGACGGCGTCGGAGGTGGAAAGGGCCGGGAGCCGCACGCTATCCGCGTTGTCCTTCGGCGCCTTCAGCCGCTCGGGGCCATGGCCGGTGGAGGGTGACGGGCCCGGATCGAAGGGGCTAGAACGGTCGGATGACCCAGCACCGTTTGATACTCGCCGCCGCCGTCGCGGCCCTGCTGACCGCCTCGCCGGCGCTGGCGCAGCACGCCGAGGGCGCGCGGTTGAATGCCGTGGTGCGGGTGCTGGCGTCGGATGAATTCGAGGGGCGCGGGGTGGCGACGCCGGGGGAGCAGAAGACGGTCGACTATGTGGTCGGCCAGTTCCAGGCGCTGGGGCTGGAGCCGGGCGGACCGGACGGCCAGTGGACGCAGGCGGCGCAGCTGGGGCGGACGCGGCAGGACGGGCCGGCGGTGATCACGGTCTCCAGCGGCGGGCGGACGCGGGCGCTGGAGCGGGGGCCGCAGGTGTTGGTGTCGAGCGACCGGCCGGTGAACCGCATCACAGTGACGGACGCCCCCGTGGTCTTCGTCGGCTATGGCGTCGATGCGCCCGAGCGGCAGTGGGACGACTTCAAGGGCATGGACCTGAAGGGCAAGGTGCTGCTGGTCATCGTCAATGATCCGGACTTCGGCGCGCCCGAGGGGCATCCGGTCGCCGGACGGTTCGACGGCAACGCCATGACCTTCTACGGCCGCTGGACCTACAAATTCCAGGAGGCGGCGCGACAGGGGGCGGCGGCGGTGCTGGTGATCCATGACACGCCCGGCGCCGGATATGGCTGGAGCGTGCTGGAGGGGTCGTCGACGGCGCCGAAATTCGACATCGTGCGGGCCGATCCGGACGCCGAGCGCGTCCCGGCGCAGGGGTGGATACAGGGGCCCGTCGCCGAGCAGATGTTCGCCGATGCGGGTCTGGATTACGCGGCGCTGCGCGAGGCGGCGCGGACGCCGGAGTTTTCCCCGGTGACGCTGGACGGGGTGACGATGTCGATCGACTTCGGCCAGACCGCCGACCGGATCGAGAGCCGCAATATTCTGGCGCGGATTCCGGGGGCGGGGCATCCCGAGGAGACGGTGCTGTACGGCGCCCACTGGGACGCCTACGGCCGCGCCACGCCGGTGGGGGACGACGACATCTATAACGGCGCCGTCGACAATGCGACGGGCGTGGCGGGGCTGATCGAACTGGCGCGGCTGTTCAAGGCGGGGCCGCCGCCGGATCGCTCCGTGGTGTTCGCGGCCTGGACGGCGGAGGAGGCCGGTCTGTTGGGCTCGGAATATTACGCCGCCAATCCGGTCTGGCCGCTGGAGACGACGGTGGCGAACATCAACATGGATTCCCTGCTGCCGGGGACCGAGGTCTCGCCGCAGATCGTGGTCATGGGGGCGGGCAAGAGCCAGACGGATGCATGGCTGGAGCGGCGGGCGACGGAACAGGGCCGCACCCTGATCCCCGATCCGGCTCCACAGGCGGGCGGCTTCTATCGCTCGGACCATTTCCCGCTGGCCAGGAAGGGCGTGCCGGCCCTGTTCGGGGCGGCGGGGTTCACGGGACACAACGCGGCCAGCCGGGACTATGTGGCCAACCGCTATCACAAGCCCTCGGACGAATGGACGCCGGACTGGGTGATGGACGCGGCGGCGGTGGACGTGGACCTGCTGTACGCCGTCGGCCGCGATCTGGCCGATAGCGGCGACTGGCCGGAGTGGACTCCGGGCGCCGAGTTCGAGGCGGCGCGGCAGGCGTCCGCCGGGCGGCGGCAGTAGGGCCGCGACGGTTCAGACGGGTCCTCTGCGGCGCCTCATCCCCATGGCGTCATCCTCCGGCGAGCGCAGCGAGACCGGGGGACCCAGCGGCGCCGCGACGGCGGCGAAATACCGGTCTGCCCAACATTGTCGCTCCCGACAGTGTCGCGCTCGCGCGCGCCGCTGGGTCCCCCGGTCTGCGCGGCTTCGCCGCTTGCCGGAGGATGACGAAAGGGGATGAGATGGTTAGTACCGACCCATGACCAACCTGCCCGAGATCCATGGCCTCTGCCCGCCGCGCTTCGCCGCCGTGAAGGACGCCTTCGCCGCCAATTTCACGGATGCGCCCGAGGGGCTGAACGAACAGGGGGCGCGGGTCAGCGTCTGCGTCGGCGGCGAGGTCGTGGTCGACCTGTGGGCCGGATGGGCGGATGCGGCGCGGACGGTTCCCTTTGGCGAACGCACGCTGACGCCGGTGTTCTCGACGGGCAAGGCGGTGATGGCGCTGCTGATTGCGACCTGCGTCGAGCGGGGGCTGCTGGACTATGAGCGGCCCGTTGCGAGCTACTGGCCGGCGTTCGGGCAGGCGGGCAAGGAGGCGATCACGGTCGGCCAGATGATGAGCCATCAGGCGGGGCTGCCGGGCTTTTCCGAGACGGTGGATCCGGCGATCTGGTTCGACCGCGAGGCGGTGCTGGAGCGGCTGACGGCGCAGGCGCCCATGTGGCCGCCGGGGACGGCGTCCGGCTATCACCCGATCACCATCGGTTTCCTGGCCGGCGAGCTGTTCCGGCTGGTCGACGGGCGGACCATGGGCGCGGCGCTGCGCGAGGATTTCGCCGGCCCGTTCGGCCTCGACCTGTGGATCGGCCTGCCCGAGGCCGAGCACGGCCGGGTGGCGGCAATGCGCAAACCCGCCTCGGCGCCCGATCTGGGCGCCATCGACGCGATCAAGACGTCAGCATTCCTCGACAAGGGATCGGCGCCGGGCGGGCGCGGTTCGACCGAGTGGCGGACGATGGAGCTGCCGTCCGCGAACCTGCACGGGACCGCCGTGGATCTGGCGCGGATCATGGGGGTTCTGGCCAATGGCGGCGCGCTCGAGGGCCGGACCATTCTGTCGCCGGGCGTGCGGGCGGAGATGCTGCGCGAGCGCATTCACGGCCGCGACAAGGTGGTGCCGTTCGACGTCAGCTGGGCGGCGGGCCTGATGCGCAACGAGGGCCTGCACATCTTCGGCCCCAATCCGAAGGCGATCGGGCATTGCGGCTGGGGCGGGAGTTGCGCCTTCGCCGATCCGGACGCGGGGATTTCGGGGGCCTATGTGATGACGCGGCAGTCGCCCTATCTGGTCGGCGACCCGCGGGCGCAGCGGTTGATCGGGGCGCTCTATTCGGCCTTGTGAGGCTTCTTCGGCGCCGTCAGGCCGCCGATGATCCCGGCCAGAACCGCCAGCGCGGCGCAGGTCAGGATGACGATGCGGAAGGCGGCGTGGA
>Ga0164305_10000006_pt1 | contig 46411 bp, 38 predicted proteins | sample Whisoiple_237_MG_FD_110215 | JGI IMG/M metagenome (GOLD analysis project Ga0164305, IMG submission 110215) | Soil microbial communities amended with pyrogenic organic matter from upstate New York, USA - Whitman soil sample_237_MG | ecosystem: Environmental > Terrestrial > Soil > Agricultural...
ATTAGTCATTGTCATTAGTCGTTATCATTAGTCATTAGGTGTACAAAATAGGGTAAGCATTGCCTGCCCGCTGGTGAGCTTGGTGAAGTCGTGACTCAAAGGCTCGAAATTTTCGGTTCTGGCGATCGGCTAAATCTACTTCCGAGAGAGAGGCAATTACCCATTACCCATTACCCATTACCAATAACTGCTGACTAATGACTAATGACTATTACAAAAGTCCTTCGAGTCGGCGGCGAATAGAATCTAGTTCGTTTTGGGAAACCTCAGAATCCCGATCGGGCTCTGGTTCTGACTCCGGCTGCCACTGAGTCTGTGTTACATTGTCTTCTGGCGGAATAGCCAGCGCGCCCGCGGGCACAAGTTCCCAATCATAATCAACACTGTCGCAAAACTCCTTAATTTCTTCATCGTCGATCGCCTCAACAGTGGGCTCGGGGAAATCCTGAGCTTCCAACATCACGCCAAAGCGGGTGGCGTCGTCTTCTGACTCAAACATCAGAACTTTATTGCGATCGCCGAGTTGAATGGTATGAATTCCCTCGTTCTCGGTGCGGGCATTGAAGAGTAAGACGAACACTCGCATAAGTTTTAAAGACCTTCTTAACCACCGTTTTTTTATCTTAGAAGCGATCGGGCAACCGATTTTAGATTTTCTATTTTAGATTTTAGATTGACGATCGTGCACTGGCGGGATCGAATGGATTTGGGGCCTTTGGAGGACTTGGTTGGAGATTTGAGATTTCAGATTCACCACCGATCCTGCACTGCGGGGGGAATCTAACCGATTTTAGATTTTCTATTTTAGATTTTAGATTGACGATCGATCCTGCACTAGCGGGATCGAGAGGATTTAGGGGAGTTGGAGGACTTGGTTTTAAATCGTGTTGCGTGTTTTGATTAAGTTTAGTAAAGGTTATTGGACTCTGCCCCGGAGTGCGACGTGAATCTTGAAATTCGATCCTCTGCGTAAGCGTAGCCCCCGTAGGGGCGGGCAACGCTTACGCCCCTACGGCACTTCCGACCTCACTTGTGAGTCTACCAAAGGCAGAAGCCACCCTGGCGAATCACAGAAATTATACCTGTCTAAAATCGGCTGATTCCCTTAATTCCTGAATTCTCTGATTTTTGAGAAACACCCATGACTAACTCGGACGACGACAAAAATCAACTCGCACCCCGTCCCCACCGCCGCTGGTGGCGTCTGCTGCTGCTTAGCGGTACGGGATTGACCATTCTCGGCTTGGTTGGGGTGGCCGTAGCACAGGCGTGGGTGCGGGACAAGTTAGCTCCTTTGGTGGAAACTGAAGTCAGTCAGTTGCTGAAGCGGCCTGTGCAAATCGGACGTTTGGAGAGATTTTCTCTGACAAGTTTGCGGTTTGGCCGATCGACTTTACCTGCAACTGCTACCGATCCCGATTATGCTTCTACAGAAGCAGTGGAAGTACAATTTTCTATCGGGCAACTGCTATTCAACCGAACTCTCAAATTAGACATTACCTTAGTTAAACCCAGCGCTTATATCGAACAGGATGCTCAGGGCCGCTGGGTTAATATTCCAACTGCGGAGCGGAAATCTCCGGGTTTATTTAAAACTGAAGTTGAGGCAATTCGAGCTGAAAATGTCGCCGCAGTTTTGGTGCCTAGTCCCGCAGTCGGACAGAAAACTTCGGCTCCGATTTCTGTAAGCTTGAAAAATGGCAGCGCTCTATTTCGCGACCAAAATCAGCGCGTTCTCTACGAACTCAACGGTCAGTTTACTAACAGCGATAATTTTATAGTAAAAGCGGATTCTCTTTTACCTGCGGCTCAAACTAACGTGCAGTTGCAAGGTCAAAATTTGCCTTTGCCCGACCTCGCTCGCTTGCTGAAACTTCCCGGGATTTATTTACAAAAAGGTCTGGCTAATGGCAATTTGACCGTGCAACTGCGAGACAATAAAGTATCGGGGATTACCGGAGCAGCTAGTTTTGGAGGAGTGCAAGCGAGTATTTCTCCGCTGAAACAAATCGTACAAAATAGCAGCGGTCAGTTGCGGTTTCATGGAACTAATTTGATTGTCGATAGTCTGGCGGCTAATTACGGTCTAATTCCGCTGAAAATAGCAGGAACAGTTGCAACTGGAACTAATTTCAATCTCCAACAAGCTAGCTTAAATCTGACAACAAACGTGCAACCAATCGCTTTTGCAAGTGTTGTCAGTGCGGTGGAAACAGAGTTAGGGAAGAAAGTAGTATTACCCGTGGCTGTGGCGGGGGAAGTGAAGGCCGATGCCAAGCTGACTGGAACAGTTGCAATGCCGGTGCTGACAGGTACGATCGCCTCGACAAAACCCGCTACAGTCGATCGACTGCAATTAAATAATATTAGCACTAATTTCAAATTGGAACGGGGGAGAATGGCTCAAACCCCAACTCCCAATTCTAAATCTTCTATTCCCCCGTTTTCCTCTTTAGGTTTGACTTTGAGCGATATTTTGGTAGTGCCGGCGGCGGGTGGTAAAATTGGCGGCAAAGGTGAAGTCGATATTGCATTGGGAAGTGAGAATTCGCGATCTGGTTTGGTGTTTGACTTCCAAGCTGAAAATGTACCCGGAGACGCGATCGCCAAAATTTACGCTCTCCCGATTCCTGCTACTGTTAACATTGGCAGTGTCTCCGCCAAAGCTCAAATTTTCGGCCCGTTAGACAACATTCAAGCGAGAGTTCAATGGCAAGCACCACAAGGGACTTTCCCCGCAGCGGGCGAAATTCGAGCCGGACGTAATTCGGCGGATTTGCAAAATACGGTTGTGAAGATTGGCGACGCTTCTGTGAACGTGGATGCGGCGCTAAAAAACCGTCAGTGGCAAGCTTTGATCGAGGGCGATCGCGTGGCCCTCAACAGTTTGCAGCAAGTCCTGCCGGGGCTTAATTTGCCTCCTGAACTAGCGGGTTTGTTCAGCGGAACCGTCGAAGCTGCGGGAACTCTGGACGATTTGAGTTTAAAGGCGATCGCTGCGACGGGCAAAGGAAGACTGAATATTGCTGACAGTATTGTTAATGTTGATGGCGAACTAGAATCGGGGAACTGGCAAGTTGTTGGCAACACTGAAAAAGTGGCTGTCAATCAATTGATTGATATTGGTTTGCCGTTTTTAGCACGGGGCACGACCGCCAATCTAGACAATCTAAAATCCAAAATCCAAAATCTAAAATCGCTGGGCGGACAGCTAGCAGGTGAATTTAAAGCCGCGGGAAATGTTGACAATTTGACTGCCGGCGGAATCAATATTAATGCCAACGGCAGGCTCAATTTTGCCGACAGCAATGTCAATTTTAACGGAGAATTGGCAGCGGGAAACTGGCAAGCAACAGCAGAAACCGATCGCACTTCCATCAGTCGCTTAGTAGATTTAGGATTGCCGATTTTAGATGTGGCTTCAGCATTCAATCCCGAAAATCCCCAAACAGCCAATCTCAACAATCTCAAATCCAAAATCCAAAATCTCAAATCGATTGACGGACTGCTATCGAGTCAATTTACAGCATCGGGAAGTCTTGACAATTTGACTGCTAGCAGCATCAATGCCAGCGGCAGCGGCAGACTCAATCTTGCCGACAGCAATGTGAATTTTAAAGGAGAATTGGCAGCGGGAAATTGGCAGGGAACGGCAGAAACCGATCGCACTTCCATCAGCCGTCTGGTAGATTTAGGATTGCCGCTGTTAGATGTTGGCTTGGCTTTCACTGCTGACAATCCCCAAACAGTCGCCAACCTCAACAATCTCAAATCCAAAATCCAAAATTTCAAATCGCTAGACGGACAAATATCGAATCAAATTCAAGCCAGCGGCAATCTTGATAATTCAACCGCAGCCGATATTTCTGTCAACAGCAGCGGCAAACTCAATATTGCCGACGGTACTGTCGCTTTTAGAGGTAAATTAGAAGACAGACGCTGGCAAGCTTTCGCCGATGCCGATCGAGTTATTCTCAGCCGCTTAGAACAAACTGTTCGCAATCTCCAACTGTTTCCGCTGACGGCGACTTTGCCTAAAGGATTTGACGGCAGAGTTAACGGCGAATTCCAAGCAGCGGGCAGTTTGGATAACTTGACAGCGAAGGGAATTAGTGCTAGCGGAGAAGGAAGAATTTTGGTCGATCGACTCGGGGCGATCGATACTACGGCAAAATTGGAAAACGGCAACTTGCAAGCATTGCTGGAAACGAACGGAATTGCCGTCAGCAATTTAGAACAAACCCTCAAACAAACAGGTTTGCTGACAGCGGATTTACCGCCAGAAATTAACGGAACCCTCGACGGCAAAGTCCGCATTTTGGGAACAGTAGATAATCTAACCGCCAACGGCATCACCGCCAACGGCGACGGACAAATTCGACTCGCCAACGGCGGAGGAATTGTCAATGCTAAAGGCAGCGCCGCATCGGGGAATTGGCGCGCGTCAATCGAGGGCGAGCAAATTGCTATAAGTCGCTTCCAGCAAGCCTTTGAAGCCCAGCGCCAAAGCTTGCAAGCCCAAGGTTCAGTCTCAGGTGCCCAAAATCTCCCCCAGCTTCAAGGATTGTTTAACGGCAATGTCAATTTATCCGGCCCGATTGGGGCGGGCACGGGGGCACCGCCCCTACAAAATGTTCGCGCCGGCGGCAGTTTCCGCATCTCGGAATTGCCGTTTTTGAAACAACCTTTTGAGGCAGTATTTAATTGGGACGGCAAACGGGTGGAAATTGAGAACGCCACAACTCGCGGTTTGACAGCAAATGGCTTTGTTAATGTCGAGTTGGCAGGTAAAGGATTGCCTTCGATTTCCAACTTAGATTTGGATATCAAACTCGCCAACTTTAATCTGGAAGCTTTGCCTGCAGAACAGTTAGCATTTTTGTCCACCGTTGCGGGCAAAAATTCCTCACAGCAAAACCCACCCCTGCGCGGCAATGTCGATTTTAGCGGCAGCCTCACCGGAACCCTCGCTGAACTCAGCTTAGTTGGCGACGTGGAAGTGCGGGATTTAGCAGTAAATCAAATCGCTTTTGACCCGGTACTGGCGGGGAGTGTGAATGCGGATGCTGGGAAAAGTGTAGATTTGCATTTGGCCGGCGCCAGCGACAAAATTGAAGTAGCTTTAAATCAATCTTTTCTGCCGACATCTTTCTTAATTCAACGCGGGGAATCTGTGGCTAGGGGGCAAACCGAGGGAGAAACTTTGCGAGTTAATTTAAGCGATTTTCCCCTCGCTGCTTTGAATCTATCACCCGGTAAAGAGGCCGGTTTGGGGCCGATAACTGGCACGGTTTCGGGACAAGTAAATGTGCCGGGTTGGAAGATGCCGTTAAATCCGGCGACTTTGCAAGCAAGCGGACAAATTGCGATCGCCCAACCGGCGATCGGCTACATTAAAGGTGACAGTTTCCAAGCCGAATTCAGCTACGCTAACGGCAGCGCCACTCTCACAAACGGACTTTTCCGCCAAGGCAGCGGTCAATACTTAATTTCCGGCAATGTTCAAACAGGTGCCAACCCGCAATTTGCCGGGAAAGTTAACGTCCAGCAAGGCAATTTGCAGCAGGTTTTAGCCACTTTGCAATATTTCAATTTAGGCGACTTGGCTAGAGGCCTAAAACCTCCCGTTTACGGTGACAGTGGCGACGTGCAAACTGTGGCAGTCGGAGAACCGGATGCCCCGCTAATCGAACAGTTGCGCCGTTTGGCAGAAATAGAAACAATTTTGCAGCAGCAGCAGGCAGTGAAATCATCAGAAAAATTGCCTCCCTTATCCCAATTGCAAGGCACTTTTGGTGCGGAAATTGCTGTCGCCGGTTCTTTGCAAACGGGCGTGCAAGCTCAATTTAACGTGAAAGGCGATAACTGGCAGTGGGGAAAATATGTCGCTGAAAAGTTCAGCATTGAAGGCAGTTTTCAGGACGGGATTTTAACTGTTTTGCCTTTGGAAATTCGATCGGGCAAAAGTGCGATCGGGTTTTCGGGACAACTCGGGCAAAAAGCTCAATCCGGGCAGTTGCGGGTAGAAAATGTGCCCGTGGCAGAGTTAGCAAAACTGGTGGAATTGCCTTTTGTGGATGTCACGGGAAATTTGAATTTGCGGGCGAATTTGGCCGGCAGTTTGGAAAACCCGCAAGCCACCGGAGAATTGAGTTTGCTTGACGGTACGCTAAACGGAGAACCGATTAAACAAGCCGACGGCAGTTTCAGTTACAGCAACGCCCGCCTGAATTTTGGCGGCAGCGCTTTGGTAACTCAAACTGAACCGATTGAGGTCACCGGAAGTTTGCCTTTTGAGTTGCCGTTTGCAGCGGTGAAAGCTGATAGCAATCAAATTGATTTGAGGGCGAATTTGCAAAATGAAGGTTTGGCAATTATTAATGTATTGACTCCCCAAGTTGCGTGGGTCAGCGGCAAGGGACAGGTGCAAATTCGCGTGGGAGGGACGCTGCAAGAGCCTGTAGCGCAAGGAATTGCGAATTTTGAAAATGCAACCGTCCGCGCCAGAGCCTTCCCAGAACCGCTGACAGGGCTGACTGGGACGGTGCGCTTTGAGGGCGATCGTATTCGGGTAGAAGGAATTCGGGGACAGTTGAGTCAGGGAGAAGTTGTCGCCGCTGGCGTGATTCCGCTGTCTGTGCCCTTCGCAGAGGGCGATGTCGATGCGGATAATCCCCTGGCTGTAAATTTAGACAAGTTGGCAGTGAACCTCAGAGGATTGTACAGCGGCGGCGTTGTCGGTGAAGTGCAGGCAAGGGGCACGGCTAGGCGTCCGCAGTTGAGCGGTAATATTGAACTGTACAACGGTGAAGTATTTCTCCGGAGTCCCGGCGGCGGCACAACTCAGTTAGCTTCTTCCTCTTCTGCTTCCGATTCTGATTCTGATTCCACATCTTCTCCTTCCCCTGCGACTGATGTTGCTGCTTCCCCTTCCCCTTCCCCTTCCCCTTCCCCTTCCTTTGAAGTTGGATTGAACGATTTGCGGCTGAATTTGGGCCGGGGAATTCGGGTAACGAGTGCGCCGATATTGAGTTTTCAGGCGACTGGGGGCTTGACGGTGAATGGAACTTTAGATGACCTTCGCCCGGAGGGTACAATTCGGTTGACTTCCGGGTCGGTGAATTTGTTTACCACAGAGTTTAGACTCGATCGAGGATACCCCCAGACTGCTACCTTTGTACCAACACAAGGACTCGATCCGACGCTGGATGTGAGATTAGCAACTTCGGTTCAGGAAGTAACGCGGTTCCGCACTCCCGGCACATCTGTAGCCTCTGAAATAGCAGACGAACCGACAAGTTTCGGCAATGTGCGGAGTGTCCGAATTCAAGCGTTAGTGCGGGGAAGGGCTTCTCAGTTGGCGGAAAGTCTGGAGTTGAGGAGTTCTCCGAGTCGATCGGAAACAGAGATTGTAGCGCTGTTAGGAGGCAGTTTCGTGCAGACTTTGGGACAGGGAGACAGTACACTGGCGATCGCAAATTTAGCGGGTGCGGGTTTATTGAACAACATTCAATCTGCGATTACTAACGCCACAGGATTGAGCGAATTTCGATTATTTCCCACTCGGATTAGAGGCAACGAAGCACAAACAGCGCGATCGGGTTCGGGGACTGCTTCTGGTGGGGGTTCTCTCGGTTTAGGTTTGGAAGTTGGGGCCGATATCACGCGCAATCTTTCAGCATCAATCATTAGGGTTTTGTCAGCTAATCAGCCTACTGAATTTAATTTACGGTATCGTATAAGCGACAAAATTTTACTCAGGAGTTCGACTAATTTTCAAGGAGACAATCGCGTCACTGCTGAATATGAATTGAGGTTTTAGGCATCAGTCAACAGCCAACAGTCAACAGTTACCAATTTCTAAAAAATTTGCTATAATAGTAACAGCAGCAAATTGGTGCTGCCAACCCCGCACACAAGGTTATAGGAGTTAAGTCAAATGGCAAACAAACTCCAAGTAAAAACAGAGTCGATCGGCTACAGCGACTTTTACTGGAACCGCTTTAGTCCGAGAGTTGCGACTATCAGCAGCGTCCGCAACGCCAATCACTGGGACGGCGGATTTATCAGCTATATTGCATTTCCCACAAAAGTAGAAGCTACAGCAGCAATGAAATATTTGCTATTGCATCAAAAAGCTGCTGATGTCGATATGCGGAAAGCCAAGCGAATGAAAGCAAAAGGCATTCGATGGGAACTCAAAATTCGGGGTTTAGCTTTTAATGAAGTGCTGAAGCTTGCGACTATGGATATAACTGGAAAGCTAGTTATGTCGCCTGCAACTACTACTGAAGCAACAGGCTGATAATTGAAAAACTTCGTAGTTGCGCTAAGCGTGCTAAAGCGCAACTACCAACCTAAAAATCCCTAAAATATTATTGCATTTTCCTTCTTCCTTCTTCCCTCTTCCCTCTTCCTTCTATAATATGCGTTTCATCAGTCCCAAAACAGACTTTGCATTCAAAAAAATATTCGCTTCTTCCGAACATCCAGAAATTTTAATCAGCTTCCTAAATGCAATGCTGTATAACGGAGAACCAACCATCCAAGAATTAGAAATCATTGACCCTTATTCAGCAGGAAGCGTTACAGGATTGAAAGACACTTACCTGGATGTCAAAGCCAAGATTACCGGCAACAAAACAGTGATTGTGGAAATGCAGGTACTCAACGTCGCCGCCTTTGAAAAACGGGTAGTGTACAATGCAGCCAAAACCTATTCTACTCAACTCAAAGCCGGAGAAGGTTATTTAAAGTTAAACCCGGTCATTGCTTTAACCATCACCGACTTTATCTTATTTGAAAATACCGAAAAACTAATTTCCAACTTTGAATTCACAGAAACTGAAGAGAAATTCGTCTATCCAAACTGCGAGTTAAAGTTAGTGTTTGTCGAGTTACCGAAATTCAAAAAAGAATTGAATGAACTCGAAACTCTGCCGGAAAAATGGATATACTTTATGAAAAACGCGCCCTCTTTAGAAGCAGTACCAGATAAATTGGGGTCTATTGAAGAGATTAATACCGCGCTGGGAATTGCCAACAGAGCAAATTTGACACTTGACGAATTGAATGATGTAGACAAGCGAGAAATGTTTATCCAAGACCAAATCGGGTCTGTGATGAAAGGGATAGAAATTGGTCTACAACAGGGGATTGAACAGGGAATACAACAAGGAATCGAACAAGGAATCGAAAGGGGTAAAATTGAAGGGGAAATAGGATTAATTATGCGTCTACTCGTGCGGCGGGTGGGTGAGGTTACACTGGAAGTTCAAACTCGCATCCAGCGGTTATCTGGGGAACAGTTAGATGATTTGGGAGAGGCTTTGTTGGATTTTAGGAGTCAAGAGGATTTGATTGGGTGGTTGGATTCGGCGGCGGGATGAACTGAGGAGTTAAAAAGAGAGTCAGGGATTTTTAACGCGGATTTGGTAGAATTCCCAATCTCTGCATTCATTTAAACTTTAGTATCTGCGGGAACTTCACTCTGTACCAGCATCCAACCTAACAGCGCTAAAATAAGACCGAAAGCGAGAAATCCTAAATCCCAAGCTAACTCGTTGATACCGGGTTTGACGTGGTGGATTCCCAAAATTTGATGGTCAACAATGCCTTCCACAAAGTCAAACAATCCAGCACCAATTAATATGGAACCCAAAAAAGTTTGAGTTGACAGAGGAACATCTTTGCGCTTCACTGCACGCCACAAATAGAAGATTCCCGCTACTGTTACCAACCAATCCGCAGCGTGAAACAATCCATCTCCGAGGGTATTTAATTCTAAACCGGCAACGGTAGCATCGGTTTTAACGCTGCTAAACATATGGTGCCACTGGAGGAGTTGGTGCAGCACAATGCCGTCAAAAAAGCCGGATTGACCGATACCGAGGAGAATTCCTGCGATAATTAGAGGTCGGCGGTTGTTAACAGCGATGGCTGGTGAGTTTGTGCGATCGTCCAATGAAAAACCTCAGATTATTTAACTGCTGAGTCTGGGTCGGTGAAGGGATTTGCCAATACATTTTTTAGTTTTGCTGGGAGGAGGGCGATCGCATCATCCGCGAGAGAGATTTCTGGATACTCTTGATGCTTAATGCCAACTACAAATCTAGTTTATAATTTGATTAACTATTCATCAACAGTCATATTCTCAAACAAAATAGGTTGAATTCGCCTCAAAACTTCCTCAATTATATCCGATCGACATTCACTAAGAAAACTTGCCTGCCTTGCGCGATAATCTAAAGAACGGAGTTGATCCGTCATAATTACACCTGTTATCGCTTCACCTTCGGGAATGGGGACATAAAACGGATTTTTGCGTTGTGTGTTGCTGATGGGACAAACAAACACAAACCCCATTTTTTGGTTAAATTTAGTTTGACTCACCACCAGTGCAGGCCTAGTCCCCATTTGTTCGTGTCCTGCTTGAGGGTCAAAATTGAGGCGAATAAAATGACCTCGTTCGGGGATATAGTTTACCAAACTTCCTCTCCTTCTGGTTTTCCCCAAGAGACTTCTTCGCTAGATTCTATTTCGCCTGCCAATAATTCATCTAGGGTATACTTTGATATTTTATTATTTACAGGCTCTATGACCAGTTTCCCATTTTCTATGCTGCAAATTACTGAATCTTCGGCTTTAAGGTTGAGAAACTTTACTATGTAGTCTGGTATTGGCAAAACCAAGGAATTACCTAATTTGCTGATGTGTATTTTGGCGGTCATACATTTGCGATGTTAACACTCAGGTTGATTTATTGTAACACAATATTGTTCAGTTAAAAAAGTAATTATTCGATCGCGCACCTCAGCTAATTGAGAACTGAGCAAACTCTCGGCGATTACTTTCCCGTAGCGCAATGACAGGCTTAGCTAAGTGAACCGTCTTAAGGTATAATAGAGTTTGAACACAACACCAATCATTGTCCTATGAAAACCATAGACAAAAGTCAATTAACAGCTCAATTACTAGAATTTTTGCGACAGGTCGAGCTTGAAGGCGAAGAAATTTTAGTGATGGATGGGACTAAACCACTTGTGATAATTTCTCAGTATGAAAAGTCTCTTTCAACTGAAGAATTATTTAAGGATATGCGGGGGAAAGTAAAATATTTTGAAGATTTAACTGCGCCAACAACTGAAGAATGGCAGGAAGTATGACAGTTGTCCTTGATACCTGCGCTCTCATCTGGTGGAGTTTAGATCCAGAGAAACTTTCTCAATCGGCAAAAGATGCTTGTCAGCAGATGGAACAAGAAAAAAATGGTTTAGTTCCATCAACGGCCATCTGGGAAATAGCTATCAAGATCAAAAATCATAAGTTAGATTTAGGAGTAAGTATTGATGACTATATCGCTACTTTAAAAAAGTCTAATGTCAGATCGTTCCAATTGATGAGGACATTTGGCTAGAAAGTGTCAAATTAGAATGGGAACACCGAGATCAAGCAGATAGAGTGGTTGTAGCAGTTGCCAAAAGAAGTCAAGCTGCTATTATTACAGCCGATCAAAAAATAGCTAGTTTCTACTCTTTAGTAATTTGGTAAATCGAATGTGCCAGGTATCGGAAACGTAGAACTGGCGTGGTTTCGTGGTTAAAGCCTCTGTTATAAATCTTCACGAAACTCTGTAACCCTTAGATGGTTACACTCTACAAGTCTCGACGCGAGAGAAGAGATAACACCCCCACCCGCCCCTTCATGCTGGGGAGGTGGCCAATTTGTGCTTTGGTGTTAAATTTTAGATCTTTGTAGGACAACCATTCGTTATTCACACGCCAACCCACCCGATCACCAAAAGCTTCCCAAATTTTCTCATCATATTCTCTGGTTCCCCCCAGACTTTCATAGATGCGTTTCTGCACCGAAAAGCAGAAACGTCCGTTACTGTATTTTACCCAAAGTTGGTCAATTGTTCGTAAGTCTTCACAGGGGAATCGATCGATATCTTCACTTCTCAGCCACCCATCCTCTTTTCTGCTTGCTGCTTCCAGCATTTTTTTATACGTTTCCTGATCCGCCTCTTTCCACTTTCCGCTAGCTAACAGCCGATCGAGTTGACTATAATCAACTGAAATCAAATTTACAGGTTGTGGCGGTGCGAAAGGGTTAGGAATCGTTTTTACAGGTTGTGGCGGTGCGAAAGGGCTAGGAATCCTTGGCAAAACACCCCCTCTTTGTCCCCAATTGCCAATGGTGGCTTGTGGAAGCATAGCCAACCATTTTTGAACCGACTGAGGGCGCTTTGTCTCCTTCATTTCCATCCCTTTCATAATTGCCCGATGCACCGCATCGCTAATATTAGGATTAATCTGAAACGGCGGCTTTAAAGGATGATTTAAAGCCCTCATAAATGCAGCAGTTGGTGGTGTTCTCGTTAGCATATAGTATAGCGTTGCCGCCAGAGCATAAACATCTGTGTACTCAGCAAATCTGCCCATTTCCCCGTACTGTTCGGGAGGCGCAAAACCATGTGTTAATCCAAAAGTCATTTGTTGAGTGCGATCTGGAATAAAACCACGCGCCAAACCAAAGTCAATCAAAACTGCATCTTGATTGTCACGTACCATAATGTTTTGTGGCTTGATATCCCGATGTAGCAAACCTTTTTCGTGAACTACTATTACGGCTTCTCCAACTTTGCGGATGTAGTTCAAAGCTTCGGTTGCTGACAGAAAACCGCGCCTTTCCACCCATTTCCACAAATCTTCTCCTGCCACATACTCCATCGCAATGCAAGGCAAATTACCGTGAGTGAAGTAGTTGTCTATTTGCACAATATTGGGATGCCTGCACAAAGATAGCAGTAGCGCCTCATCCCGGAATTTGTCCCGAAACCAGGCAAAATTTGGATCTCTCAATAATTCATCTTTCAGCGTTTTGATGACAACCCGCTGCCTGTTTTGCGCCTTCTGCGCTAGGTAGGTGATGCCAAAGCCGCCCTCACCTAACTTGCCTTCAATAATATACCGATCGCCATTTAACCTCTGCCCCGGTGTCCAAACCATTCTCCTCACCGCCAACCAATATTAATTTTTATCTCGGCCTAGCCTGTATTTTAACTGTATTTTTTACTGTAGTTTAGTTCCACCAGCCCAACTTCAGTTCGCCTTCCCGGTGATGGTTGGCTTTTAGTTCGATCGCCCTTTTCCGACATAATTCGATCGACAAATTCGCAGCAATCTCATTAAGAATCATAAATCGTAAAACCTGTTTGTCCAAACAGACCCTTTCTATGGCAACCTGAAAAACAGCAGACACATTTTTATAGACCTTAGTAACAAAACTCTACCAACCAGTTATGCAAACTCTGCCGAACCCCACTAAAACCCTCACCACCGAACCAACCTTCGACACCACCATCAAACGCCGCAAAACCCGACCCGTCAAAGTCGGTAGCGTCACCATCGGCGGCGGCAACCCCGTCGTCGTACAGTCGATGATTAACGAAGACACCCTCGACATCGACGGTTCAGTCGCCGGAATTCGGCGCTTGCACGAGATTGGCTGCGAAATCGTCCGCGTCACCGTGCCCAGCATGGCCCACGCCAAAGCATTAGCCGAAATCAAGCAAAAACTGCACGCCACCTACCAACCCGTGCCCCTCGTCGCCGATGTCCACCACAACGGCATGAAAATTGCCCTCGAAGTGGCCAAACACGTAGACAAAGTGAGAATCAATCCGGGACTTTACGTGTTCGAGAAGCCGAAAGCCGACAGAAGCGAATACACCGACGCCGAATTCGCCGAAATTGGCGAAAAAATCCGCGAAACCCTGGAACCTCTGGTAATTTCCCTGCGCGACCAAGGCAAAGCTTTGCGAATCGGCGTCAATCACGGTTCCCTCGCCGAACGGATGCTGTTTACCTACGGCGACACGCCCGAAGGAATGGTGGAATCGGCCCTGGAATTCATCAAAATTTGCGAATCCCTCGACTTCCGAAATATCGTACTTTCCCTGAAAGCCTCCCGCGCGCCGGTGATGGTTGCTGCTTACCGCTTGATGGTGCACCGGATGGACGAACTCGGCATGGATTACCCGCTGCATCTCGGCGTCACGGAAGCAGGAGACGGCGAATACGGCCGCATCAAATCCACCGCAGGCCTGGCACCTTTGTTAGCTGACGGTATCGGCGACACCATCCGCGTCTCGCTGACAGAGGCCCCAGAAAAGGAGATTCCCGTTTGCTACAGCTTTCTGCAAGCCTTGGGACTGCGGAAAACGATGGTTGAGTATGTCGCTTGTCCTTCCTGCGGTCGCACTTTGTTTAATTTAGAGGAAGTGTTACACAAAGTGAGAGAGGCGACGAAGCATCTCACCGGTTTGGATATAGCAGTAATGGGCTGTATTGTCAATGGGCCGGGAGAAATGGCTGATGCTGATTACGGTTACGTCGGGAAGCAACCGGGTTATATTTCGCTGTACCGGGGCCGAGAGGAAATTAAGAAGGTGCCGGAAGACCGAGGCGTGGCAGAATTAATTGACTTGATTAAATCGGACGATCGCTGGGTCGATCCTTAGCCCCGTCAGGAACAGGCTTTCCGGCCTGTTCCACAAAACCTCCAGTTTCTTGTGGGCCGTTGCTTCTAGCCCCGTCAGGAACAGGCTTTCCGGCCTGTTCCACAAAAAAACATCAAGTTTCTTGTGGGGTGGGGTGGGCTTCTAGCCCGCCCTGAATAGAACTCGGCAAAGTGGAATAATATATGTAGGCCAAACCCGAGCCGGCCTTGCCTGTGTTAGATTGAGCGTAATTATTCTGAACTCTTTTCCTCCCGCGCGTCAGACAAATGGTTATAACAAAACGAGGGCTTGTTCTAAGTGCAGCAGCAGTGGTACTCACTGCTGTAACTCTTGCGAACACTGGTTGCAGTTCTAAATCTCTGGCTTCTTTTCGGGGAAGCCCTAAAGAGTTAGTTGATGAAGTTTGGCAGATTATTGACAAAAGTTATGTAGATGGCACTTTTAACCAGGTTGACTGGAAAGCGGTGCGGAATGATTATTTGAATCGGACTTATACCAGCGACGAGGAAGCTTACAAAGCAATTCGGGAAATGCTGAAAAAGCTGGACGATCCTTATACGCGGTTTATGGACCCTCAAGAGTTCAAGAATATGCAGGTTGAAACTTCTGGGGAACTGACAGGAGTTGGGATTCAGTTGACTCAAGATGAGGAAACCAAGAAGTTGGTGGTGATTTCGCCGATCGAAGATACCCCTGCTTTTACTGCTGGTATTCTGGCAAAAGATATCATTACTAAGATTGACGGCAAGAGTACAGAAGGCATGGATACGAATCAAGCGGTAACTTTGATTCGCGGCCAGGCGAATACCGAGGTGACGCTGACGATTTTGCGGGGAAGCAAGGAATTAGAATTCAAGCTGAAACGCGCTAAAATAGAAATTCATCCAGTGCGGAAGTTGGTGCAGAAAACCCCGATCGGAGAAGTCGGCTATATTCGCTTAAACCAGTTCAGTGCGAATGCTGCATCGGAAATGCGATCGGCAATTAAGGATTTGGAACAGAAAAAGGTAACGGGCTATATTTTAGACTTGCGTTCCAATCCCGGCGGGTTGCTGTACGGCAGTATTGAAATTGCTCGGATGTGGCTCAAAGAAGGTACGATCGTCTCGACGGTCGATCGAGTCGGTGAGGCCGATAAACAAACGGCAAATAAGGCAGAGCTCACAGACAAACCGTTAGTTGTACTGGTAGACGGCGGTTCAGCAAGTGCTAGCGAGATTCTATCCGGTGCTTTGCAAGACAACAAGCGCGCGGTTTTGGTGGGAACAAAGACATTTGGTAAAGGTTTAGTTCAGTCAGTACGCGGCGTGGGAAATGGTGCCGGTTTAGCGGTGACAATTGCCAAGTATTTTACTCCCAACGGCACTGATATCAACCACGCCGGGATTGAACCGGATTTTAAGGTAGAACTCACCGACGCTCAAAAACAGGAATTGAGGCGCGATCGCGATAAAATTGCTACGACGGCCGATCCGCAGTACGCGAAAGCTATGGAAGTTTTGACAAAGCAAGTTACTGGTAAAACCGGGAACAATAAGGCTGAGGCGAAACCGAATGCTGCCCCACCTAAGCCGACTGCGGCGCAGGTAAAGCCTAGTGCAGCACCTTCTAAATCTAAGTAGAAAACCTGTTTAGGGTTTTAGTTAAAAAAAAGCATTCGGGGGAAGATTTACGGCTAAAAGCCAAGATTTTAAACTCGAATGCTTCGGTATTTTTGGCACTGCGTCCGGTGCAACCGAAATTTATATAATTCATCTGCGTTAATCTGTGTTTATCTGCCCTCATCTGCGGTTTAAAAAAGATAATTTCTTCACCGCAGATAACAAAGGATTGACGCTGATTCACGCAGATGAAGATAAGAGAGATAGGAATAATTCCGATGCTAACAGATTTGAGATCGCGTTAGCTTTCGCGATGGGAGGAAAGCAATCGCAATCCGTCATTGCGGCTGGCATTTGCCGGCGCGAATTAATCCGATGCGGCGGGCGATGGCATCTTCGGCAGAATCGTAAGGGCCCCACTTTTCAATAATACTGGGGTTTTGTTCTTCGAGTTGCGCGAGTGGCAAAATTTCGCAATTACCTGCAGGACGTTTGACAATATAAAATTTGGGTGTTTCTGTCATAGCTAAATTCGTCAAATAAAAGCTGGATACTAACTAGGCAATTGGCTAATTATATCAAATAGGGAAACGGCACTGCGGTGTCCAAGGCGTGTCTTAGCATGAAAATCGCAGTCCGACATGGGTTTCAACCCCTGCTGGGCTGCGGATTTAACCGCCTGCAACTAATAAGAATTAAAAAAAACTAACACTTTTGGAAGATGCCACAAAATTTATCTATGATAAAAATATAGACATTTGTCTAAACACTGCATTAAACCCTTTCAGAACTACCCAAATATTCTAATCAATACCAAAAAAACCATGCAATTTTTGCCCAAAACAATCCCCGAAATTCAACCAGAAATCCAACCAGTTAAAGAATCACCGCCAGAACTTGTTACTTTCGATGTCGGCGGGATGAAATGTGCCGGCTGCGCGAAAGCTGTGGAACGCCAACTCATGCAATATTCAGGCGTAATTTCAGCTTGCGTTAACTTAGCCGTAGAAGTCGCCACGGTTGAGTGTCAACCGGGGGCTGTCGATGCAGAAGCTTTAGCGAAAAAGTTGACTGATAATGGATTTCCCTGTCAGTCTCGTTTAGGTGAAAATCAGCGGGAAGCAGAAACGGCAACCATTGAACGGCGGCGGCAAGAAATTCGACAGCAAATCAAACAATTGACGATCGCCCTGATCCTAATTATTCTATCCGGTTTAGGTCACGTACTCGGCACAAAAGCCCCAATTCTCAGCAATATTTGGTTTCACTGGGGACTCGCCACCCTAGCTTTGCTGCTACCGGGCCGCCCGATTATCGTTGACGGGTGCCGCAGTTTGTGGCGAAATGCACCCAACATGAATACTTTGGTAGCTTTAGGCGCTGTCACAGCTTACACCGCTAGCAACGCGGCCCTGTTGTTTCCCCGGATGGGATGGGAGTGCTTTTTTGACGAACCGGTGATGCTGCTGGGCTTTATTTTGTTGGGCAAAACTCTCGAACAGCAAGCCAGACGCCGCGCTGCATCAGCTTTGCAAGCTTTAATCGCATTGCAACCGGCGAAAGCCCGCTTAGTTGATTTTAAACTTGCGAGTTTAGATTTGCGATCGCAAGAATTGCCTTTCAACTCGACATCAGAGGTCTACGATCCACAATACATTGAAATTCCAGCCGATCGCGTCCGAGTCGGAGAATGGCTGCAAGTTTTGCCCGGGGAAAAAATACCAGTAGACGGTGAAGTCTGCGAAGGCAAAACAACCGTAGATGAGTCGATGCTGACTGGCGAATCGATGCCGGTTTTGAAGCAGCCAGGAGATACAGTTGCCGCCGGAACTATCAATAAATCCGGGGCAGTTGTGATGCGGGCAACTCGCACCGGTAAAGAAACAACTGTAGCTCAAATGGTGGCTTTGGTGCAGGCAGCCCAAACTCGCAAAGCGCCGATTCAAAATTTAGCTGATACTGTCGCGGGATATTTTGTATATGGGGTGATGGCGATATCGGTTTTAACTTTCCTATTTTGGTATTTTGCCGGCACTCATATTTGGCCTTCTGTGCTTTTAGGACACGGGGCAATGGATATGGGACACGGGGCAATGAATATGGGAAATGAATTGCCAATTATCCATTATCAATCGCCTTTGCTGTTAAGTTTGAAATTGGCGATCGCAGTTTTAGTCATCGCTTGTCCTTGCGCTTTGGGACTGGCTACCCCAACTGCAATTTTAGTCGGTTCTGGCATCGGCGCGGAGCGCGGGCTTTTAATTCGCGGTGGTGATGTTTTAGAACGGGTGCATCAATTAGATACGGTGGTTTTTGACAAGACTGGCACTCTGACAACCGGAAATCTCACACTCACAGATTATTTGCCGATTTTCCAGAATTCGGAGTGGGATTTGAACTCCGATATTAATGTTGGAAACAGGCAAGATGCCTGTTCCACAATTGATGGATTTTCTGGAAACAGGCAAGATGCTTGTTCCACAATTGATGGAGTTGCTGGCAACAGGCAAGATGTTTGTTCCACAATTGATGGAGTTGCTGGCAACAGGCAAGATGTTTGTTCCACAATTGATGGATTTTCTGGCAACAGGCAAGATGTTTGTTCCACAATTGATGGATTTTCTGGCAACAGGCAAGATGCCTGTTCCACAATTGATGGAGTTGCTGGCAACAGGCAAGATGTTGGTTCCACAAGTGATGGAGTTGCTGGCAGGGTTGACTCAAAACTGCTGCAAATTGTGGCGGCGGTGGAAAGGGGCGCTTGTCATCCCATCGCTGCAGCGATTTTGCTGGAAGCTCAACAACAAGGTTTGCCGCTGCTAGCTGCTGAAGATTTCTGCACGGAACCGGGCTTGGGGGTTTCTGCTTTGGTGGAGGGCCGGCGGGTGTTCGCGGGAAATGCCGAGTGGATGAAGCAGCAGGGGGTCGCTGTGGCGACGGAATTGTCGGGGTCTTGCAAAGGCAAAACGGCGGTTTACGTGGCTTCTGAGGGCGTTTTGCTGGGGGTAATCGGGCTAAAAGATACTCTGAGGCCGGATGCTAAGGCTGCGGTGGAACGTTTGCGGGGCATGGGATTGCGGGTGATGATGCTGACGGGGGATACGCCGTCTGCGGCGGCGGCGACGGCGCAGCAGCTAGATTTGACGGCGGCTGATGTTTTGGCCGAAGTGCGGCCGGAGGGGAAGGCGAGGGCGATCGCAACTTTGCAAGCCCAAGGCTGTAAAGTTGCTGTGGTGGGGGATGGTATCAATGATGCCCCGGCTTTGGCTCAAGCTGATGTCGGTATCGGTTTGCACTGCGGCACTGATGTCGCAGTTGAGACTGCTCAAATTGTGCTGATGCGAAATGCTTTGATGGATGTTGTTGAGTCGATCGAGCTGGGGCGCGCTACTTTTAATAAGATTCGCCAAAACTTATTTTGGGCTTTTGGTTACAATACTCTGGGAATTCCGGTTGCAGCGGGTATCTTGCTGCCTGCAACCGGAATTCTACTCAGTCCTGCGGCTGCTGGGGCATTTATGGCGTTTAGTTCTGTTAGCGTTGTTACAAATTCTTTGCTGCTGCGCCGGGGATTTCGATCTTAAATTTATGGATGACAGATAAAAGTAGGAGGTCATCGGTCATTAGTTAGAAATTAATGACTGATGACCTCCTCCCCAGAGGGACACAAACCCCTCACACCAGGAGTCGATAGCCCAGAAGTTTCGACATTAGTTAGAACCCCCTGATTCATCTGTAGAGTCAATCGAAAATCTCACACCTCAAATTGACTGACTGATGGCTAAAGTGCCATACTTTCCAATAGCCGCCAATTATTGTTGTTCATAATTGAACGGCTCACTAGCTCGAACATTTGACGGCAGTGGTTGTTGGTTTGCAGTGGCAGTTCCTCGTTTTTAATCACGAAGTTCATGCGAACCTCTGAGTCGCTGGCCGTGTTTTTCTCAATTAGGACTTCTGCGGTGACAAGTTTGGCAATCGAAACTTGACCGGGAAGTTCGCGAGCCATGACGGAATCTCCTGTATTGTAGATAATATCAAGATTGCATGACTCTAAAATTTCAATCAGGGATTGACGGAGACGGTCGATCGGAACGGCAACGATAAAAAAACCAGTATAGCGAGCCATAGACAACTCCAGCCGTGAGGCATTTAGACTTTATTATCATACCGAACCTAGAACCGATGCACAGAACAATATAGATTTATTTTATTCAGGTGGAAAGTTAGGGCAATGAAAGGCAAACTTATCGTGTTTGAGGGGGTTGAAGGTGCGGGTAAAACTACGCAAATGCAGCGACTGATACATTGGCTGCAAGCAAGTTGCTTTCTGAGAGTCCGGTTGGTGGCTACTCGCGAACCGGGGGGTACTGAGTTGGGAAGGGGACTGCGACATTTGCTGCTAAAACAAGATTCGGGGAAATTTGTATCCGATCGAGCAGAATTACTCATGTACGCCGCCGATCGCGCTCAACACGTCGAAACTTTTCTCAAACCCGAGTTATCTAAGGGAACGATTGTTTTATGCGATCGCTTTACTGACTCTACGATTGCTTATCAGGGCTACGGCCGCGGTCTTAATTTAAATTTAATTAAGCAGTTGAATGAAATTGCCACCGGCGGCTTGCAAAGCGATCTGACTTTGTGGCTGGATATTAATGTGGAGGAGGGTTTGGCGAGGGTAAGGGCTCGGGGAGAGCGCGATCGGATAGAGCAAGCGGATTTGAAGTTTCACCGCCTTGTGCAGCAAGGTTTTGCGGAGTTAGCCGAGGAAAATAAATCTCGAATTGTCCGGATAAATGCCGATCGTCCTGAATATGAAGTCGCCCAGGAAATTCAAGCTATTGTAACTCGCAGGTTAGAAGCTTGGGGATATTTAAATAATACCTCTGCTGAAAAATAGCGCTAGATAATGTGTACAGACACGGCAATGCCCTGTCCGGCTCCGGCAACTTACAATTTAACATTCTTAACTCAAAACAATTATTTAGCAGTCCGTTAAAACACAATAACCTTTTGGTATGATAGCAACCACCCCCGACGCTTAGGATATTCTTAATTGCTGAAAACCTAGATTTTCTTCTTTCATCCTGATATCCGTTACATCCGTTACAGAATCCGTTGCCGAACTTCTTTCTTCCTGAGCAAACATGGATTATTTTAAATCATTAATCGGACAAGAGCGAGCAGTAGAATTGCTAACACAAGCTGTCGAGCGAAAGCGAATTGCTCCTGGTTATTTATTGATCGGCTCTAACGGCATCGGCAAAAGTTTAGCAGCCCAGTGTTTCATCGAGCTTTTATTCTCAGCCAATCTTCCCGAAACCAGACTAACAGCCTCCGTGCAAAATCGCGTGAGGCAGCGAAATCATCCAGACTTACTGTGGGTCGAACCAACTTATATGAACCAAGGCAAGCGACTTACACCAAAGGAAGCAGAGGAAGCCGGTTTAAAGCGGAAAGCACCACCACAAATACGCTTAGAACAAGTTCGAGAAATCGCTGAATTTCTCAGCAGACCGCCGCTAGAAGCTGCGCGTTCAGTCGTAGTTTTGGAACAGGCAGAAACAATGGGTGAGGGAGCCGCTAACGGCTTGTTAAAAACATTGGAAGAACCTGGAAAAGCAGCCCTCATTTTAATTGCTCCGACAGTGGAAGCTTTGCTGCCCACTTTGATTTCCCGCTGCCAAAAAATCCAGTTTTCACGGCTGAATCCCGAAGCAATGGCACAAGTTTTGCAGCAAGCCGGATTCGCAGAAATTTTATCCCATCCCGAGGTAATGGGGATGGCTCAAGGCAGTCCTGGGGAGGCAATTGCTATTTGGCAGCAACTGCAATCAATACCCGATGATTTGCTGCAAAAAGTGAAGCAGTTGCCTCAAAATCTGCGGTCTGCTTTGGAATTAGCCAAGGAAATTGATAAAACTTTAGATACTGAATCTCAGTTGTGGTTAATCGATTATTTACAGCACTGTTACTGGCAGCAATTTTTGACAGGCGGAATTAGTCGATCGCCCCTAGAACCCTTGGAGAAAGCACGACAATATTTGCTAAACTACGTACAGCCGCGATTAGTTTGGGAATGCACACTAATGGGGATATGTCAAGCATAACCTAGTGCCAAGTTTTCTCTCAATACGATGAGTAACACGATGGAAAAAGCCACATTTGCCGCCGGTTGTTTTTGGGGAGTTGAACACAAGTTTCGCGCCGTTCCGGGTGTCGTCTCGACTGCTGCGGGCTACACGGGAGGTCACTGGCCGAATCCGTGCTACCTGGATGTTTGCGCCAGAGTCACCGGTCACGCTGAAGCCGTGTTGCTAGAGTACGATCGATCGCAGGTGAGTTACGAAACACTGCTAGATGTATTCTGGAACTGTCACGATCCTACCCAAATCAATCGCCAAGGCCCCGACAGAGGCGAACAGTACAGGTCTGTAATTTTTTATCACAATTGGGAACAAGAAAAAGCCGCTCGCGAATCCAAGCACAAATTGCAAATTTCCGGTAAATACGACAAAGATATTGCCACCGAAATCAAACCTGCGGGTGAATTTTATCTAGCAGAGGATTACCACCAGCAATATATTGAGAAGAAGCGGCTTTCGTCAAAAGTTATTAGTTAAAAAGTAGGCAGACGCGACCCAAAATAAAAAATCTTAGGGGCGGGTAAGGCAATTATCTATAGCAATCCTTGCAGGAATAGTAAATTTTTTACCCCACATCAATCCGCCCCCAACCTGCGGGGAGAAAGTAAGAAATTCACAAATGATGCGAGGATTGCTATATACTAAGCACCAGTTTATTATGAATACAAAACCCAGCCTCATCCCAGCCATGTTTATTTCCACCTACTCAGTAATAAATCATTAGTGGTGAGATAGTGTTTGGTAGTGGCAATCCCCCCGTGGTAGGCCGATGCGATGGGGATGCGGCACAAGTCTCAGCTTTGAAAATTGGCAAAAGAATATAGATGCGGGACGGGGAATGCCAGTCTGAAGAGGATTGATAGCGTTTTAAACAACTTGTTACGCCAGTCATAATATTATAAAAATGCTGTAGTATTTGGGCGGGTAAGACCCAAACAATTTTGCAATAAAGCCTAACTGAAGAGTGGGCATTTCTGTTTCAATTCTCTTGATACAATCCCACTTATTGCGTCTCGGACTGTAGCCATTAGTCAGCAATTAGTAGTTATTAGTCAGAGGACAGAAGGAAAAGGGAAAAATATCTAGTTTTGCAGTCTTGCTTGTTTATTTGCTAAGCTAGAGGTGGCGCTATGTCACCAATAAACCTTAGATTTATGCACAGGTTATTAACTGGGAAACTGCGAGTAGAGTATTTAACAATACCCATTGCCAATCTTCCAGCAAATCTATCCGGTACTAAAATTGTACAGCTTACTGACTTTCACTATGACGGGGTGAGGCTGTCGGAATGGTTGCTAGAGAAGGCGATTGCTGCAGCCAATGAAGCTGAACCAGACATGATTTTTTTAACCGGTGACTTTATTAGCTACGACCCCGCACCTATTTACGGCTTAGTGCAGCGATTGAAAAACTTGCAAAGTCGGGTGGGAATTTACGCGGTTTTGGGCAATCACGACCACTATTGGCCGGGGGCAAAAACAGAGGTTGCTAATGCTTTAAATAGCGTCGGGGTTCGGGTTTTGTACAACGAAGCAATCTATCCTTTGGGGCCAGAATTGGCTTTAGTTGGGTTGGCTGATTTTTGGTCGGGGGATTTTGCGCCTAAACCTGTCATGGCATCCATAAATCCCGCGATTCCTCGGATTGTATTGTCTCACAATCCTGATACTGCTGAAAAGCTGCAAAATTGGCGAATTGATTTGCAGTTGTCTGGGCACACTCACGGCGGTCAAATCGTTATTCCCGGTATCGGGCCTTTGTACGCTTGGGTCAGAAAAATTGGCTATTTGATTCCTCAACGAATCCGAAAGTTCATTCCTTTTATGTCGGCTTGGGATCGAGTAGTTACTCACTGGGAATGGGCTAGCGGTTTGCATCAGGTGGGGAGTAATTTGCTGTACGTGAATCGGGGTTTGGGGACTTATTCGCCGGGAAGGCTATTTTGTCCGCCGGAGGTGACAGTAATTACTTTAGTTTCTCAAGATACGTAAAGGCTGGTTTAGGGTGCATACTTTCCCGATAATAAATAATATAGCCGCAGGAAAAAGGAAGTTCGGCAACGGATTCGCTTTCGTCGGATGTAACGGATGTAACAAATGTAATGGATGTTAGTCCGAGGGAAGAGGGAAGTTCGGTAACGGATTTTTTAACCGATGTAACGGATGTCATGGATATCAGTCCGAGGGAAGTGGGAAGAAGGATTTTTTTACAATGTCTATTATTTTTAATTGGCTTCTCCAAAGCGATAGCCTCTGCCGTAGACTGTGTGAATTAGCACCGATTCGCCGGGGGCTTCTATTTTGCGGCGCAGCAGGCGAATTTGGGCTGCTAATACATTGCTGCTGGGTTTTTCTGCTTCACTCCACAAAAATTGGTGGATTTGTTCGTGTGTTAGCAATTGACCGGGATGGCGCATTAAGTATTCTAACAACTGACATTCTTTTTCTGATAAATCAATTGTGCGATCGCCCCGATAAGCTAATTGATTGTCGTAGTCTAGCTGTAAATCTGCAACTTGCAGCCGCCCGACAGCAACCTCGGCATCAAAAGTAGGAGGCCGCCGCAGTAAGGCGCGGACTCTGGCTAGCAGTTCTCGCAGTTCAAAAGGTTTGACTAAATAGTCGTCTGCACCGGCGTCGAGTCCTTGTACGCGATCGTCTACGGTATCTTTGGCGGTGAGAAATAGCACTGGCGTATTCCGTCCTTGCGATCGCAACTTCTGGCAAATTGTCAGTCCGGTTTGTCTCGGCAGCATCCAATCCAAAATTAGCAAATCGTAATTGCCCTGCATTGCTAAATTGCTGCCACTTGCTCCGTCAAATGCCACATCAACTGTATAACCTTCGCGGCTTAAGACTCGACTCAAAGGGTCAGTTAACTCAACTTCATCATCAACTAAAAGAATCCGCATCCTGATTTCAAATTTGAGATTTGAGATTGTAGGTTAAGTAAACTGATTTTTCCTAGATTTTAATGTGTGGAATACTTTCCGTTTCGCTGCAAGCTGCTGCTACCCATTCCTGGATGGCAGGCAAGGCCAAAATCGCATCCGCATAAGCTTTTGTTACTGAATCTAATTTGACTCCGTAGGTTACAAAACGCATGACAACGGGGGCAAACATAGCGTCAACAATTGTGAATTTTCCGAACAGCATATTGCCGCCTGTCCCGAATTTTTGGCGGCATTCGCGCCAAATGGCAAAGATGCGATCGATATCTGCTTCGACACCGGGAGTCATCCCTTCTCCCGGATAGCGGTTGCGGCAGTCCATCGGCATATTTTCGCGCAAATTTGGAAACCCCGCGTGCATTTCGGCACAGATGGAACGGGCGATCGCCCGTTCCGCTACATCCGCTGGCCACAAATCATTTGCAAAGCGTTCTGCAACGTATTCGCAAATTGCTAAAGATTCCCACACTTTCAAGTCGCCGTCGATTAAAACTGGCACTTTTCCCGAGGGAGAATAGCGCCGAATTTCTTCATGGGTTGTCGGCCAGTCTAAGGGGATTCTCACCTCGGCAAATTCCAGTCCAGCTTGTTTCATCGCCAGCCAAGCGCGCAGCGACCAAGAGGAATAATTTTTGTTGCCGATTACCAGAGTCATTTTGGTCATAATGTAGCTGTTAACTATTTCCTATCGTCCGTACAATTTTAAGTTTTAGAGTTGAATACACAAAGGCATGAGACTAAATGACGATCCTCTTCGTTGGCGTAGCCCCCGTAGGGGCGGGCTTTCCTTCGGATCGCGAAAGCTAACGCTAACGCGCGATCGGCCCGTTTTCTGCACCAGCCTCTGCAAGCATTTTACATTAACAACCTCCCAGCGTTCCGCGTTTTTGTGCAAACTTCGATCGGGGGGCTGTATCGAACACACTTGATTTGGCATCTAACGATCTGTCTCTGTGGATTTTGGCATCTTTAGCGGTAGGTACGGTCACTGTATAGTGCATTTCCTCGGACTATACACGACCGCCTGAGAGGATTTCATCTACTGTAATTTTTTTGAGGTAATCCGGGTTTACACTGTGAAATTTGCTGCCCAATTGTTGACTCTCAAACTCTTGATTGTTTTCCATACTGACCGCCATTGAAAAACGCGATCAAATAAAAACTTACTAAATATAATATATACCCAAACAAAGGATCGAGCAATACCAGAAATTTATTTTTAGCTGTGAACTATATGTGTTATTCTGAGTTTGGTAAAAGCTGTTTCTGCTTGTACCGCGATCGCCCCCTTCCCAACTTGAGAAATTTACACTCTAAAAATTGACATGATTACTGTTGCACTTCCCAAAGGCGGATTATTAGGAGATAGCATTCGGCTGTTTAAATCGGTTGGATTAGACTTCAGTGCTTTTCTCGATTCCTCTAACCGACAACTTCAAATTTATGACCCGACCGGCACTGCCAAAGCTTTGCTAGTAAGGACGCACGACGTGCCGGTTTATGTGGAATACGGTCAAGCGGATTTGGGGATTGCTGGCTATGATGTTTTGCGGGAAAAAAAGCCGAAAGTTGCCAATTTAATTGATTTAAAATTTGGCAAGTGTCGGCTGTCTGTGGCGGTGAAGGAATCTAGTTCTTATCGACGAACTGTGGATTTACCTCCTCACGGTAGAGTTGCTTCTAAGTTCGTACACTGTGCCAGGGAATATTTTCACAATTTGAATTTGCCGGTGGAAATTGTGCCGCTTTACGGTTCTGTGGAGTTAGGGCCGATTACGGGTATGTCGGAGGCAATTGTGGATTTGGTTTCGACTGGCAAAACTTTGCGGGAAAATGGTTTGGTGGAAATTGATGTTTTGTTTGAAAGTTCAGCTTATTTGATCGGTCATCCTCTGAGTTACCGTTTGAATGCGGGGGGGGTGAATGAGTTGATCGGGAAGTTGAGAGAGCAAGTTTTGACGGCTGTTTGATGCTAACTTAAATTAGAGTAGACTTATGGCATAAATCTTTCATTGATATCATTTCCGGTTACACTCATACATGATGTTGACGGCTGACGGTTGACGGTGAACAGTCAACCGTCAACGCCGTGAACAGTGAACTCGAATTTACTATTCCGATGCTAACGGATTTGATATGATAGGGAAAGCAGAGACGCAATGTAGATGCAATGCAGGATAGTTAGCGACTTTTGCAATAGGTTTAAACTATTGCGGGGTGGGCTTCTAGCCTGCCCTAAAAGTTAAATCTTTATGAACTGCTATTTGCAGGTAGAAAACCTAGTTTTTCCTGGCAGCGATTTATATAAAAACGGACGACTGTATCAGCAGGGTTTTGTTCGATTAGTTGCTGAAAATATCCCAAGGCGGCGACAAATCTTTCGGATTGCCATCCTTGAATTCCTTTGTCAAATAAACCCTGGGTAAGCTGCTTTGCCTCCGAGTCTGGACATGAGGCACTCCAGATTTCGTAGATTTCAATAGCTTGCTGCTTGCCGCGCGGGGTTACTCGATCGATCCAGCGATAGTAATAATTGTTGCTTGGCAAATCGCTGTCAGCAGCAGTCCCCGCAGAAGTAGAAATAATAGTCTCCTGTGTGTCTACTTCCAAGTCGCACTTTAATAATAGACTTTCTTTTGAGTTTGAGTTCGGACTTATGCCATTTAGAAATTCTCTCGCATGAACGATCGCATTTTCGCTAACAATAATTTGGCAGCCGTATATTTTAGTTAAATTTTCTAACCTAGAAGCTGTATTTACTACATCGCCGATGACTGTAGAGTCCATGCGGCGATCGGAACCCAAAGTGCCGATCATGCCGATACCTGTGTTAATTCCCGTACCAATATTGACGGGAGATTCTAAATTGTATTGGTGGCGACTGGCATTAAATTCTTGCAAAGTTTCTTGCATTGCTACTGCGGCTTCGATCGCATCCATGGCGTGAGAATTTGGCTTGTCAAATACTGCCATGATTGCATCGCCTAGGTATTTGTCAATAAACCCGCCGTGAGACGTTATGCAATCGTTCATTTGAGTAAAAAAAGCGTTCAACCATTCAAAAGTCTCGCGAGCTTGTTGAGATTCGGCGATCGCAGTAAACCCGCGAATGTCGCAAAATAAAACAGTCAGCTCTTCTTCTGTGACATTGCCCAACTGAATAGATTCTATTCCTTGCGGTGCTATTCGTCCCAGAAGTTGCTCCGGCACAAATAGCTGAAATTTTTCGGAAAGATATTCGTTTGCTTCCCAAGCTGCAGCAATTTGGCGTTTGCTTTGCTCTTTTACCTGCTGGTTGAATTGGGAAGATATAGCTTGCGCTCGCATTTGACTCAACTGCAAAATATTTTCCACTTTCGCCAGCAACAAACGACTGTTAAAAGGCTTTGTCAAATAATCATCGGCCATCATTTCTAACCCTTTGATGCGAGATATATCGTCATCGAGGGCAGTTAAAAAAATCACCGGTACAGTTTGCAACGCCCTATCCTTCCGCAGGATCTCGCAAACATCAAAACCGTCCATCTCCGGCATCATAATATCCAGTAAAATTAAATCGGGTCGAGAGGCGCGGGCAAGCGAGAGCGCTTCATGGCCAGATAGCGCTGATACTGTAGCGTATCCTTTCAGGTGCAATAACTCTTCCAGTAAAGTCAGATTAGCTGGCTCGTCATCAACCAACATGATGCAGGGCGACTTGTTTGACATGGAAAATGATATATATAATATATTGAATTTAGATCGGGAGTGGCGGGTGGGGAAGCTCGAAAACTGGTTGATTCGTATATTTCTCCTTACTAAACTCGATATTTTTCGTAGGAACAGGCTTTCGGAGGCAAGTGCGGGCAAGTCATATAGATATTTATCTACTATTGAGTTTAACCTTTGTTGTTATCAATTATCATAAATTGCAGTGCTGGAACTGCAAATAATTATTGTTAGCCCAGAAAAGAACGGACAGTAGCGATCGTCAAATTCAAATCCAGCGGCTTGCTCAAATAAGCAGAAGCGCCAGCTTCCAAACATCGCTCGCGGTCACCGGGCATAGCCATCGCCGTCACCGCAATCATCGGTATCGAATCCCAGACAGGATCTGCTTTAACTCGGCGCATCAACTCAAAGCCGTCAACATCCGGCAACTGAATGTCCATCAAAATCAAATCCGGCAGCAACTCCGGGGCTGCTGAGGCGGCGAGAATACGATCGACCATTGCCGAACCATCCGCGAGTATCTCTACCCCGTACCCCTCCAATTCCATCACCTCAGAAATTAACATTTGGTTAAAAGGCTGGTCTTCAACAATCAAAATCCGCTTCCTGGCAATGGGTAAAGCAATCGCAGAAGCAGGAACTAACTTGGTATCCAAAGCACAAGAAGCAAAGTTTCCCAACTGTTGACGCATCTCCGTCAAAGGCAGCCAAACGCGGAAAAGACTTCCCAGATCGCAAACAGATTGAAAAGAAACAGTCCCCCCGTGCAATTCGGCTAATCGCTTAGTCAAAGCCAAACCCAAACCTGTACCTTCGTGCCGTCTAGTCAGGGAAGAATCGACCTGTTGAAAAGGTCGAAATAGCAAGTGCCAGCGGTCTTGAGGAATGCCGATGCCGGAGTCTTTTACCTCTAAACAAAAATAAGGAGTGCTGGCATTTACAGGAGAACAATCCGGCCGGTAGTCGCCGTCTATTTCGCTGCCGTAGGCCAGACGCCCGCTGAGTTTAACGTGTCCCTGTTCGGGGGTAAATTTGATGGCATTGGAAAGTAAATTAATCACAATTTGTCGCACTCGCCGTTCGTCGAGCCAAACTTTAGTAATGCGGTAGTCGAGTTCTAAAGACAAACCGATGCGCTTTTTGTCTGCCCGCGGCTGCATCATTTTTAGACAGTCTGTCGCGAGTTCGTGAACGCGAATCGGTTGTAAATTGAGTTCTACTTTCCCCGCTTCAATTTTAGAAAGATCGAGAATATCGTTAATTAACTGCAACAAGTGCTGGCCGCTTTTTTCGATCAGGTCTAAATAGTTGATTTGTCGATCGCTCAACTGTCCGGCTGTTTGCCGCAGCAGCAAGTCAGAAAAGCCGAGAATGCTGTTAAGAGGCGTCCGCAATTCATGGGACATTGATGCTAAAAACTCAGATTTCAACTGAGAAGAATACTCTAATTGTTCGTTAACTTGGCGCAGGTTTTCTTGTGTCTGAGCCCGCTCGATCGCCGCCCCCAAAGTCCGGCAAGCAGCCTCCAGCACTTCTTGGTTGAGGGCGGTTTGCAGTTTTTTGACGTTGCGGGACTCCAGCGTCAGTACCCCAATAATTGTACCGTCGGTGGCTGCGATCGGAAAAATGCCCAGTTGTCCAATTCCCGGATGCCGAAATTCTGGCACGGCATTGGGATGTTGGGCATAATCCTCTACGAACAAAGGTTTACCAGTTTTCACCACTTCCCACAGCAAACCGATGCCGTAGGGAATGCCTTGGTCGAGCAATTCTTGCATTCCTGCGACTACGGGTTCCCCGTAAGTAGCCAAAAATTGACTAGAAACTTGGTTGCAAATCCCCGACGCTTGCCGGTCGTTTCCCTTGCCATTAATCACCTTGACATCTCCGAAAGCTGCATTCATTGCCCCTACTAAATAGGTGAGGGCAAACTGACCTATTTCTTGCAAACTGTCAGATTTTTGCAGGCGTTCGGTTAAACCCAAAAGAAATCTCAGCCGCCTGACTTCTGCGTTCAAGCTAGCTTGGGAGTTTTGGTATACCGTAACGTCTCGAAAGGTAAACAGCCGTCCGCCGCTGTTGGTAATCGTGGCGCACACCTCCAAACAAACCGCATTGGATTGCTCGAAATAAAATGATAAACTTTCATCCTGAGATTTTTCGAGTGCTTGCTGAAACTCTTGCCACTGCTGAAAGGACAAGTAACCCCGATCGACAATTTCCGCAAACAGCAAGTGGCACTTCGGCTTTGTTTCCAGCCATTCTGGTGACAGTCCCCAGATTCCCGCCAATTTTTTGTTAAACAAAACTAAGCAGTCAGATGAGTCGAACAGAGCGATCGCATTGTCTACTTGGTTGAGAATCAGTTCTTGGTCTGCCCTCAACTGGTGCAAGTCTCTCTCCATTTTCTCTGTGTGTGTAGCTCTTAGTTTCGTTGTCATAACTTTCTAGGGATATGGCAAGAGTTATTGTATAACCCATTACTTAATTTGACATAATTTTAGGTTTTTGGGCAGTGAGGGCGATCGATCTGCCTTGTGATCTGAGACACTTGCTGGTTTCGGAGGGCGATCGGAGCCACCTTTGAACTGCGTCGGCTATATTGCTTAATTATGAGGCAATAAGCAGGGAAAGCATGATGACATAAGCAGAATCTTTTAATAACAATGCTCTCGAAGTTGATGGCATCTGACTTGAAACTATTGTGTCCAACCCTGTGCTAAATTGACCCATAATCAAAACTAATTCTGGTGATAAGAAATCAGCATATAGCAATCCTCGCATCATTTGTGAATTTCTTGCGGACTCCCAGCGGGTTGGGGGAGGGTTGGGGTGGGGTAAAAAAATTACGACTCCTGCAAGGATTGCTATATGTCAAAATGCAATCATGACCTTACCCTTAAATTTTATTAGCAATAACTTGGTTATTTGGATTAACTGCTCAAGCAAGTGTTGGGTTCAAAAACATAGGGGTAAGGCGCACCCTAAGCACCCGGAGACAGTGATATCAGTTTCAAAAAAGCAACTGTAGACTCGCGATCTCCACCCATACACAATCAGTTATTCCCAATAATTTAATCTAAAATTGTGCGACTGAGCGCTCACGCCGAAGTCGAAAATCTACAAGGGTATCAGTTATTACGATCGCACTTATGAGTAAGCTGTGCAGTGCACACCCTACAAATGTGAGTTAAGCTAATCCGCATTTAAATTGCAGAGTAAAATAAATCTTTACTCTTGTGGGGTGGGCAGGAGATCCCGCACTTAACATACAATTTAAATGCAGTACAGCTTAGAGCGTAAGTATTCTTAATGTTTCTTAGGATTTTTCGGAAAAGGAATGCCCAAACTTTCGTGAAAAACAAGCTGAGTTTTATAAGTCAAGCGCCGATTAACTTGTTTGATGATTTTTTCCAAAAGCGCATCGCCGGTTTTTTCTATCAAAGGTTGAGACATCGATCGAATAAACTTGGGAAAGCAAACCCCCACAGCCAAATCCAGCTTCCACGTAGCGCTGGTAATCGCAGGTGGCAGCTTAGCACGTTCCGAGCTCGGCCAATCGGCGGCAAACTCCTGAGACGGTATCTCCACTAGCTTCATTGCCGATCGAAAATCAACTTCATACCCAGGCGAGGTATAATCCGGAACCGGAATAGTCTTAATCAAATAGCAGCCTTCAGCATCCGCCGGCAGCAACTCTAAACCAATTCTCGCTTCAACACGGTAGCCGAAAGCCCCAAAACGCCCGATTAATAAATCATAGCCGTTTTCGCCGATCGGCTGGGCCTTCATCGGCGAAGCGCACTGGCAAAACCAACTCTTGTGGTTGTTCAAATGCTTCGCCACCGTCTCCGCATCGGCGTACATCTCCATGCTGTCTTCAAAATGCGCGTGAAACCAAATCGGCTCAACTTCCTCTGGTGCATCCGCGCTTCCACTTTCGGGCTGTCGGAAACTCACATCTGGGTAGTAATTTTCGTCAGAAGCTTCAAAAGTTTGATATTCAGCGGAATCTTGCTTCATCCTATACTCTCCTGTAATACGCACCGATCCGGTTGGGGATGTGTTAAGGGAGTTTCCTCCCTACAATTGAGAAATTGATAGTAACAAAACTTACCCTAGTTCAGCATAACTCGACTTATGAAAGCATTTGTAGCAGGAGCCACAGGTCAGACTGGCCGCCGCATCGTCGCAGAATTAGTCAAGCGAGGTATTCCCGTGCGCGCCTTAGTCCGAAATCTAGACACAGCTAGACAAATTTTACCACCGGAGGCTGAGTTAGTTACCGGGGATGTATTAAATGCGACTTCCCTGGGCAATGCCATCGGCGATAGTACGGTATTGCTGTGCGCGACAGGGGGGGCCCCTGGTTTGGACCCGACAGCGCCTTACAAGGTGGATTTTGAAGGTACTAAAAATTTGGTGGATGCAGCTAAGGCTAAGGGCATTGAGCATTTTGTGCTTGTGACTTCTCTGTGCGTCTCTCAGTTTTTTCACCCGCTAAATTTGTTCTGGCTGATTTTGGTTTGGAAGAAACAAGCTGAGGAATATTTGCAAAAAAGCGACCTAACTTATACGATCGTCCGTCCGGGCGGTCTCAAAAATGAGGATAATTCAGATGCGATCGTCATGACTGGTGCGGACAAAATGTTTGAGAGCAGCATTCCCCGCACCAAGGTAGCCCAAGTGTGCGTGGAGGCGCTGTTTCAGCCGGCTTCTCGCAACAAGGTTGTGGAAATTGTGGCGAAGTCGGAGGCTCCGCAAAAGAGTTTTGAGGAGTTGTTTGCCAGTGTGATTTGATTGAATTAACCTCGCTTGGGTTCGGTGCGTCAATCGATTGCGCGATTTTAGATTTTAGATTTTAGATTTTAGATTGAAGCATTGACCCCACCGATAAATTCGGGGGCTCCTTTATCGGATACAGGTTTTTTATTTCTGGACGGATGAATCCGGGGGCTTGTATCCTGGATGCTTTCGGTCAGACAAAAAACCATTTGATTTGGGTCTAAGATGTTGCACCATTGTCAACAACAGGCAAGATGCCTGTTCCACAAAAAGTGCATTTTCTTGTGGGGCGGGCATCCTGCCCGCCCAAAAAATGCTTATTGAGAATGGTGCAAGATGTGATGTGGGTCAAAGATTTGGGCTGACGCACCCTACACCAATTTTCCGATCGCCAAATCTGGCAAAATCTTTATAGTTTTACGATTCGCCCTTAAAATTTCGTTCTCGCAGCATGAAAACTCTCAAGTGGCCAGCTTGGTTCCCCTATCCGATTTCGTGGTTAAGGGCATTTGCTCTCGCTCAGAGTTTTAGTTTTGTCCTTCGCAGGGGCATTCCTTTTGTCAGCGACGATATCGGCTTTCTGACTCTACTGCTGGCGGCTTGGCTGATTCAGTTGCCTGTGTTTTTTGTTTGTCACTTTTTAGCAGTCACAATCTTAAATCCTTTACTAATTATGCTGCCGGGGCGCTTTCGCGTTGCGCGCAAGTTCAAGCGCCGGCATACGGGTATTCGATCGCACTTGCGAGAAGGCTTGAATGCTGTTGTAGTGATTTTTTTTGCCTTTAATCTGTCGCTGTTGGTGCAACTTGCGATTTTTTATTGGCCCGCGCGCTCGATCGATCCGGCCCAGTTACTAACAGGAATATCTACTCTGACAAATGTTGCCATAGCCGGTGAATTAGATTTCTGGCTGATCAAATTAACGGGGGTTTTATCGAGTTTAACGCTGTTAGCGGCCCCCCTATATCAATACGATTTTCGGGTGCGCCGGACGCGGGTGGCTCGAAAATTAGCCGAAATTGCGGAAATGGAAATGACTTGGCTGGAAGCTGAGAAATTTAGCCGTCGAAGAAGAGGTTTGCTGAGGCGATCGGAAATTCAAATCCTCGGATTTCTACTTTTAATCGGCGCTGTGATTAGCGGCGGTGTTTTTTTGGTTGCTAATTTGCGGGGAAATCAGCAGTTATCACAGTCGGCAAGCGAGGTGAGAAAATTGCCACCGCTGGCTATGAAAACCGGAGATCCTTATATTCGGGCGCTGATGCGTACTATTTCTGCTAGCGAGTCGAATGTTGCTCGACCTTATCACGTTGTTTACGGTGGAAAATACGTATTAGATTTGAGCCACCATCCTGACTGGTGCGTGAAAATTGTTAATGGCCCGAATCGCGGTAAGTGTACTACGGCAGCGGGCAGGTATCAATTTCTGACTACAACTTGGAAGGATAAGGCTAAGCGCTATCAGGCGCGTCGTGCTAATTTTTTATTCTGGGAAGATTACAGTTTTGAACCAGAAGATCAGGATGCTGTGGTTTATGCTTGGTTGAGCGATCGCAAGTTTTGGAAAGCTGATATTTCTGAGATGTTGCGGCAGGAAAGATTAACTGAGGTATTGCGGATGCTTTCGGGAACTTGGACGAGTTTGGGATATGGAATTGAGAACAATTCAATGAGTTCTCGTCTGCCGAAAATCTACCGGGAAATGCTGCGGGAAGAATTGGAAAATGCGGGTTCTTAGGGAGTTAAATATTGACTGTTGACTGTTGACTGTTGATGGTTGACTGTTGAGGGTTGACTGTTGACTGTTGGCTGTTAACTGTTAACGAATGTTATGGGTTATTAATAAGCCAAAACGATTAAAAAATAACCAATAACAAGTAACGAATAACTAATTATTCAATTGTGGTAAAAATGCTGTCAAACATTTGTACAATTCTAATCCAGGCCCTGCTGGCAGGGGATAAAGCTTGTCGAAATTAATGGGGTTTCCCGGTGCTAATTTCCACTCGGTTTTCTGTGCTGTTTGTGGGGAAATTTCGATCGCTACCGTGATGTTAATAATGTTGTTGTGCTGGGGGATGCCCCGGAAGCAGTAACTTTTGCCAGTGCGTTTGTCGGAATCGCTGCCGGTGATGTATCTGTCTTGTTTGCGAAATTGGATTTCTCTGAAAGGTCGATCGATCGCAAAGGAGTCTCGGTACCGGTAGTCTCCATCGGGTAAACTTTCGACAGTCGGTCTAATTTGAGCTATAACTGTTGGTGCTACAAGGGGATGTGGTACAAAAAACATAGCTAAAGAATGATAACTTGTAGGGGCGCGTTTTACCAACCATCAGTGCCTAAGACCAATCATCTCATAAACCCGCCCCCGCGCAACGATAAATCGCTATTTACCTCTTTCAAAATATAAGGTACGGGTTTCACCAGATATATTTTAGGTAGCTAACAGTAGAGATAAACCGGCCCCCTGCCGATCGCATAAAATATTGTCAAAAACATGAAAAATTCTCAATCTCAGTCTTTAATTCTGTGGCGACAAGTGGGAGGCGTGGCAGCTTTGCAGGGGGCAATTACTCTGAGTTGGATGCTTTACCGACTGTATTTGCCTCAGCTTTTAGCGGGATTTGGTTTTCCGGGATTTGACAGGGGAATCACAATTCTGGAGGATACTTTGGCAATTGCGATAGAACCTTTTTTTGGCTGGCTTTCTGACAAGCAGCGTCACTGGATGGGCACTCGTTTTCCGCTAATTGTTGTCGGCACTATTCTGTCGTCGGTGCTATTTATTGCGATTCCGGCTATTTTTATTTTGGGCAATCCAGTCTCGCCCCTGCGCTGGATTTTGCCTGTGGTAATAGTAGCTTGGTCGATCGCAATGGCGATGTTTCGATCGCCCGCCGTGTCGCTGTTGGGCCAATATGCAACTCAAACGCAGTTGCCCCAAGCCATGAGTTTATTGGTTCTTGTGGGGGGATTAGTTGGGGCGGCAAAGCCTGTTGCGGGAGATTTTATTCTGAGTTTGGGGCCAGCTTTTGCCTTCGCTATTGGTTCGTTTGTATTGTTGGGTGCGGTGGCTTTTTTGCGATCGGTTAATCCTGATGCTGCAGTGTCGGAATTGCCGCCGGCTAGTGCAATTTCTGAGGGAGTTTCTATCACAGCGCTGGGGTTAATTGCGGTGACGGGAATGGCTGTGGCTTGGGGCAGTCGGGCGATGGGGGAACGGATTTTGCCCCATGTTTTCCAAACTCAAATCGCCGGTGTTGATAGTAAGTTTTTAATGGCGGGATTTACTTTGGCTTTAGCTGTTGCTTCTTTGCTGGCTGGGGTGATTGCGGTGCGCTTGGGAAACCAGCGGATGCTGTTGGGTGGATTGGTAGCAACGGCTATTTTGCTGTTAGCAATGGTTTTTAGTCAGGGGTTGGTGATGGTGGTGGCGACTGTTTTGGCTGTGATTTTTACCAACAGTTTGATTACTACTGGTACAGTTCCTTTTGCTTTGTCTCTGGTTCCTCCACTGCGGGGAGGATTGGGGGTAGGATTTTATTTTGGTGGTTTTTCCCTGGGGATGAGTTTATACTCTGTGGTGTTTGTGGCACCAAAGGCGATTCCTGCTGTTACAACGGCGATTGTGGGGGCGATCGCCTTTTTGGTTGCTGGTGTCTGTGTCGTCGCGGGCGATCGGCTGAAACAAACGCGCGCCGTGTAACAAATTAATAAAAGCTGTTAAGCAGTTTAAGTTGATCCCTAGCTATCGTGAATAATTATTTCATGCTTTCATCTCTGTTACCTATCTGAGTAATAATAGAAACATACAGCAAGCCGTGAGAAATTTTACGGGCGCATATTTAGGGATTAATTGACAATACTGCGAGGATACTGCTATGTTTTGCGTGACGCGAGAAACCGGAAATTCCCAACGGCGAGGCTCTTTCACCTCTGCGTCTAAAAGTACCCCTATTCTGCGATCGCGAGTTTACAAAGATGAGGCTCTGGTGTCGGCCGCGCTAGCGGGACTGCCAGCTCTTTTGGCATCCCTCGAAAGCTTTCGCGAGTAGTAGAACTTGGCATTTTCTCTTGCTATATTTGGCGCTTTGAGGTTGGTGATAGCGGCTGCAAACCGAGCAAGGGCTGTTTTGATTGCACCTAAAATTCTCCTCGATTTGAGTATTTTTTTCCTGTGCTGAACTATTGCAGGACTCAGAAACCTGGTTGTTTATACAAAAACATTTTTACAGCCCTTTGTTATGGTATGAAAAATGGTATAAAAACCAGGTTTCTTGGTAAGTGTCCGTAAGTCTTGTGTTAACAAAATTTATTTGTCAGTGTCATCGGGTGCGATCGATGCCTCTACCTCTTGGGAGGAACGGCTTAACATAGAGTCGTGCAGGTGTTCGCTGTGCTGCCTTTCTTGAGCCATTAATTCTCTGGCTTTTTCTTCAGCAATTCCCTCCCCAGGTGTTTCTAGCTCGTGGGAGGAACGGTTGAGCATAGATTCGTGCAAGTGTTCGCTATGCTGCCTTTCTCGTGCAATTAGTTGTCTAGCTTTTTCTTCGGCGTTCATGAGTAGTATCTCCAAGTGTTTGTGAGAACTGATTCTTATATTAAGATGCCACAATTCGATGGTCAATGTAGCAAGATTAACATAAAATTTTACAAAAAATTGTAGAAAAAAAAGTAGAAAAAAAATTGAGTTTGCTAGCGGTGGGTATCGGGATCGGTGGTTGCTGAGCTAATTATTGCCAGACGCCGGAAAAGATATTCTTGACTGCGATCGCAATTCGATTTAAGTCTTCCTTCAGCAGCGGCGGCCAAGAAACTCCTCTGCGGAGTCCTGCTTCAAATTGCTGCAAACCTTCTACTGACAGTAAATGCAGTGCCGAGATTAATTGTCGATCGAGCATTGGAGATTCTTGCAGCCCTTCAAACAATATTTTTAAAGCTAATAAAATCGATGTCACCTGTCCGGGTACGGGCGGTTGACCTTGTTTGAGACGCATCAGGAAGGCGTCGGGATTTTTCTTGGTTTCCAGGGCGGTTCCTTGGTCGATCAGAAAACTGCGGGCTGTTTTGTAATCCATTTGACGTGCGATCGATCTCCTGCAATTAATTAGCAGGCATTATATCACTTTTTGTCGCACTCAATTTGGTAATATATTTCCATACAGCCTACACTACAGCTACTCGTCAGGTGCGGCCACAAGCACGCTACAGCTACTGATTAGAGGCGTAGCATTCATCCCGCAGTCGCCTCGATGGAAGTGAAACGGACAGGAAAAAATAAAACAATGGCAAAACACCCAGGAAATAGCAGAAAATCCAAGATTTATCGCTACTTGTGGCTGGTTTTTTTGTGTCTGAGCTTTCTGTTAGTTCCGCTCATCAAAAAAATAGCTGCCGATACGCCATTCCCCCCACCCGCTTCTATTGAAAATAATGCTACTTTTGGAGCGAGGATTCAAAGGACGATGGGGCTACTTGCGGCTAGCACTCCCACAGACCGCCGCCAAGTGCGTATTCTATTCTACGGTCAATCCATCACTCAGCAAGACTGGTGGAAAGATGTAGTGAAGGATTTGAGACAGCGATTTCCCAATGCAGATTTGATTGTGGAAAATCGGGCGATCGGAGGATTTTCCGCCCCGATTTTAATCCGTCCCAGCGAACACGATTTGTATCCTTTTTATCCAGACTTGCTAATTTTTCACGTCTACGGAGGCGGTGAAGATTACGAAGCCATAATTGCCAATGTCCGCAGCCGCACTGCTAGCGAAATACTTTTGCATTCAGACCACATCGACTGGATGCCGACAGGCAACAGCGACGATCCAAATTCAGTCAGCAGATACGAATGGCACAACACTCATTCTACTAAATGGCTGCCGGAGTTGGCCGATAAATACGGCTGCGAAATAGCCGAAATTCGCGAACCTTGGCGCAGGTATTTGAAAGATAATCGCTTGCAGCCCAAACAGCTATTGAGGGATGAAATTCACCTCAATGATTGGGGAAATTTTCTCCTAGCTGCCCTCATAAAACCGCATCTGCGATACAAGCCAAATTCTCCTCAACCGCCGCAGGATTTAGTGAAAACCTATACAGTTGGCAGTGATGTTAAATGGCAAGATGGCAAGTTGGTTTTAGAATTTGAAGGAAATAGAATAGATGCGATCGCCGATAAAACCTTCAACGGCAAGGCAATTTCTGCTAAAATTGCGATCGACGGCAAAAAACCCTCAGAATTTCCTGAACTTTACAGCATCACCAGACCTAGCCTTAGCCTTGGCGTCCCTTGGCCGGCAATCATCCAAGTATCCAGCCAAAAACCGCTAATCGTCGAAGATTGGAAAGCCGTAATTACTGAGATTAACAGCGACGCCAGCAAGTTTAAATTTGACGTTGTAGGTTCTAAAACAGGTTACGACGGCAGCGGTACAAACGAGGCAATGTTTGTCTCAAACTCTGGCCGCATCGTGATTGAGCCGAGAAACTGGTGGCTGAAAAATTCTTATGAAGAGTCTAAAAAACCGACGCCTAAAGGCTTTGAAATTTCCTGGCAGGTACGACCAATGTTTGTTGATTCATACGTTCCTCCACAAATTACAGATTCAAGCCGCGAGTATTCTACAACATTGGCTCAGAATTTGAGCAACTCCAAACACATCCTCGAAATCGTCCCCGAAACAGATGGGAAAGTTCCAATTAAAGCAATTCGAGTGTATCGCCCTCCTTTCTCCAATCTAAAGTCTCAAGTTGATAGTTTTAAACCGCAGATATCAGCGGATGAACACGGATGAACGCTGATGCAATTTGATCGGCGTTTATTTGCGTTCATCTGCGGTTAAAAAAATCTTCATATTATTTTATAGCAATCCTGGTAGCAATCGGGTTGATGATTGTTCAAACCCTTAATATTTAAGCATTTTGAACGAAAGCATCCAGGATACAAGCCCCCGGATTCATCCGTGGAGAAATAAAAAACCTGTATCCCAATACGCCTGGGTTAGCCCTTTCAGACGAATTTCATTTCACGCATTTATGAGAGTTCCCGACTTGTGAAAGGAAATCAGATTATTCTTATCTGAACCGTATTGACGTGTATCCGATGAAACTTGCCCCCCGACTTTATCCCTGGGGTCAATGCTTCAATTATTTAATCTAAAATCTAAAATCGATTGACTCCGGCTATAATCGCCAAGATTATCAACTTCTTGGAATCCCCAACTCGTGAAACATCAACAGCGATAAACAGAAATCCGCCACAAAAATCAACACCCAAGAAGTTACCACCGCCGCGGTGGCAGCTTGGCCTACTCCTTTCCCTCCGCCCACCGTCGTCAATCCCCAACCGCAACCGACAAGGGCAATTATCAACCCAAAAATAAAACTTTTAATCGCCACAGTTACTAAATCCCAAGGCCCCAAAAAAGTCCGCACCGATTCCAAAAATACCGACGGTTCCAAATTATAAAAATTAACCGCTACAAACAGCCCGCCCAAAATCCCCACCGCTACCGAAAAAATTGTTAAAACCGGCAGCATGATGCAACAAGCTATCACCCTCGGCACTACTAAATAATCAACCGGATTTGTTCTTAACATATACAGGGCGTCTATTTGTTCCGTCACCTGCATTTCTCCTATCTCCGCCGCAAAGGCCGAACCTACTTGTCCCGCCACCACGCCCGCCGTTAAAAGTGGTGCTAATTCGCCGCAAAATGCCACAGCAAAAGGACCTCCCACTGCCCCAACCGCCCCAAAGCGAACCAATTCTCGGGCGGATTGAAAGGTAAAAATCATGCCGCCAAAAAAGGCTATTAGCAGAACGGAACGCAAAGAATCCAGGCCTACTGTTACTAAATGTTCCATGATTTTGCGGTGGTCAATTTTGCCTTGGAGTATGCGTAGCAGCACTTGGCCGCCCAGGAACAAGGTCACAAAAAACCGCTGAAACCACCTGTTCTTGAAGGTTTCATCTAAATGTCGATCGTGCTTTTCTTGGTATTTTTTAACCAATGACTGAGGACTCGCGATTAATTGCAAACAGGGCGAAGCACTGCCACATAGAGATTTTCGGCAATCCTACAGCAATTATTGCACGATTTGTCAACATATATTTTCAGTCGGCTTGCCCTGCGGTTGGTGTACTCTACCTTTTTAGATTTTAGATTGGGACTGATTGATTCTGTGGTAATCATCACTCATTTCCAAATCTAAAATCTAAAATCTCAAACCCTAGGACTACTCCGCAAGTAACAAATCGATAAAGTTATCCAACTGTTCATTATATTTTTCCGCTTGATCCTTGCCAATTCTCAGCAGTTCCCATATCTTCTCTTCCGAGGCATCATCAATCTGCAGCGGTTGTTCGTGGCTCAAATCCGGAGTAATTCTCAAATATTGATTCGGTGTTTCAACCGCATCATAAATTTGAATTAGTTGATAATTTACAGTTTCCGCAACTCCCGTCATCATGATATTTATCAAAGGCTCAACCCACTCAATTTGACCCCAACTTTTTACTTTTTCGTAGGGGTATTTTTTCTGATCTTCTCCGGTTCCCAAGGATAAGATTACCATATCTTTGGCGGTCGGGCCTTTGTCGGGGCGATCGTCAGGAATTCTGAATTTATTTCTAACTTCTGCATAGGCACAAAGTGCGGGATTGTTTGCGAATACTCCCCCGTCAATTAAAGCGTAGCATTCATTGCTAAAAGAGTAGATTTTAGCAACCTCAAAATAAGAGGGAGCTGCCGATGTTGCTCTGGCGATATCTCTAATAAAATAGTCTTCTGCTGGACATTTCTGAGCATCTATTTGATCGAAGAAGTGAGCTTTTCTCCTTTCGATGTCGTAACTGCAAATTAAACAAGGTTTTAGCAGTTCGCTGAGTTTGCAATCTCTAAAATTTTCCCAAAATAATTTTTCTAAGGGCTCGCTGGGATATTTCTCATCTCTCAAACCATCTATAGATCTGACTTTTTGCCAAAAGGAAGCCTGAAAAACATCGCGGCCGCTCTTAATCGAAAAATTAACAGCGTCTTGGGCAGCCCACATAGGCCTGCTGGGATTTTCAGCATCGGGACACAAATAGATGCAAGTTAAAATTCCTCCCGCACTCGTGCCGGCGATTAAATCAAAATAGTCAGCTATTCTCGCATCTGGGTTGCCACTTTTTTGTTGCAGCTTTGACTCAACGCTAACTAAAATTTGCGCGGGAATAATTCCTCTAATTCCGCCTCCATCTATGGATAAAATTCTAGTATATTTAGCCATAACTGTTGCCTCTTCTGAATGTTTGATCGTTTCCTACAGTCGGGGATACAAAAAGTGGTTTGAGAGGCTAATCATAGCGGTAATAGCGGTAAGGTGCTTAGGACGCACCCTACATAATTCCGAATTCATGCACCGCTCAATCTCAAATCCCAAATCTTAAATCTAAATTTAATTGGCGGGCTGCGATCGTATAGCGAAAAATGTATTCTACAATTTCTACGTAATTATAGGCGGCGGCTGGCGAGTCTGCCCAGACTGTGATGCCGTGGTCGCGAATTAACAAAGCGGGTACAGAGGGCGCACAAATGGCAAAGAATTCGCAAATTTCCTTGGCTATCTTAGGGACTTCTAAATAATTTGTAAAGAGGGGTATCGACACTTGCGGGTTTTCCTCCCACACCCCCAAACCTTTGAGCATTTCGATCGCGGGTAAAGGCACTGCATCTCCTGCTGTTAGCCGAGAAACTAAATTTGCCTCGATGGAGTGGACGTGATAGCAAGCTTTAGCTTCTGGAAAACAATTGTAAACGGCTAAATGAATGCTGGTTTCGGCCGAAGGGCGGCTGTCCGCAAGAGGTTGCTCGACAATTGCGCCGTCTGAGTTCATTCTGATAAAATCTGCTTCAGTTAACTGCCCTTTCGCGCGGCCGCTAGCAGTAATCCAAAAACTGCCATCTGGCAAGCGGGCTGAAAGATTGCCAGCAGTCCCAACCATCCAACCGCGATCGTAAAAATGTTTGGCTGCTGCAATTAAATCCGATCTCAAATCGCCACTCATTCTTTACAAATCCTCAGTTTTTAATCTACTTTTTACGTTAATAGGAATTGCGCCGGTCTATCTAAACGTAGGGTAATCCCTGCACACCTTATATCAAATTCGGTAGCATCGGACTTATCTGCACGGGGGCGGGTTTATTATATTGTTTATTATGGGCAATTATTGTTTGTGAACCCGCCCCTACAAAATTTAACATCATACAATACCGATGCAAACGGAATTTATATTACCTGAGAAAGGCGATAGTTTCAATTCCATTTTTGGGACAAATTTTCCAACACATCAAAAAAATTATCCCATTTAGTATAAGGCTTTTGTTGTTCGTCTAGATACTCGGCAAGCCGATCGCGCGCAAACACCGACGAAGCCTGCAAAGCCATATTAAAATCCGTCAGCGAATCTCCGATCGCCACCTGTTCCTCGGCCGGGTGCTGGCCCATCACCCGCACCTTAGACACCAATTCCTCATCTCCTTCAAACTCAGAATTGACTTGCAAGCGAGGGCCGCTAGCGTCCACATCCACAGCGTAAATAACGCTTGCCCGGTGTACCAAATCGCCCATTACCGTCTCTACCATGACCCGAAGACCGCCGGAAACGATCGCAAAATCTACCTTTTTCTCGTCCAAAAAATCCAGCAATTCCAACAATCCCGGCCGCATCAGCTTTCCCCTGGAAAATTCCACAATTTCCCCGTAACGTTCCGAGGGAATAGACTCTAGTAACTGCCGCACTCCCGATCGCAAACTCAGCCTTCTAGCGTATATTTCAGGCATCAGTTGAGACGACAGTTCCGGTGCGAAATGCTTGAGCATTGCCACAAAAGTTTCTTCAACAGTTATCGTGCCGTCAAAGTCGCAGAACACCACCCGTTGCTGATTGTTCGGGATTGAAGATTTTTGCTTGTCATCGGTCATTGTCAGTCGCACCTTTCGAGAACGGGAAAAGTTTACACAATTCATCGTACACTGTCGAGCGATCGAACGCGACTGCCCAAAACTAATAGTGACGCGCTGTTTGTTGGCAATTTCCCGCAGGATTTTATAGAGATTCTTCGAGAGAATCTTCATCATCCAGGGAATCATCCAGGGAATCATCCAGGGAATCATCATCTTCCAGGGAATCTTCGAGAGAATCATCCAGGGAATCTTCCAAGGAATCTTCTACGTCCTGCTTTTGGTTTTTTGTCTTTTGGGGGTTAGACTTAGCCGGCAAACAGATTAAATTATCCTCCTCAGTATTAATCAAACCTTTCGATCGCAACTTACCCATCAGCCGCGTCACCGTCACCCGCGTTGAGCCGATGGCGCTGCCAATTTGAGCGTGAGTCAAAGTCCACGGCAGCCGGTAGCCCCGAACCACATCCGGTTCGCCATCACCTACGTAAGGTTCGCCGAACTCCTCGATCAACAAAGTCAGAAATCCCAACAGTCGGTCGATCGTCCGGCGCTGTCCCAAAGTGCTCAGCCAGAGAAGTTTCCGCTGGTGTTGGTAGCGAAACGCATCCAAAATTTCCCTACGAAAGTGAGGCCAATTATCCAAGTCGTGCCAGTACATCCACACTACGTGAGTTTGATCGGCATGAGCGTAAGCTTGGAGAGTAAACGGAGACTGAGCAACCAGTTCAAAGGGCTGACCGGCGCCGACGAAGCCCAAAAAAGCTTCTTCTGTAGTTTTGTCAGCGGATTTTGACTTTGCCGCTGCAGCGCTAACTTGAGCGCTGCCTACGAGCCGCACAGAACCTTTCTGGACTAAATAGAGCAGTCCGGGTCTTGCGGGAATCCGCTCGTCTTTGCTAAAAGTCCGGCAGCGGTAGTGTTCCTGGGCCCAGTCGATAATTCGCTGCCAAGTGATAAAAGGTCGATCGATAGTCTCTAGATGTGTGGAAGTTGATTGCATAAGTGAGGCTCTGGGATATATTTAAGAGTGAGAAAAACAGCTTCTGCCAGCATTGCGATACAAAGTGAGACAACCAACCCCCGATCGAGCTTGCACGCTTCTTAACTCTGCTGACTTTTCTTAGTTTTATCGAAAAATTCAATGTAGCAAAAAATACATCAAAATGGTAGAGTTCAGCAAAAAATTTGTCGTAAATTATTGTTATTTAGCCCAAAAATCGCTAGAAAGCCTATTAATTCGATGTACCCCCGCCCGGGGGAGCGGATCGACTATCTCTGACATCAGCAGTTTAACGTACAAGAACATTGCAAGTGGTAACAGTGAATAGTTGCTTTTACGGTAGGATGAGCCGATATGGATACAGCAAATATCGGGCAGTGCCCGGAAGTTACAGTGAAGTGTTTCTTGCTTTCAAGGTTCCAAAGCGCGATCGGCCAGCAAGAGACACTAGGGGAAATTCCGTTCAATCTCATAGGTGGCACCATTCTCAAGAACGGGCAAGATGCCCGTGAAGCGAGAGATGAATTTGATTGTGGAACAGGCAAGATGCCTGTTCCTAAACAAGTAATTGAGAATGGTGCAATATTTCCGTTAAATCGGAGTAAAGATAGCGCGCGGGTGGTGTACGTGTCTGCGATCGCCCTGAAATTGGCTAAAACTTGGCAGCAGACACCGCAGACAATCGCGACCGAGTTGGCCGAAACACTCGAACCGCTGTGCTACCCAGATTTCGCCGTTAAA